>JAEEGL014624002.1_pt1 | contig 15188 bp, 14 predicted proteins | sample 9134231 | NCBI WGS metagenome assembly JAEEGL01 (sample SAMN16246548, study PRJNA631951) | gut metagenome | biome: gut microbiome; feature: rumen; material: fiber-attached | host: Bos | place: Iran: Karaj | collected 2018-10 | reverse complement strand
TTTAAGCCATAGCTGTTGCCTTGATCTGCTCCAGAAGCAGGTGAGACCTTTTTCTATTGAAATCTCAAGGCTCTCACGGTTCATATATGCAAGAGTGAGGACCTGCCTTGTCACTGAATCAACAACTATCGCGGGGATGAGACCTTTTTCATCAAACTTCAATTCATTGATTTTTATCATTTTTATTCCTCAAATGCGAACGGGTATGCCGTTCTCTTTCATGTGTTTTTTCAAGTCTTTTATTTCTATTTCTCCGAAATGAAAAACCGATGCCGCGAGACCTGCGCTTATGTCCGGGATCTTTTTGAACAGATCTATGAAATCCTGCATTTTGCCCGCACCGCCGGAAGCGATTACAGGAACGGAAACTATGCTGCATATCTTTTCAAGCATTTCAATGTCAAAACCGTTTTTCACGCCGTCGGTGTCTATTGAGTTTACGACGACTTCGCCGGCGCCGGAATCTACGGCATTTTTGATCCACGTCAAGGCTTCCATCCCGGTGTTTTCTCTTCCGCCTTTTGCAAAAACTCTGAAGACGCCGTCTACGCGCTTTATATCTGCCGAAAGAACGACGCACTGATTACCGTAAAGCTTTGCCGCCTCATATATCAGGGACGGGTTTTTGATAGCTCCCGAGTTTACGCTGACCTTGTCTGCACCGCACTTTAAAACGCGGTCGAAATCTGCAACTGTGTTGATCCCGCCGCCGACTGTCAGAGGAATAAAGACCCGCCGTGCAGTTTCACACAGTATATCTGTGAAAAGCCTGCGTCCTTCGGCTGATGCGGTTATATCGTAAAAGACAAGCTCGTCTGCGCCGCAAGAGCTGTAATGCTCGGCAAGATGAACGGGGGAGTCGACGTCGTTCAGCTTTTGAAAGTTTATACCTTTAACGACTCTTCCGTCTCTCACGTCAAGACATGGAATTATTCTTTTAGTTATCACTTCGCCACCTCGATCGCTTCTCTGATGTTTATTGCTCCCGTGTAATATGCTTTTCCAATTATTGCTCCGTATAAGCCGAGGTTTTTAAGATACTTGACGTCTTCCAACGATGAAATGCCTCCGGATGCAACTATCCTTATATTCAATGAGGCAGAAAGACGTTCGTAGAGTGATCTGTTTGTTCCCTTCATCGCACCGTCTTTTGAAATATCGGTGCAAATAATTGTGCCGACGCCTAAGCTCTCCATTTTTTTGCAGAACTCAAATCCGTCGATAAGTGAGCGTTCTGTCCAACCATTTATTGCGGCATAACCGTCTTTCATGTCGATGCCGACGGCGATTTTGTCTCCGAACTTATAAACGGCTTCTTTGAGAAAACTTTCGTCATTGAGTGCAGCAGTTCCCAAAATAACTCTGTCCAAACCTGCGGATATGTACTTTTCAACGGTTTCAAGGGACCTTATACCGCCGCCTATCTCGCAGAAAGCACCGCTGATATCCTTTATCCCTTTTACCGTATCAAAGTTGTCCGTTTCTCCGCTTTTCGCTCCGTTGAGGTCAACGATGTGAATGTGTGATGCACCTGAGCTTACAAAGTCAAGAGCAACTGCGCCGGGCTTGTTGCTGTATACTGTCATTTTGGAATAATCGCCCTTAAAAAGTCTGACGGCTTTTCCGTCAAAAATATCTATAGCGGGAAAGATGATCATTTTTTACACATCCTCACAGAAAGCGCGCAAAATATTGAGACCGGTAGTACCGCTCTTTTCGGGATGGAACTGGCAGCCGTATACGTTTTTGTCAGCGGCTGCGGCAGTAAGCTCCGCGCCGTATTCGGTTGTTGCGATAACGCTGTCTTCACATTCTGCCGCATAGTATGAATGAACGAAGTATACACATTCGCCGTTGCTTATCCTGCCGAACAACGGAGATGACTTTTTGAATATAAGAGGATTCCAGCCAATATGAGGTATCTTGAGTTCTTTGGGACATACGTCGGAAATGGGACGGATAACTCCCTTTAAAAGGCCCAATCCTTCATGTTCGCCGTATTCATAGCTTTTTTCAAACAGGAGCTGCATACCGAGGCATATGCCGAGGATCGGCTTGCCTTTTGCCGCTTCATCCTTAACGACTGTGTCAAGTCCGGAGGCACGAAGCTTATTTGCCGCATCTGAAAAAGCGCCGACGCCCGGAAGGATTATTTTATCTGCTTTTCTGATTGTATCATTGTCGCCGGAGATAACAGCCTTCTGTCCTATTGCGGCGAGAGAGCAGTTTAAAGAGAAGAGATTACCGACGCCGTAATCGATTATAGCGACCATTAAAGAACTCCCTTCGTGGACGGAATTACATCTTTCAAAGACTGATCGATCGAAACGGCTTTTTTGAAGCTCCTTGCCGCAGATTTAAATGCCCCCTCGATCACGTGATGTGAGTTCTTGCCCGAAATCTGGTTGAAGTGCAGAGTGCATTCGGCGTTTCTTACGAAAGCGTTCCAAAACTCTTCTACGAGCTCTGTGTCAAACGTTCCGACTTTTTCCGAATCGATCTTCAGACCGAACCCGAGGAAGCTCCTTCCGGAGAGATCTGCCGCAGTCATTATCAAGGCTTCGTCCATGGGAACAATCGCGTCGCCGAATCTCGTGATTCCTTTTTTGTCTCCGAGAGCTTCCTTAAAGGCTTGTCCCAGAACTATCCCGACGTCCTCAACGGTGTGATGATCGTCAACGTAAGTGTCGCCTTTGCAGGTAACAGAGAGATCAAAGCATCCGTGTTTGGCAAAAAGGGTAAGCATGTGATCGAGAAAGCCGCATCCGGTGTCAATGGCCCCGCTTCCGTTTCCGTCAAGATTTAAAAGCAGGGAAATATACGTTTCTTTTGTTTTTCTTTCGATTTTGCTCGTTCTCATTTTAAATCCTCCAGAATGCTTTTCAGTGTTTCGATGAATATCTGCATTTGTTCTTTCGTTCCGACAGTTATTCTGAGATGATCGCTTATTCTCGGCTTATTGAAATGTCTTACAAGGATGCCTTTTTCTTTAAGGAGCAGATAGAGTTTTTCACCTGAAACGGACTTGTGCTTTGCAAAAATGAAATTGGATGATGAATCAGTCGTTGAGAAACCGAGAGATAAGAGTTCTTTTTCGGTATAGGCTCTAACTTTAATAATCTCTTTGCAGTTATTTCTTGTGTATTCTTCGTCGGAAAGAGCGCCTATGCCTGCCGCCATAGTCATGCTGTTCACGTTATACGGATTCGTAGAATATTTTATCGTGTTAAGATCTTTGATTATCTCGCGGCATCCCACACCGAGCCCGAGCCTTGCACCGGCCATAGATCTTGATTTTGAAAAGGTTTGAGTCACAAGGAGATTATCATATTTTTTGACGAGACCGATACAGCTTTCGGCCCCGAAGTCAACGTATGCTTCATCGACAAGGACTATATTGTCCGGATTGCTCTTTATTATCATTTCTATCTGCGAAGGCTTGAGAGCTATTCCTGTGGGAGCGTTCGGGTTTGCAATGAAGATCGTTTTGTTTATTCCGATATAGTCATCAACGTTTATCGAAAAATCATCTGCCAGCGGGATCTCGGTATATTTAACGTGATTGATCTCTGCATAGACCGGATAAAAACCGTAGGTTATGTCGGGGAAGGCGGCGGGGTGCTTATCGTCGCAGAATGCCATGAAAGCAAAATTGAGTATTTCATCCGATCCGTTGGTGAATAATATCTGATCCTTTGATACACCGAGCAGGGAGGACATCTTTTCCGAAAGATAACAACACTCCGGATCGGAATAAAGCATCATTTTTTTCGCTGCTTCATTTGCGGCTTCAACAGCCTTTGCAGACGGAGGAAACGGGGACTCGTTCGTGTTCAGCTTAAGATATTTTTGATCTTTCGGCTGCTCTCCGGGAACGTACGGCTTCAGAGTATTGTATTTTTCACTGAAAAACCTGCTCATTTTTTATCCTCCAAACGGACAAGCGCACTTTTCGCATGGGCGGTCAATCCCTCTTTTTCGGCAAACAGCGCTACGTCGCGCGCAGCTGCTTCGAAGGCTTTCTCGGAAAAGTAAGTATATTGCGTCTTTTTAATAAAATCATCTACGGACAACGGACTTGAAAAACGCGCGGTCCCGCTCGTCGGCAAAGTGTGGTTGGGACCGGCAAGATAATCTCCTAGGGCTTCGGGACAGTTTCTTCCGAGGAATATAGAACCTGCATTCTGAACGGAATCGAGACAGTCGAATGGGTCGTCAATGCAAAGTTCAAGATGTTCAGGCGCTAAATCGTTCGCTATCTCAATAGCCGTTTGTATAGTGTCTGTTACTATTATTTTTCCGTTGTTTTCAATTGAAGCGCGTGCTATCTCCTCTCGTTTCAGGTCAGGGAGCTGTCTTTCAATTTCTTTGCTTACCGCTTTTGCAAAGGCCATCGAATCTGTTATGAGGACCGCGCTTGCCATTTTATCGTGCTCAGCTTGAGAGAGCAGATCTGCTGCTGCATTTTTCGGATCTGTTTTACTGTCTGATATAATAAGTATTTCGCTCGGTCCCGCTATCATATCTATCGAAACGGTCCCATAGACCTGGCGCTTTGCTTCAGCAACGAAAGCGTTACCGGGTCCGACTATCTTATCGACTTTGGGTATGCTTTCGGTTCCGAAGGCAAGAGCTGCAACCGCCTGCGCACCGCCGATTTTGAATATCTTGTCTGCTCCGGCGATATCTGCCGCTGCAAGTATCGCAGGATTAATTTCACCGTTTTTATCCGGAGGGGTAACAATCACGATTTCTTTACAGCCGGCGATTTTGGCCGGTATCGTGTTCATAAGGACGGTTGAAGGATAGGCTGCGGTACCTCCGGGAACGTACAGACCGGCTCGGTTTATCGGAATTATCTTTTGACCCATGACTATACCGGGTCTGTCGTTTATTATAAATCCTGTCCTTTTTTGCTTTTCATGAAAATGATATATGTTTTCCGCAGCTGTTTTGAGGACTTTTAAAAAGCCCGGTTCAATTTTATTATATGCGCTTTTAATTTCCTCGTTGGAAACGAGCAGAGCAGAAAGACGGACTTTATCAAACTTTTCCGTATATTCAAAGAGTGCTTTGTCTCCGTTTGCCTTTACGTTTGCAATTATCTCCGAAACGGTTTTTTCAATATCGCAGGCAAAGGTTTTTCTTCCTAAAATATCCTTTTTCGAAACTCCGTCGAAATTGATTATTTTGATCATATCACAGTTCCTCCGTCTGAAGAGAAAGCTCTCGGACTATCGTATCCATCTGATCTGTTTTGAACTTATAGCTTGATTTGTTAGCAATAAGCCTTGCACTTATGGGAAAAAGCGTTTCGATTATTTCAAGATCGTTTTCTCTTAAGGTAGTCCCGGTCTCAACAATATCGACGATGACGTCGGAGAGACCGAGAATAGGTGCGATCTCTATTGATCCGTTCAGATGTATGATATCTATATCTCTTCCTACGGATGCATAATGTCTTTGCGCCGTTTTGGAAAACTTTGTCGCTACCAAAAGAGTTCTCGACCTGTCGTCACGGAATCCTTTGGGAGCGGCGACAGCCATTTTGCACTTTCCGATCTTGAGATCAGAAAGTTCGTAAACGTCGGGTTCATATTCAAGCAGTATATCTTTTCCCGCGACGCCTATATCCGCTGCGCCTCTTTCAACGTAGATAGCAACGTCGGAAGGCTTTACCCAGAAATAACGGACCGCAGCGTCTTTATTCTCAAAAATGAGCTTTCTGCTGTTTTCGAGAATAGAAGGGCAGGGAAATCCTGCTTTTTCAAACATTGCGTATACCTTTTCACCGAGCCTGCCCTTTGGCAGTGCGATATTAAGCATGGGCTTCAAAAGAGTTCACCTCTTGCCTTTAATTAAGTCTGTCGAGCATATCAAGGTATACCGCAAAGCCAATGGCTTTTGAGATCCTGCCCATTTTGCTCATGAGTTTATCGTATTGACCTCCGGAAAGGACACCGCCCGGGAGTCCGTTTAAAAAGCCTTTGAAAATTATCCCGTTATAATAATTAGTGTCTCCGACAAGCGAGAAATCAATAACGACCTTTTTGCTCAAAGCAGTTCCTTCAAAAATGCTTATTGCCTTTTCTAGCTTTTCCGTTTCGGTTTTTATTTTATCGCAGAAGGATGAAGACCTGAGCAGAGAAATGACCTTCTCGGGGTCACCGTAAAAGCCGAGGAGATCTTTGAGCGGGTCGGCTTGTGTATAAGGGATATTATTGATGCGGCAAACTTCGGTTATACCGTGGACGTTTTTTTCACTTGCACATTTTATAATGTCATTTTTAACGGAAGGAAGGTTTGTGATCATTTCAACGCATGCAGAAAGAATTTCAAGATTTGATATTTCAAGAATAAAATCACTTTTTATTGTGTTGAGACTCTCTGCGGCAAGATAAAGGACTTCGCCGATGCAGGCATCTTCGACTTTTCCCATACATTCAAGTCCGGTCTGCATTATCTCTTTGAAAGAGTTGGTACCTTTTGAAACACGGTAAACGTTTTCGTTATAATAAAGCTTGGTTATGGAATCGGGACGGTCCTTGTTGTTTTTTACTATAGAGAGAGTAACGTCGGGCTTCAATGCCATAAGCTTTCCGTTAGTATCGGTAAAAGTGATAATAGCGTCTGAAACGAGGAAATCTTTATTGTTTACGTAAAGATCATATTCCTCAAACTTACCCATGCGGTATCTAGAATAACCGTATTTGCTGTAAAGTGAACGAAGAGAAAAAATGATTTTTTCAACGTCGTCGAGAACGGAATAATCAAAAGTCATAAAACACCTTCGTTTTCTTTCAGTCTGTTGATAACGGTCTTGTAGCCGCCTGTTCCGTAATTTATGCATCTGCTTACACGGCTTATGGTAGCTGTGCTGATGCCGACCTGCTTGGAAATATTCTGATAATTTTCGCCCTTATCAAGGAGAATGGCAGTATCAAGTCTTTGTGCCATATCCTGTATTTCGGTTATAGTGCAGATATCCTCAAAAAAAGCGGAGCATTCTTCCTGCGTTTTTAAAAGTGAGATCGCTTTGAATAAACGTTCTGTTGAATCAGAATGAAAGGTCTGCATCATATTACCCCTTTTTTTAAATAATTTATCTGTTTATCATATTATCACTTTACATTATTAAAGTCAAGCTTTTTTTCAACAAAAAAAGCCTTTAAGATCGTTAAAGGCTTTGAGGTTGTATGACAGGTGATTGAATAGATAAATCACGTCAGGCTGCGTGAGTTTCGTCGTATGCCTTTCTGACGGCTCTTGCAAGTTGGTCTGCGCATGAAGTCTGTTTGTTCCCGCAGGTATTTCCGAGAACAAGCGATTCGATCTCCTCGACTGTTTTTCCGTCGAGTATCTTTGATATGGCTTTCAGGTTTCCGTTGCAGCCACCCAAAAAGCTTATGTTAGTTATAACGTTTCCTTCAATATGGAAGGATATTTGCATACTGCAGACGTTTTCAGTGTAATATGTGTAATCCATTTTTACCTCCTTTATTTTTGGACATGCTGCATTCTTACTTACACTATTATATATACATTGTAGATATTTGTCAATTTTGAAGGGGAATGAACAAAAATCAACGGCAAGCTGATGCTTGCCGTTGATCTATGGAGCTGCTGGGCAGATTCGAACTGCCGACCTCGTCATTACCAATGACGTGCTCTGCCTACTGAGCTACAGCAGCATAATGGCGACCGAGATGGGGCTCGAACCCACGACCTCTAGCGTGACAGGCTAGCGTTCTAACCAGCTGAACTACTCGGCCTAATTGGCAGGGGCAGAAGGACTTGAACCCTCGGCACGCGGTTTTGGAGACCGCTGCTCTACCAACTGAGCTATACCCCTACGTTTCTTTTCGGGCGCTCGTTTATTATACACATTTTTTTTTGATTTGTAAAGGGGTATTTTAAAAAAACATTTTCTTTTTTCTTAAACCTTGAAATAAATTTTATATATAGTAAAATATATATAAGTCATGCAGATTTTTAGGGAACTTATTTAATTTTTTCCGGTCTAAACATAAGCATCATAAACTAGGAGGGCGCCGCGAAATGGCTACGACTGCACAAAAGAAGAAAAAAAGAAAGAAAATAATTAAAAGAATCGTTTTGTTTTTTATCATTGCCGCCGTGATCGGTGCAGTGGTTTACGGGATGACGCGTCTTCTTAAAGAGGAGGACAACACCGAAGTGGTTACTGACGTTGTTTTTACAGGTTCTATAACGACCAAGATCGGCGGCAGCGGTGTTACTATGTCCAAAAACAGCGAAAGTATTACTATTCTCACGGAAGGCACGGTTGATGAAGTGCTCGTAAAAGAGGGAGATCTTGTTGAAGAAGGGGATCTTCTTTATAGGATATCTTCAGAAGCTGCAGAAGAAAAGCTTAAGACTGCCCAAAAGAACGTTGATGACATCTTGGATCAAATAGAAGAAGTAGAAGCTCAAAGGACCGATCTAAGCGTAAAAGCGCCTTACAGCGGCATCATACTTGAGGCAAACAGTTTTTCGACCGGTGATACCGTTTTCGAAGGCACAACCGTTTGTCAGCTCGTTGACAATAATAAAATGAAGATGTCGTCTTACTTCAGTTATACCTATGAAGACTTGATAAAGGTCGGACAGGACGTCACAGTTTCCATACCGTCGATGATGCTGTCTGTTCCGGGAAAGGTAGAGAGTATTTATAAGGTTCACAGAGTTTCGCAGGAAGGCTCCATGCTTTTTGAAGTAGTGACCGTTCTTGACAATCCGGGGATCTTGACTGAGGGGATGAAGGGTACCGCTGTTTTAAAAACAAAAACCGGAGAACTTATAGCGCCGTATGAAGACTCTGTTCTGGAGTATTACAGAAAGACACAGCTTACGGTAAAAGCCAAAGGGCCTGTTGAATACTGCAACATACGTAATTATAACACGGTCAAATCCGGAGAAACGCTTCTGAAACTGGGGGCGAATGAAATAGATTCAGCGCTTTCCTCCCTTAATGCTTCTCTTAAGAAGGCTAATGAGGCGCTTGACGCTGCCAATGAAGAATTGCTCAAGCTCAATGCAACTGCTCCGATTTCGGGAACGGTGATAAGTCTGGGTGTTTTTCAGGGCGAAAAAGCGTCTGTCGGTACGGTTGCAATAAGTATTGCCGATCTTCAGACGATGATCGTCAATATTAAGATAGATGAAAAGGACATTGCTTATGTGAAGCCCGGGATGATCGCGAGCGTTGATCAGTGGGGGACCGGGACGATTGGCATTATAGATTCAGTCAGTTTGAGCGGACAGTTTGAAAACGGCGTATCGTATTTCCCGGGGGTTATCACGATAGATAACTATGACGGAGCGCTCATGACAGGAAGTTATATCAACTGGAGTGTTTCGGGAAGTCAGAGTGAAGACTGCCTTATTTTGCCTATTCAGTCCGTAAAATATGTGGATACGCCGGAGGGGCCAAGAACCGTTGTCTTCATACAGTCTGAATCCGCACCTGATAACACAGTCGAAGTCACCAGCTCTCTTGAAGAGATCCCCGAAGGCTTTTATCCTATTCCTGTGACAACGGGTATTTCCGACAATTATAATGTTGAGATCATAGACGGCGTTTGCGAAGGAGATACGGTCTTCACTCAGGTGCGCAAGCAAAGTACCTGGCAGTAAAGAGGCACGGCGATGCTCATACATATTGAAAATATATATAAAATCTACAGCGAAGGTTTTGAAAACGAAGTCCGTGCACTTGACGGTGTCTCTTTGGATATAGATCAAGGAGAGTTTGTCGCGATTGTCGGGTCTTCAGGATCGGGTAAATCGACGCTTATGAATATTTTGGGATGCCTTGACATGCCGACCGACGGAGAATATATCCTTGCAGGAGAAGACGTAAGGTCGCTTACCGATAAGGAACTTTCGAAGATACGCAATCAGCAGATAGGCTTCATTTTTCAGGGCTTTAATCTCATCCCCGCCCTTTCGGCAGAGGAAAATGTGGAGCTTCCGCTTATTTACCGCGGAGTCGGGCCGGGAAAAAGAAAAGAGTTGGCATCACGCGCACTTGAGAGAGTCGGTCTGTCCGACAGAAGCCGTCATAGACCGTCGGAAATGTCCGGCGGTCAACAGCAGCGAGTTGCGATCGCCCGTGCGATTGCAACATCTCCGCCAATAATAATGGCGGACGAGCCGACCGGAGCGCTTGATTCAAAAACGGGTCATGAGATAATCGACTTTCTGCGCAAGCTCAATTCTGAAGGAAGCACCGTGATCCTTATAACTCATGATAACGGTATCGCTGAAAGCGCTAACAGAATAGTTCGTATCTCGGACGGCAAGATAATCGAGGATTATTTGCAGGAGGAAAAGAAACAATGAATATTTTTCAATCCTGCAAGATGGCAGTTAAATCAATTTTGTCAAAAAAAGGACGTTCGGTTCTGACAATGCTCGGAATCATAATCGGTATAGCTTCGGTCATGATAATCGTTTCCGTCGTCAGCGGCTACAACAGACAGACGATGGCGCGTTATCAGAGCATGGGAACTAACAGGATAAGCGTCTCCGCTTATCGATACGATGAAAAGGACGTTTTTTCGGGCCTTTACGATTATTGCCTTGGAATGAGCGACATTATTGAAGGGATAACGCCTAATGTCTCGATATGGACTCAGGGCGGTGTCAGATACGGGTCGAGAAACTCTTTGTCAATGGATTATGAGCCTCAGCTTTATCTTGGAAGCGACCAGTTTTCGATATGCAACAATTTCCAGATCGATTACGGACGCGACTTAAGCATAATAGATATTAAGAATTATAATAACGTATGCGTAATGGGCGCGAGAGCGGCAAGAAGCTTTTTTGATTATCTTAACCCACTGGGAGAAAAACTGTCGGTCAACGGGATCCCTTTTACCGTTATCGGTGTGTATAAAGAAAAGGATCCGGATTCCGATTGGTCCTATGACAACTGCATCGTATTTCCGTATACGGCGGGACGGACTATAGGAAACGGAGTTCAGCTTTCCGAGTTTACCATAAAAGGAAAGAACAGCAAAGTTCTTACCGAGATAGTGACCAGGCTCGACGGATATCTGTCAAGAGTGGTTCCAGACGGAACGGGATATTACTCTGCATATAACGAGGGACAGTGGCAGGACGAAAGCAACGAGCTTGCGAAAACGATGAGCCTTGTTCTCGGCGGTATCGCCTTTATATCTCTTCTCGTCGGCGGCATTGGAATAATGAATATCATGCTGGTGACCGTGGCGGAAAGAACAAGGGAGATAGGCATAAGAAGGGCGATAGGCGCGCCGAGATCTGCGATCGTGTCTCAGTTTTTGATAGAAGCCGCAATGATCTGCGGTATCGGCGGGATAATAGGAATTGCCTTCGGCTTTCTGGGGACTGTCGTCGCGGGAAAGCTTATCGTAAAAATGATATTGTTCCCGACGGTTACGATAACCGCTGCGGCGTTTGCCTTTTCCGTAGTTCTTGGCGTTATTTTCGGAATGTATCCGGCAATAAAAGCGTCGGCTCTCTTGCCGGTCGAAGCTCTCAGAGCTGAATAAGGAGCGGAGTTATGAAAAAGATTGTTTATTTATCGATTTTAGCTGTTTTGATTTGCCTTCTTTTGACCTGTTCGGTATCGGCAGGCTTTTTCCCCGACGTTACGGATGAAGAAACAGCGAAAAACGTCGAGCAGCTTCGTCTTATGGGAATAATAGACGGGATGGGGCACGGCAATTTCGATCCCGAAGGCATGCTTACAAGGGCGCAGTTCTGCAAAATGGCTGTCGTTGCTCTCGGTGAGGAAGGTAACGTAGGGCAATATAAGAGCTATACTATCTATCCGGACGTAAGACAGACACACTGGGCAATAGGATATATAAACCTTGCTGTAAGATCGGACAATAAGTTTATAACCGGATTTCCGGACGGGACTTTCAGACCGAATGACGAGATAACTTACGGACAGGCCATAACAATCCTTATGCGTCTTTTGGGGTATAAAGACGAGGACGTGGGTATGGTATGGCCCGACGGATATATCGCCGCGGCAAAGCAAAACGGCCTTACTGACGGTATTTCACTTAAAGGCTCGGATAAAATAACACGCGCTCAGGCGGCAAAGCTTTTTGCAAACCTGCTTATAACAAACAAAAAGAGCGGATCTAAGTTTATCAGCGGCATAGCAGGCGCGATCTATGACGACGTGATAGTCCTTTCAAATAACGCAGTCGCGGCTGACGGGACTGAAGACGCGCTCCTTACGTCCGCAGGTATATTCAAGATGTCGAAAAAAGCTGCGTCATCGGAGCTTATAGGCGAAAAAGGAATGCTCGTGCTCGACGCTAAAGGCAAAGCACTGACCTTCATTCCTGATAATGACACGGTCAAAGTCAGCGTGGTAGTGTCATCCGCAAAGCAGAATTACATAACCGACGATACGGGAGCGTTAAAACAAATAAAAGAGGATGTAAAGACCTTTGTAAACGGCGCTGAAATGCAATGGAGCACAGCATATACGTCTGTCTTGAGAGGGACCTCGGTAACGCTTTATTACGGCGTTTCCGGCGCAGTCGAATACGTTTTCATCGGCGGTGGATATGATAAAAAACTTGTTATAGTATCAGCCGACGGAAGTCTCGATGAAATAGAAACTCTTACCGATAATAAAAACTTCGTTCTTTTCAGAAACGGAGCGCCTGCAAAGGCATCCGACCTTTGCAAATATGACGTCGCTGTATATGACAGTGTCAACAATCGCGTTGACGTTTCAAATCATCGCATAACTGCGATATATGAAGACGCCTCACCTTCATTCTCTGCTCCGGAAAAAGTAACTGTTCTCGGAATGGAGTTTGAAGTACTCCCAACTGCCGCTGACTCTTTTTACGGGTTTAATAACGGTCAGTCGGTGACAGTTCTGCTTACGGAAGACAATAAAGTTGCGGGAGCAGTCGATCCTTCCGTTCTTAAAGGCAATGCAAAGGGACTTGTAAAAAGCATTTCAAGCAACTATGCCGAGGTAGAGTTGACTTTCGGCCTGACTGTGACCGGTGATCCGGATCTCGGTAGGAATGTTCAAAAGTATGCCGGAGGTCTTGTAAACGTCTCTTCGGATAAAGCCGGGTATCTTTCGCTTGATCTTATAAGTCTTAATAAGCGGAATTACGGAGACTGGGATATTGAAAAGGGGACTCTTGGATTCAATGAAGTTTTGAACAGTGTTGCCGTATATGAATACGTTGACGGCTCCGAACTTCGTAAAGTAGATATCAGCGAGCTTCCCAAAACCGTTCCGACGGATAAGGTCGTTTATATCGAAACCGAAAAAGACAAGGTTTATCTTATCGTTTTGAACGATGTGACCGGCAACAGCTATGCATATGGCAGAGCTATATATAATGCCGATGCCACTATGTATAACAACAACATCGAATATTCCGGACCTGCCGTTTCCGTCGTCACGTCCGAAACCACGCTCGGTCCCGCTTTCTGCATTGAGACTTATAAAGACGGTGAATGGATAGCCATGGCTGTTAAGTACAACCGCTCGAACGGTCTAAGCGAAGCGATAGTAACAAGACTTACGGATGCCGGAACGGCTCCTTTTTCCGCGGTAAGAACCAATTCGGTGATCATATCGGGAGAGACTTATTCTGTTCCTGAAAACGTCCAATGTTATAACGAGAACTCGCAAAAATGGCTGACGCTTGAAAATGCAATGAAGTATGCAGATCATGCCGAGTTTTACGCTTTCCGCGGCGTCATAAGAGTTATTGTTATAAACTGAACAAAAGCATTATTTTTTTGACCTTCATCGTCGGTCTCTGCCTGCGATGAGGGTCTTGTTATAATATCTCTTTGATTTTTATATCGTTTGTGATAAAATAATCAAAGAGCATTTTGTCTTTTGAAAGGGGGCGGCTTTACGGACAAGTTCATTCTCCGCAGCCCCTTCAAGCCGTCCGGAGACCAGCCGCAGGCTATTGATAAGCTTACGGACGGTGTAATGCGCGGATTTAAGGAGCAGACGCTTCTGGGAGTCACCGGATCCGGAAAGACCTTTACGATGGCAAATATCATCGCAAGGGTAAACCGTCCTACGCTCGTTCTCTCGCACAACAAGACGCTTGTCGCTCAGCTTTGTTCAGAGTTCAGGGAGTTTTTCCCCGAGAACGCAGTCGAGTATTTCGTGTCTTACTATGACTATTATCAGCCCGAGGCGTATATACCGACAACGGATACTTATATCGAAAAAGACGCCGATATAAACAGTGAGCTCGACCGCCTTAGGCATTCCGCTACTTCAAGCTTATTTGAACGCAGAGACGTTATAATCGTCGCAAGCGTATCAAGTATATATTCCCTGGGAAATCCGATTGATTACGCCTCAATGGTCATTTCCTTGCGCGTTGGACAGCATAAAGAGCGTGACGCAGTATGCAGGAAGCTTGTTGAGATACAGTATGAAAGGAACGACATTAACTTTGAGCGCAACAAGTTCAGAGTAAGGGGAGACACTCTTGAAGTCCATCTGGCATATACCGACGATTATGCCGTTAGAGTAGAGTTTTTCGGAGATGAGATCGACCGCATATCCGAGATTAATACCGTAACAGGGGCAGTAATACGTTTCGTCGATCACGTCGCAATTTATCCCGCGTCTCATTACGTGATCCCGCGTGACAAAATGGAAGATGCACTGACAGATATCCGCGAGGAGATGGAAGAACGGGTAAAGTTCTTTGAAGACAGAGGCAAGCTCATAGAAGCGCAGAGAATAAGACAAAGGACCGAGTACGATATGGAAATGCTTAGGGAGATCGGCTTCTGCTCGGGCATAGAGAACTATTCGAGAGTCCTGTCGAGAAGGCCTGCCGGGAGCGCCCCATATACGCTCATGGACTATTTCCCAAAGGATTTTTTGACTATCATTGACGAATCGCACGTCATGATACCTCAGCTGCGTGCGATGTATCACGGCGACAGAGCTCGAAAGGATATGCTCGTTGATTACGGCTTCAGACTTCCAAGTGCTTACGATAACAGACCGCTCAGCTTTGAGGAGGTAACGCAGAGGCTCAATCAGGTGATTTACGTCAGTGCAACTCCGGCGGAATACGAATGCTCGCGTTCGTCACAGATAGCTGAGCAGATTATAAGACCGACCGGGCTCGTGGATCCCAAGGTGG
>JAEEGL012436604.1_pt1 | contig 15188 bp, 11 predicted proteins | sample 9134231 | NCBI WGS metagenome assembly JAEEGL01 (sample SAMN16246548, study PRJNA631951) | gut metagenome | biome: gut microbiome; feature: rumen; material: fiber-attached | host: Bos | place: Iran: Karaj | collected 2018-10 | reverse complement strand
CGGGTGTGATTTTACTGTATGAAGACCTCTACACGGATGTCTTCCCAGTGTTTTGGAGCCTGATTATAGCCATTTTTGGCCCGAAAAGCCTTCGCATGGGCATAATCGGCTATAAAACTGAGGTAATGTTGCCTCAGCCAGCTCTCGTACTGAGCACGGACCTGTCATTGCAGTCAATACTTTACGCCATTGCTCATCTGACAGGGAACAACTCTCTCGTATACTGTTTTGCGGATATCCTCGTGGCATGTTAACTCCTTATCCGGCAAGTACTGTTCTTCAAAGTGATAGGAAAGAAACATCTTCACCCCTGTTTTTGCATAGAAAAACAGCCCCACCAGTTTTGCCTGGTGAGGCTGTATGTTTAGGATATTATACCTTGTACGATTCAGGATATTCCTGATTGTACGATTACAGGTAATGTTCCCGTACATTCCGGAATATTCAGTTTTATACAATTTCCCGTATTCTCTCACTCTCTCTTCCGGAAGCTCCGATTGCTTACCGTCTGCGGAGTATTATTGAGTAGTGTCCATAGCTCAGAGACTATGTCCTTTTTATTCTTTCCTATCACTTCTTTTTGTCTCAAGTAACAGAACCAGTTTACGTACTCAGTAAGATACTTACTGGAAATGCCCCTGAAACCGGCGATGAATTTATCCCATGCAGCTATGGTTTCACAGTTGGAATCCCGGATATGAGCACTGGTTACACGGTGGTCGGATAACCAGTTTTTTACCTCCGTCATGAGGTTCACACCGTCGTATACGGTAGCCTCCGTGTCGTTGCTTTGGACTGCTTTACCGATACAATTTCCTTCAGAATCGGTAGCAAAAACAGCTTCCATGTGCCATTTCGGCCTCTTTTTCGGGTTTCTAATCCCTTTTTCAGAGTATTTTACGGGTGTGTAACACAGTTCCACACTGTTTCCTACTGTAACGTTCTGCTGGAAATCGCTTATCGCTGAGAGCACTTTGTACCGTATAACCTCGGCTGTATGACGCTCTATTCCTGTCTTCTCAGAGAGTCCCTTGACAGAACACGGCGAAGTCATCATATTCAGTACAAGCATCCACTGTTCCTCGGTCAGTGAGGTGCTGTCTCTTATTGAGCATATACTGTAACCCCTGGGCATATATCCTCCTCTGGGACTGTAATTCTATTCTCGAAGTGATAGGAAAGAAGTTTCTATTCCACACTCAGGGCATAGAAAAACAGCCCCACCAGTTGCCTGGTGAGGCTGTATGTTCAGGATAATTCAGGTCGTACGTTTTAGGATATTCCTAATTGTACGGGAACAGGTAATGTGCCCGAACATTCCCGAATATCCTTTTCCGTACAAATTGCCCTATTCTGTTGTCAATGTTTTCTATTGCTTACAGAACGCTCAGTTTGGTTAATCAGCGACAGTAAATCACTTGCAATGTCGCTTGATGTCTTTCCTATCACTTCGGCATTCCACAAATAGCAAAACCAGGCAATATACAAGCCCAAGTATTTAGTATTGATACCCTTAAAGTGCAGGACAAAGCTGGCCCATGACCGAGTGATTCTTGTGCTTTCAGACTGTACAGTACACTTTGTAATGCCATGCTGAAACAGCCATTCTTTAACCGAATCGTCTACAGTTGAACGCCGATACCCGTCAGGGCTGTAACCGCTCACCACGGAGTCAGGATTGCCAGCCATGCCGATGCACTGTCCAGTTGAATCCGTAGCAAAGATGGCCTGTAAACGCGGTTTGCGGTCCAGAACACACACATTTGCGCCTTTTTCCGAGGTTTTTACGCTTGAAAATGCCAATACAGCACTGTTTTCAAGTTTAATCCCTGCCTGGTACTGGGCAATGGCATACATCACTTTGAATCGAATAGCATCTGCGGTATGACGTTCCAATCCGGATTCTTCACACAGTTCGCGTACAGTCACAGCACGGGCCATGCATTGCAATACAATATTAAGTTGTTCATCCGACAGGGAAATACCTGAGCGTATACTCCCCGATTTGTATCCAAGCGGCATGCACCATACTCCTTGCTGTTAATTCTGTTCCGGATAAGACTGCGAAGCTGTTCAATCCTGTCTGTAAAGTGATAGGAAAGAGACACTGTTACCCATACTATTTGCTTCTGAGCATAACAAAAAGCCCCATCAGTTTTGCCTGATGAGGCTCTTGTATGTGAGGATAATTTAGTGTGTACGATTCAGGATATTCCTGATTGTACGGTCACAGGTAAAGCTTATTCCCCTTTTGATCTGATAGCTGCCTGTGCGGCTGCTAGTCTGGCAATCGGGACTCTGAACGGAGAGCACGAAACGTAGGAAAGGCCGATCTTGTGGCAGAACTCAACGGACGTGGGATCGCCACCATGTTCTCCGCAGATACCTATATGCATCTCCGGACGAACGGTGCGGCCCATCTTTACCGCCATATCCATGAGCTTGCCGACGCCTGCCTGGTCGAGTTTGGCGAACGGATCGTTCTCAAAGATCTTGGTATCGTAATACGACGGCAGGAACTTTCCGGCGTCGTCACGCGAGAATCCGAAGGTCATCTGAGTCAGGTCGTTAGTACCGAAGCAGAAGAACTCGGCTTCCCTGGCAATCTCGTCAGCAAGGAGAGCGGCTCTCGGGATTTCGATCATTGTGCCGACTTCATACTTAAGGTCGATGCCGGCATCGGCAATCTCTTTATCTGCTGTAAGAACGACTATCTTCTTGACGAACGCAAGCTCCTTGACCTCGCCGACAAGCGGTATCATGATTTCAGGAACTATGTTCCAATCGGGATGATTCTTCTTAGTTGTGATCGCGGCACGAATGACTGCCTTAGTCTGCATGACAGCGATCTCGGGATACGTGACAGTCAGACGGCATCCGCGGTGTCCCATCATCGGGTTGGCTTCGTGCAATCCCTGGATTATTCCCTTGATCTCATCAACGGATTTGCCCTGAGCTTCCGCAAGGAGCTCGATCTCGTCCTCGGTCGTGGGGACGAACTCGTGAAGCGGCGGATCAAGGAAGCGAATTGTGACAGGATCACCTTCCATTGCCTCGAAAAGCGCCTCAAAGTCGCCCTGCTGATAAGGCATTATCTTGTCAAGAGCAGCCTCGCGCTGTTCTTTCGTATCCGCACAGATCATCTCGCGGAAAGCGGCGATCCTTTCGGGATCAAAGAACATATGCTCAGTACGGCAGAGACCGATGCCCTCTGCACCGAGTTCTCTTGCCTTTTTGGCGTCGCGCGGAGTATCGGCGTTCGTACGGACACTGAGTTTTCTGAACTGATCAGCCCAGCCCATAATGCGGTTGAACTCGCCCTCGATCTTTGCGTCGACGGTCTTTATAGCTCCGTCATAGATGTTGCCGGTCGAACCGTCAATCGAGATAACGTCGCCCTCATGGAAGGTCTTCCCGGCGAGTGTGAAGCGTTTGTTCTCCTCATCCATAACTATGTCGCCGCAACCTGAAACACAGCAAGTGCCCATTCCGCGTGCAACAACGGCCGCGTGGGAAGTCATTCCGCCACGGACGGTGAGAATTCCCTGTGCCGCTTTCATTCCGGTAATATCCTCCGGAGATGTCTCAAGACGAACGAGAACGACTTTCTTTCCGGCGGCTTTCCATTTTTCCGCGTCGTCAGCGGTGAAAACTATCTGTCCGCATGCGGCTCCGGGAGAAGCACCGAGGCCCTTCCCTATCGGCGTTGCGGCTTTGAGAGCCTTCGCGTCGAACTGAGGATGAAGAAGAGTATCAAGGTTACGCGGTTCTATCATAAGAACAGCCTCTTCGGGTGTCCTCATACCTTCATCAACGAGGTCACAGGCGATCTTGAGCGCCGCCTGAGCGGTTCTCTTGCCTGAACGGCACTGAAGCATATAGAGCTTGCCGTTCTCGACGGTGAACTCCATATCCTGCATGTCGCGGTAATGCTTTTCGAGCTTTTCGCAGACCTTTTCGAAATCAGCATACGCCTCCGGGAACTGCGTCGCCATCTGAGCGATCGGCATCGGAGTACGGACACCAGCAACAACGTCTTCGCCCTGGGCGTTTACAAGGAACTCGCCCATGAGCTTCTTTTCACCGGTGGCGGGATCGCGTGTGAACGCGACACCGGTTCCGGAATTGTTGTTCAGGTTGCCGAAGACCATCGGCATGACATTGACAGCGGTGCCCCAGCTGTACGGAATATCGTTGTCGCGGCGGTAAACATTCGCACGCGGGTTGTCCCAGGAGCGGAACACCGCGCGGATCGCTTCGTAGAGCTGAACCTTCGGATCGGACGGGAAATCCTCTCCGAGCTGCTTTTTATATTCAGCCTTGAACTGTTCGGCGAGCGATTTCAGGTCGGCCGCTGTGAGGTCGACGTCGAATTTGACGCCCTTTTCGGCCTTCATTTTGTCTATGAGACGTTCAAAGTATTTCTTGCCGACCTCCATGACGACGTCGGGGAACGTCTGAATAAACCTTCTGTCTGAGTCGTAAACGACTCTCTCCAACTTCGGATCTGGGTTTCCGGCTATCATAGCCGCGACAACCTCGTCATTGAGTCCGAGGTTCAGGATTGTGTCCATCATTCCGGGCATGGATGCTCTCGCGCCGGAACGGACTGAAACGAGAAGCGGATTTTTAAGATCGCCGAATTTCTTTCCGTTGATCTTTTCCATCGTCTCGACGTACTGCATGATTTCGGACATGATTTCGTCGTTGATCTTTCTGCCGTCCTCATAGTACTGAGTGCAGGCCTCTGTCGTGATCGTAAAGCCCTGCGGGACGGGAAGACCGATGTTTGTCATCTCGGCAAGGTTCGCTCCCTTGCCTCCGAGAAGCTCGCGCATTCCTGCGTTGCCCTCGGTAAACAGATAACAGTATTTCTTTGCCATGTTATTTCCTCCAATATGTTTGCAAAAGTGCCAAAGGGTATTATACCATATTTTATTGTTTTATGCCACATCAGGATGTTAAATTAACATATTGTTAATATTTTTCCCTGCATCATTCCGGGATTTCCGGCGTCCAGTACTCAGTGCCGTAGATGTCACGGAAGACATACATAGCGGATGCCTTGGAGCGACCGATATCAACGTTGCTTATGACGTGATTTCCCGTATACGTGAGCTGATCACCGATCATGTAGCTGTTCTGATAATTCCCGTTGTAATCATAGTAATCGCAGACAAAATCAATCTTGTCGCCAACGGTAAGATCTGTAAGTTCCTTGGCGACCGTCTCCGTTTCGCCGTTCAGATAATCGGCTGACGCGCCTGCGATATATCCCTTCGGATTGTTGCTGTCGAATACCAGTATAAGATTCGAGCGCTGACCGTTGAGCAGTACCGGAACGCGGCCTGTTATGCTGTAATAGCTCCCGTTCTGAACGCAGTCAGAGAAATAGAACGCTACCGGCCAGCCGTCTATCGCGAGCCATGTGCCGTCATATTCACCTATAAGTTCGCCGTCTTCAGTGAAATTATAAACTGCGTCAAGCCCGAGATCGATATATCCTTCTCCGTCGTCATAGAAAACGTTGAGCTGAAGATCATGGACGAGCGACCATTGTTCTGTGCTGAGTTTAATAACGTTTTTGCCGCCGGATTTGACCCAAACAAGATTGCCGGCGTCGAACCTGTTGTTCTCGATATAGTTGGCCGCGCGGGAAATATCAAGTGATTTTCCACCTATGAGGCCGGTGAGGAGCGAAGTAATATCGATTGACGAGCTGCCTTCAGAACCCATTCCGAGAAGCGAACCGAGCAACGAGCTCTGCGGAGCTGACGCGGCGGACGCGGTCTGACCGGCCGAGTTGAAGCTAGCAAAACTCTTTATGCAGTCGAGATATTCGCTGTCCATATTCACGGCCTCGCACGCGGCGATCGAGCTGTCTACCGTCGACGGCTTGCGGTACGGGAAATAGGCGGAGAGACCGTATGCGTTCGTCATGTTTTCCGACGTGCGGTTGTATTTGACGGCTCCGAGAAGCGCCGAGGCAAGGGCCTTTGACTCGCTTGTGTTGAGGTTGTACGCGAGATGTACGAGGTCAATCTGATCAATCTTGCTTGAAGTCGCAAATTCACGCGTGTCTCCTCTTGCGTCGGACACCTTCTGATAACCGTCGTTTTCGATGAGATCAGATGTAGCGCTTGCAAAAGATTTGAGTTTTTCGGGAACCGTCGCATCGAGTTCGGCAAGGTCTATTATCGACAGCGTGGCTTTCTGACCGCTGCATTTCTGCTCACAGAATCCAACAAAATCATCTATGATGTTCTGGCCGAGCTTTACGGTCGGTATAGATGTGTTCGACGACAGCTCGCTGAGCCAGTTCGTGTAATACCATCCGCAACCGGGTTCGGTCTCCTCAGACGCTACGAGATAATCCGCGTAATCGTTCAGCATTAGCGCGTTTTCAATCGTTGCCATGAGACACGTGTCGAATCCCACGAAATCAAACTTAACGCCGCCAGCTTTAAGAGCTTCGCTTATGCCCTTGAGCGTCATCGAGCCGGACGAGGCGTTCTTTTCGTCATATCCGTATCCGGAAACAGATCCGCCTCCGTGATCCCACAGTATGAGCTGATATCTGTTCGCCTTATAGTTTTCGGCACAGTATTTTATGAAATTCGCAAGCGTCGAGGGCTTTGTGAGAGAATCTTTTCCGTCGTTCTTAACGAGAGTTTTAAGCGTCTTGTTTTCGATTTTGTGGATCTGATTCTGTGTGCTGCTGATTCTCGTATCCTTCCACGTCTTTGCACCGCCGGTATAAATGAGAAGATTAACCTTGTCTGAAAGCGTGGCTTTCAGCATCTCCTGAATATCGGCAGAAGCCATCCCGTTTTTTGACTCCAGATCGGCGCCGCACATATAGACCATAAGAGTGACGGTATCCTTGCCGCCGCCTTTTATTGTCGTGTATTTGGCTCTCGCACCGGACGCAACGGTTTCGTCAAGTTTGCCGGTGTTGGATTTAGCTGTCCATCCGGTCGAAACGGATCCACCGCCTGTAAAGCCGCCGAGAAGACTCGAAAGCGCCGAGGAAATTGACGGAACCTGTGCGTTCGTCTGAACGGACGGGGTATCCTCGGAATTGCCGAATCCGCCGAGAAGATTCGTCAGTATGGTTCCCCCACCGCCGAGGGCGGCAACTATCGCAAGAATTATAGCGATCAGCTTTCCTCCTCCGCCTGACGCGCGAACCGGGCCTCCGGAGCCGGAACTCTGCTGTCTTCCGCTGTATCCGCCGGGTCCGACCGGCCCCGTGTTCAGACCGGATCCGCGTCTTTTCAGTTCATGTCCGTTGCCTGTTACGTTTTTTTCACGTCCGACAGGTCTGTTATTGTTCATATATTCATCCTTTCCGCACGGCATGCCGCGCAAACGAATTGATAGCCGTTAACCGCGCCTTAGCTCGCGCTCGTATCTCACGATTATTCTTCCATCGGGAAGTTCTCGCTCCTCTGTCATACGGAAGAGTTCTCTGACAAGCGCCTGGCGCGCTATGAAATTTGACGCGCCGGTCTCGGCCGCGATGACTGTCAGTCCCGACATGCCGGCTTCACGCTCGGCATATCTGATGACCGTTGAAAAACAGCCCTGCCCGCGGTGTGCCCTGTCAAGGACCGCGTTTTTCATAATCAACGCAGAACCGCTCTTCTCAAACGTGACGCATCCGAGCGGCAGATCTCTGTGATCCGTTATCGCAAACAGACGGCCCGCGGAAGAAAGAGCGGAAAGCTCCCCGCCGAGAGGAAATTTCTCCGACCACTCCGTTATACCGTTATCTGAAAGAAAAATATCCGCTTCGAAAAATATCTTTTCAAGTGCGGGGATGTCTCTGGCCTCGGCAGGCCGCAAAAAGAGAGGGTAAAACATTTTGCCTCCGAAAAAAACGCTTGACAAAACCACAGCGGGGATGTATAATAATCGCATCGCAGGTGTAGTTCAGTGGCAGAATATCAGCTTCCCAAGCTGACTATGCGGGTTCGATTCCCGTCACCTGCTCCAAAATCATGAACCCGCGCAAGCGGGTTTTTAATTTTACTATGACAGATTGAGAAAATCGAACGAGGTGCTGTCCGGCACAATCTCCCGCCACTCTGCTTTAACTGGATTATTATACCACTTCCGATGTTTTTTGTAAAGCAAAAAACCAAAATCCGCCTTGCAGTGGGCAAGGCGGATAAGATCGTTCTTCAGCCGGCGTTTTCAAGCAGGTCGAAGACCTGATTTTTAATATTGTTCAGAAGTTCGGTACTTCCGTCCTGATATTTTACGAACTCGGTCACGTCCGTCGTAATCTGTTCGACATATCTCAGGACTTCTTCTCGTCCAAACTTTGCTTCCGCCATACGGAAAAGCTGGAAATCCTCAACACCGTCACGCATCGCTTCAAATCCGAGCGTCGTCACGGGCTTTTTTGTTATGGGATGCCAGTATATAAGGACACCGTCATCTGTCGGGAACTCGCTTCCTTTCGGGAAAGGAAAATCCGTTTCCATGTAATCGTCAGCCCAGATGTCATAGCATATGTTCCAGAGCGAAACGCGCCAGTAGAGAAAACCATCTACATTCTGCTGATACTGCTGCCAGAACAAAAGCCTCTTGTCAGTCCCCGGCGTGCACGGCAGAGCGTTTATATATCCGTTGCTCTGTCCACCGCATACATACCAGATCAGGGTGTCTCCGCGCTCGGCTTTGTATTTCAGCATCGAATCTTTGATTTCTCCGTTAAAAGCGATCGTATTTGGACAGTAGGCTGTCGTATATTCCGCCATTCGCTCAACTACGTTCTTCCCGTCCAAAGAAATGTTCACACCGAAAGCATCAAGAAAATGCGTAGTCGGGAAAAACCTGTTCACTTCTCTGGCATTTCCCATAATATACTGCAGATGTTCTTCCTTTGTCGGTTCATCAAACGCAGCGAAATAACATTTGTCGGTCCAGCCGTTCTCTGAGAACAGCTTATATATCTTACTAAGCGCCGCTCCTCTTTCGGAAATGTTCACGGACGTAAATCTCGGATTGTCCATATATTTCCTGACAAGTTCAATGTCGGTATCCAGGATTCCCCATTCAAACGGAAGCCATGTTGTACAGAATCTGTTTTCAAGCAGAAAATCCGTGTACTCGAGCAGAAGTTCCTGATTTGCGAACCTTCCGGAGGCCTGCTGACGGCCGAGAGCCGGTGCGCTGTCCGGGCCTTTCGGCATCAACTGATTAGTATCCTCCTTGTCGTATCCGAGGCCCATCATAGTCAGACATTCGGTCTTTTCATCGTAATAGATGTCGCGAACTCTGACCGAAACGTCTCCCGATAGGAGTTCCCTCCCGTTTTTGCTGACCGAAAGACGGCCGGTATATGTTCCGGGGACGGTGTTGATATCCGTTTTGAACTGCACATAAAGGGTGCGGCAGGTATTGGAGGCTATATCAAAACTCCCTCCCTGGTATTCGTCGTCCATAGGAAGCATGGCGACCGGCTCCCAGACAAAAACGCTGTGCCTGTTGTCCGACTGGTTTATCCATGTGTACCATACGACGTTTACCGTGCCGGAAAGAGTGTGTCCGTTTCCGTCGTTCAAAGGAGTAACATCACAGCGGATGCCGTCCGTGTCCCTGTCGGACGTGACAAGGTACTGAAAGCCCTCAATCTCGTTCTTCGCCATCTGTATCTCAATTGAAGTCATGGCGCCGGGCTCGAACTTGTCGCGCTCGTAAAGCGCCGAGCCGTAATCGAACCACCCTGTCAGGACAGGCGGTGTTTCATCGATGGCGGTCGTGACCGCCTCCGGTGTTGTTGCCGTGCTATCATCGGGCCGGCTGGAATGCACGCATGAAACGGCAAACACGGTCAGAACTGCGGCAAGTATCAGAAAAGCGGAAAAAAACAGTTTTTTCATTTAGTTTCTGTCTCTCCTTCACGTATTTCAACCGGCAGACCGTCCGGATCCCTGAAAAAAGTCATCGGGCATCCTGTGATAGGATCTGCGCGCAGGGGCTCGGTTTCAATGCCCTTCTCTTTCAGTTCGCGTACCGCTTCATATATGTCGTCCACGCGGAAAGCGATATGGCGGAGCCCGCACGCCTCGGGATTCGTCACTCTTGCTGGCGGATCCTTTTCAACGAATATTTCAAGCTCTGTCGAACCGTCAATCACCAGATCAAGCTTGACGTCGCCGCGCTCCGGTCTGAACGTTTCCCTTTTCACAGAGAAACCAAGGCGGTTTACATAAAAATCAACCGTCCTGTCATAATCCGACGCTATGATCGCTATATGATGAAGAAATTCAAACATTTCATCCGCGCTCTTTTGCCACCTCGGCGATGACTCCGTCAAGAGTTTCCATCGCTGCCGCGACCTCGGCCTTCTGTTCGTCGTTCATAACGTGGACGATGTTCGGTTCGCGGAAGCAGTGTTCGATTCCGAAGCGGAGCCTGACGGTATGCTCAACGGATTCCCAGAGCCCGTATCTGAAAACGGGATCAAGGAACGCGGAAAGCGCGTCCTGAAGCTTCATAGCGTTTTTTATATCTCCGTCTCTGAAGCATTTGTAAATCAGCACGAAGAGCTCCGGGAAGACGTTGTAGTTCATTCCGATACCGCCGTTTGCGCCGCCGAGCATGCCGTAAACGAGGAGCTCGTCGCAGCCGTTGTAAACGACTATATCCGGTCTGTTTATGAGAAGCCGCTTCAGATAGAAGAAGTTTGCGTCTGAGAACTTCAGCCCTATGACATTCTTTATGTCAAGCAGGTCGAGCATTTCGTCAAGAGGAATATCGAGCGTGACGCCGGGAATATAGTAAATCAGCAGAGGAGTTTCTCCGGCAGCCTCGGCAAGCGCCTCATAGTAGTTTTTGCGCTGCAGCCTGTTCGACTTGATTACCGGCATCGACGAAACGGCGTCGACGCCGAGCGCTGACGCGTGTTTGACCAGTTCAACGGCATCGCGCGTGCTGCGCGCGCCGGTGTGAACTATACAGAGCTTTCCGTATTTGCGGCAGAGCCCGAATGAAAGCTCCGCGATTCGCTTGCGCTCTTCTATTCGCAGATAGTTCGCGTCGCCCGTGCCTCCGCAGACGTAAAGACCGTCAACGTCTTTTTCAAACACGTAAAGGATGACCTTTTCGAGCGCATTGTAGTCAACTTCGCCGTCAGGCGTAAGGGGTGAGATCACCGGAACGAGGATCCCGTTGAATTTGCTTTTATCCATTTTCGTTTCTCCTTGATTACGGATTTATTATTCGCAGGGTGTCAGGTGTCGTTGAAAGCATCTCGCATCCTGTTTCTGTTATAAGAATGTTGTTCTCAGGTTTTAGCGCTACGCGCGTTTTCGTGAACGGGAAACCGAGAAAAAGATTCGGTTCTATCGACATAGTCATTCCCGATTCGAGAATTATGTCGCAGTCGGGTACTATATATGGCGGCTCATGTACCGAAAGACCTATTCCGTGCCCTTCGCAGACAAAGCCTCCGCTAAGCGCGGCATCGATTTCCTTCTGATACCCAAGCTTTACGTATGTTTCGTAAAGATGACGGTAAACGTCGCTGCTTTTCAGCCCCGGACGCATATATCGGATGAGTTCCCTGTTCACCGTCCTTGAGGCTTCATATATTCTGCGCTTTTCATCGGACGGCTCACCGACTGACGCGATGCGTATCATATCGGCGTAATAGCCGTATCTTCTGTATCCCGCGTCGATATAAACGCAGTCGCCGCGCCTGAACCTGTAATCGCTGGCGACTCCATCCCAGGCAACGGGACTCTTGCCGTCCGAATAGACGTATATGAACCACGGCGAGGAGGTAAAGCAGTTGCCGGATAGTCTGACCATTTCGCCAGCTATGATGTTTGCTATCTCGGCTTCGCTTCTGCCCTCCGCAATTTCACCGATGCCGGCCTCGACTGCCTGTGACGTTATGGCGCAGGCCTCTCTGATATATCCGATCTCAGCGGGAGACTTGATCATCCTTACAAGATCCATCAAACCGGAGCAGTCACAGATCTCCGCGTTCGGGAAATCCCCTTTAAGGCCGTCAAAGAACAGCTGAGGAAGAATCGGCTTGCCGTCCGGAGGATTTTCAACACCGATACGGGAGATTCCCGGTCTGTATCCCGAAATCACTTTATGTATCTCGCGGTAATTGCCCGCCGGAGTCAGATCTGTCACTGAACGTATGTCGGATATTGCCGACGTCCCGAAACAGCCGGTAAGATCGCACGGGGCGACGAGGACCGGCTCGATATCCGGGTCAGCGAATATAACGACCTGCTGTGTGAAATCCCTGAACCCCGGAAGCCACGACGCGTGAAGGAAGCCGGAGGCGTATTCGAGATTTTCCTGTCTCGAGATTATCAGGACGTCGAAGCCGTCCCTGAGCATCGCGGCGCGGATCCTTTCGTGACGCTCTCTGTATTCTCTGAGTGTGAACGGCAGACCGTAACGCGGTTCCTTCATCTTAAATCCACCCATTCCCCTGTAGCGACGGAACGCTCAGCAGCGCAAACAATGCGGAAGCTGTGTACGTTGTCGTCCGCAGGCGTTTCGGGAGTCTTGACGCCGTCAAGAGCGTCGGCGAAATCGGAAAGACATCCGGCGAGCTCAACCGACGAGAAGGAATCGGACGGTATCTCCGCCCCTTCTTCGCTACCGTCGGCAAAGAACGTTATTTTGTCGTTTTCCATTGTGAGAACGCCTTTTTCGCCGCAGAACATCCAGTCTCCGTCCCAGGTCGTTATCTTCCCGTGGGCAGCCCACGTTCCGCTGTACGTCACGAAAAGGCCGTCTCCGGTGCTGAGCATGACGTCTGTCGACGCCATGCCCTCAAAAACGCTCCACGGGGTGTGATACGATCTCGCGAGCACCCTCGAAAATGTTTTTCCACTGAAGAAACGGAGCAGATCGAAATGATGGATGCAGACGTCCTGAAGGAGCGGCTGCTCTAGAAATGCCCGGTAGCCGTTCAGATCGTCAGGCTGACGGAACATGATGTGAATTTCCTTGAAATCGCCGACAATGCCCTCGTCAAGCAGTCGCCTGACAGTCCTGTTGTGAGCTCTCCAGCGGTAATTCTGATCGACCGCGTAGAGAAGATCCGGATATTTCTTCCTTAGTTCCATCGCGAAATCCGCGTCAGCGTCGTCGACGGCGAGCGGCTTTTCACTGAGAACGTGCATCCCTTTTTCAAACGCCAGACGCGCGGCGTCGGTATGGAAGCGTGTCGGTATCGCTATCACAACGAAATCCGCGTCCGTTTTCTCTATGGCATCGCGGTAGTCGGGATAATAATCAACCCCTTCGCCTGCACCGAGAGAATCCACGGTCTGCCCTTCCGGCAGTTTTCCGGATACCGCCACGAGCCGGCAGCGCTTTTCGTTCCTGATCGTTTTTATCCACTGCTTCCCGATAAAACCGATCCCGAGAAGCAATACTTTATATGTTTTCATGTTTAACCTCAGTTCTTTCCGGAAACGGCGGCCTCGACAACCGCAGCGAGCTCGTTTCGGATCTCAAGCAGATATGAGCTGTTTCTTGTAAACTTGGAATGCCCGGTCGTGATCATATTCACATAATTGAGAGCCGTTTCTCTGCCCAGATATTCGTCGGCGAGCATTATCAGCTGATAGTCTTCTATTCCGTCGCGCATCGCCTCGAGCCCCAGGGTAGAAAGCGGCATCTGTGTCTCGGGATGCCAGTACAGGAAAATGCCGTTCGCTGTCGGGCCCACGCCGGATCCTATCGGCTGAATGCGCTGCTCGCCGTATCCTTCGGCCCAGATATCGTCCTCGTTTGCCCAGCTGCAGCTCTGCCACATAAGGAATCCGTCAAGATTGAAGAGATACTGCTGCCAGAACAGAATGCGTTTTTCCGTTCCGGGTATGCACGGGAGCCCGTCGATCATGCTTATAGGTTCGTCGCCGCACACATACCACATGATGGTGTCGCCGCGTTCCTCCTTGAGCTTCAGCATTGTTTCGGCGATCTCGCCGGTGAACATCTGCGCCTTGACACAGTGAATCGAAGTATAAGGAGCTAGACGCTCTATTATGTTCTGCCCGTCCTTGCGCATGTCGCGGATGAGGGCGTTGAAATGTTTTTTCGTCGGGAAATATCTGTCATAAAATCCTATCTGGCCTATGATCAGGTCAATATGGCTTTCCTCGTGAGGCTCGTCGTATTCCATAAACGCAATCTTGTCGAGCCAGTTGCTTTTTTCAGCCATCCTATACTGCACTCCGAGGTCGCCCCGCTGGGTTCCCCAGAGAACAGTCAGACTCACGCGCGGGTTGTCAAGGTATTTCGCCGCCTTTTCCTCTGTCAGGCCGAACGCTCCGACAGGCAGGCTGTACGGCGTGATCCTGTAGTCGACAAGGAAATCGCAGTACGCCTCGAGAAGCTCCGGCCGTTTCCCCATATCCGGCGCGCTTTCCGGTTTGACCGCCTGATCGTACGTCGGACAGTATACAGAGCCCGCTCTTATCGCGTAACCGTACCCGAACATATGAATGCCGCGTGTTGCCTCATCGTAAAAAATGTTCCAGACGGTAACGGTGATCTCGCCTTCAAACAGGCTTTGGTCTCCCTGTCTGACCGTAATCTTCCCGTTGTATACACCGGGCACCGTTTCAGCCGTTGTCCTGTAAAGGACGTATACTGTTTTTGACCGGCCGGCGATGATGTCGAAACTGCCGCCGAGATACGGGTCATCCTGCTCCATAAGAGCGGTAGGGACATATCCGCGCTGACCAAGTGACTTGCCGGCGGATTTTATGTACGTTTCAAACGCGACGTAAACGGTTCCGTCGAGCGTGTTTCCCACTCCGTCGGAAAGTGTTCCTAGCTCGCACTTTACGCCGTCGTGACCGACGGCGGAGGCTAGGATGAGCTGAAAACCCTCCATTTCATTTTTAGCCATCGATATCCTGACGGAATCGTTTGTCTCGACCTCGAAATCGTCCCTGTGGATGAGCTCGGAGCCGTTTTTGAACCACGCGTAGAGCTTTTTGTCCGTTATGGCCCTCCCGTCCTGTCCCCTTATGGAGACTGTCTCGGCGGGATCCGTCCCAGACACGGAAGAAGCGGGTTCATCCGTTCCGGCCGGTTCGTTTCCTCCGTGAGAGCACGCCACCGCGCACAAAACCGACGCCAGGGAGATCAGAACAATGCAAAGTGCCGTTTTTATTTTCATATGAAAT
>JAEEGL011507058.1_pt1 | contig 15188 bp, 11 predicted proteins | sample 9134231 | NCBI WGS metagenome assembly JAEEGL01 (sample SAMN16246548, study PRJNA631951) | gut metagenome | biome: gut microbiome; feature: rumen; material: fiber-attached | host: Bos | place: Iran: Karaj | collected 2018-10 | reverse complement strand
CCGCCGTTCTCTGTCATTGATCGGCAACGCTCCGGGGCTTTCTTTGGCGTGACATCCGCAGAATGCTGCTTGCAATACCGTGCCCCTGGTCTGGCGCGACGCTTGCACCGCGATCCCGACTGAGTGACGGCCCAGCACTGACACTGGACATCACCAGTCTTAGCACCCGTTGCAGACAAATCCGACACGACGCAGAACCCAAACAAAAGACAACACAATACTTTCTTGTAAATCATTTCAACCTCCTGAACATTTCTGTGTTTGCCAACACCACACCAGCGACAATCACCAAACCACCAACTATGCTTGCCGTAGTCAATCTTTCACCAAGAAAAATCACGGCAAACAAGACACCGACGACTGGTGTCAAATACAAGCCGATGGTCGTGCGAACCACGCCGAGTGTCTTGCAGGCGTGATTCCAGAGGACAAAACATGCCGCCGACGCCAACACACCCAGAAAACCTAGGTTCAACCAGTTGAGAGTCCTTCCGAAACGCTCTGCGTTTACTTCGGCGTCAATCGTCACGCTAAACGAACCATCGAGAGCATAGAATCCATCTTCCGTCATGCCCCACAGCACAAACGGCAACATCATAACAATCGCCCAGAAAAATGACTTGCGAATCACCGTCGTCGGTGAATAGCCCTTATCGTTTACCTTCCCGACCATCACCGAGTACAAGCCCCAACTCACCATCGCCGCAAGCGCCATAGCGTCGCCAAGCGGACGCAGATGAAACTCTCCTAGCCCGTTCATACTTACCATCGCAACGCCGCAGACAGCAAGAAACGAACCTACAACAAGCCGTACTGAAAGTGTCCGGTCATTCGTAAACACACGCGCCATTGCGGCCGTGACAATCGGGCCAAACGAAACCATGATTGCAACGTTGCTCGCATTCGTATAGTAGATGGCGCAGTTCTCGAGGAACTGATAAGCCGTCACGCCTGTAAGCCCCATCCCGGCGAACAACAGTTCGTCACGAAATGAGAACCGCCGCCTCGCCGCGCCTTCAAACAACCCGATTCCAAGAAGGATGAACCACGCAATGGCAAAACGCAACACTAGAATCTCTAGCGCGGAAAAGTCAAGCAACAACGATCTCGTACTCGCAAATGTACTTCCCCAAATAAGTATGACGCAGGTTACAGTAAGCCATTCTGAAAATGTTCCTTTATTTCGCACCATGTCCCTCTTCCCGCAAAGCTTGTAACATTGGCTCAGCCAGTGCTGCCGCTAACAGTGGAGGCACTGCATTCCCAATTTCCAGTCGTTTCTTACCATCTGTACCGTAAAACTTGTAATCATCTGGAAAACTTTGTAACCGTGCACCTTCCCTAATCGACAGGGCGCGCGAATCTCTGGGATGAATACATCGCGCTGAAGATGGTGTTCCAAAGTTTCGAGTAACTGTTCCCGCAGGCCTATCCCACCATAATTTTCCGTATGTATTCGCAAACCCACCTTGGGGGCGTATGTGTTCGGGCAAATCAAATTTGTCCTGTCCCTCTTTGAGAGATTCCATTATCTTGATAATATGTTCACCATTCTTAGGACTCACATACTCCGTTAGCGAGATCCCAGAATTCTTGCGCATAATTCTTTGATACTCGTTTTGAGGCGCAGTCCAATATTCATATGCTGCCGCTCCAGATTTTATTGGAGGCAGATCTCCCAATGCATCACCAAGTGTTACCCATGGCTTAAGACCGACATCATTCCCATGAGTCGGTCTCGGAAACACAAAATGATTCACTCCTTTAAAGCCGACTAGAATGACGCGCTCACGATGTTGGGGCACACCATAATCGGCAGCATCAAGTAACTTATATTTCACATCATATCCAATACTTTTAAATTCGTCCCGTATTTTTTGGAACAATTTTCCTTCTTCCATTGACAACAATCCGCGGACATTTTCAAAAATGAATGCCCTAGGTTGAAGAATCGTCAATACTCTTTTGTATTCATAAAACAAATTTGCACGTCCATCCATTTGTCTTTTACCAGCTGTCGAATAGGATTGACAAGGCGGTCCTCCGACGACCATATCTAAATGGCGTCCCTTTAGCGCATCTATCAGAACTCCTTCGGATAATTCTTCTATCCCACAGACAAGCATTCTGACTTTAGGGTGATTCAACTCATACGCCTTTGCTATCTCTGGATCTATCTCGTTTGCAGCGATGATCTCAAACTCTGATCTAGAAGTCAATCCATAACTCAATCCGCCGACCCCAGCGAAAAGGTCAACGACCGTATATGAAGCAGGAACGGCACACATACCAACAGACCATACCAAGGTACATAGTACCATCGCTCGACATCTAATTGTATTCATCATTACCTCCAATCACAACAGAAGATAAATACATTATATCATTTTTGACGCAGACGCACCACAAACGATAAAAAAATGATATAATAACCTCGTTGGCACGGGAACGTGTTAATCAATATAGCCCAAAGACGAGAACCGCCGATGGGAGTGTCCGAATAACTGGACAAACGGTTGTAAACCTGTCATCTGAAAATTAGAGCCTTTCGAGATGCTGACACTAAGGTTTGCAAGGTGTATTCCTTCGGGGTTACGCCTTGCCGTGTGTGTAAGCAGGCTGCTCTAGGCCTTCAGATGTGCATGGTTAAGGCGTGCCCCACTAAATAGAATGTGAGGCATGGTATGACAAGAGAAGAAATCATTACTCAGTACTCTTTGCTCAAGGAGTACCATTCTCGGTATTTGTCCAATGCTGGCGTGCAATTGCCTAAATTGTGGGCAAACGATTCCCATACAAACTTCACAAAAGATGCAATCGTGCTCGCCGCGCTAAGCCGTGGGTATCCGCATTGCCATATCGTATCAAAAGAAGAGTTGACCCATATCATCCGGGAGTTCTATCCCAATGTCAACGATGTCCAACAGGCACGACATCTTGGCCGCCAAAAAGGGTGGTACATAGAAAGCGGCACGCGTGGTGATATCGTATCAAAGGAACTTCGGCCAGGCGAATACCGTTTAAAAACACTGAAGCAATCATATCCGGGGTTCACACATGAACGACGCGAAACAAGTGCGGACTTCGAATCCATTAAGGCAAAATACGATTATCGATGTGCATGTTGTGGTTCCGCTGAGGGGGAACCCCATCGTTATAGCAAGACAGTTAAGACCATACTCCAGATTGGACATATGGATCCCTCCAAACCCCTGACTCCAGACAATATAATCCCACAATGCCAAATCTGCAATAGACCTGATCGTAACTGGTGGATATATGATAAGCGCGGACGAGTTGTGGGTATCGGCGATCCTTATGTCATTAAGCGTTGCTCAGAAAAAATGAAAAGGGAAATTTTTGAGATGCTCAAGATGGAGCTTGGCGAATTGTGAGGCACACCTTTATGATAAAGCAGCGTGACAGTGATGCATTGAGCATCATCTCAAGCTTAAGTGTCTAGAGAAAATCTTACTAACCATATAGAAAGGATCGTTATGGGCGCATACAGTCAGTACTCGAAGATGTTCAAAGATGGCATTATTGCAAAAGCCTTTGAACTTCAGTATTCTGCAGACAACATCTGCATCCTCGAAGGCGACATAGGAAAACTAAAGCGTGAACACCGACAAACCTATGACAATCTCATGTCCTGCCGTCACAATCGTGACAACCGCCTCCCTATTGAATATGCGAGAGACCTTGTTGCCTCTTGGATATTTGAAGATACCTTAGTTCAGAAACTCCAAGAAGGAGGTCTGCAAATCAATCTGTCGGGTGCGGACAGAAATCGTCAACTTCTTGCCACCTCCAGAGTCTCTGCAAGTAGCGACTGTCAAATATCATACAATGGATTATTTCGGCATACTGAAATAATGAGCGACTATACTGGATGGTGGGAAAGAACCGGACATATGGAATTACGAGATGACAAGTATCTTAAGCTAGAAAGCGAGAAGGCAATCTTTCTCGGCGTATGCGCAACGGTTACTTCTTGGAAGTATATTCTAATCGACTTCGCAAAACCAGTAAACGCCACCTATATCCCATCACACCGCCCATATGGTAACAAGCCAGCATATTCCATAAGAATTGAAAGGACGGCATTGATGAACTTCATTATGCCCCCCTTAATTGAACGCTTGAAGTCGATGATCAGTATGTCCTAATCGCCTTCGCCATCTGTTCAGCCAACGCTATGGAGAGAAGAGGTGGGACAGCATTCCCAATCTCGAGCTTCTTCATTCCTTCGCTACCGTAAAATTGATAATCATCTGGGAAACTCTGCAGGCGTGCGCCTTCCCGAATGGTCATCGCTCGTGAATCACGTGGATGGATACAACGGGAAGAAGATGGCGTCGCAAAGTTACGCGTAATAGTCGTTGACGGCTGATCCCACCACAATTTCGCATAGGTATTAGGATAACCTGATTTAGGACGGATCTCTTCGGGAAGCGCAAACTTATCTTCCCCTTCTTTTAGTGTCTCCATGATCTTTATAAGGTGTTCACCGTTCTTAGGCGCTTTATGCTCCGTAAGCACTTCACCGGCATTCGCCCTTACATATCTCAGAAAGTCATTGTCCGCACCATGTGCATATACATCTGACGATTGAGCGCTCCTTATGGACGGCAGGTCGCCAATGGCGTCTTTCAGTGTAACATAAGGCTTCAAACCAGGGCCATGTGTTGCTGCTGGATATTCAAAATTATTGGCACCCTTAAAACCAACAAGTATGACCCGATCTCGGTGTTGAGGTACTCCATAATCAACGGCATCTAAAACCTTATACTTAAGATCGTACCCGATGCTCTTGAACTCGTCTTGGATACGAGGAAATAATTTCCCACAATCCATACTAAGGAGCCCAGAAACATTTTCAAAAATAAATGCCTTCGGCTCTAGCATCTGGAGGATTCGTTTATACTCCATAAACAAATTAGCCCTTCCGTCCATCTGCCGCTTCCCTAGAGTGGAGTAAGACTGACATGGCGGACCTCCAACAACAATATCTATCTGCCTCCCATTTGTTGCCTTCTTAAGGATGTCCGGCGTCAACTGGTCAATACTGCAATTCAACATGTTTACAGTTGGGTGGTTTAGCGTATAGGCGACTGAAATATCATGCTCAATTTCATTAGCCGCTAAGATCTCGAAGGCATCATTATGTGCAAATCCATAACTAAGCCCACCTACTCCTGCAAACAGGTCTAAAACGCTGTACTTCTGTTTCATTTTATTGTATCCTTACCTTGAAATTGCTTCTACAATCTTGTCCGCGAGCCTTCGCACAACCGGGACACAGACTGAGTTGCCGATTTGCTTATAAACTTGCTTCTCGTTTTGGGCAGGCAATTTATAAGTGTCTGGAAAACCTTGTAACCGTGCACACTCACGAGGAGTTAACAAGCGAACGGAAAATCGATCATAAAAGAAAGGAATTCGCTCAAATCGACTACCCATCGCCGCTAAAAGCGTAGGGCAGATTCCTTCCCTCCCTCTAGACAATCCCCAATCGGTAAATCTATAAATACGATTTTTATCGGTCATGTACTCCATCATCCGTGGCCACATTCTGTGCCCATCCATATAGTACTTATCCGCCTGCTTCTCTTTTTCCAAATAAGAGAAAACCTTTTTAGTCAACCGTATAGTAGCAGGAAACGAAAAGTTCTTTAGGTCTACTTTTAATTTAAATGCCACTATAAATATTCTATTCCTTTGTTGCGGCCTATTACCGTATTCACAAGCGTTCATCACTTGATATGTTGTATGATATCCTAATGCCGCAAGACTTTGAAGAATCACCTCAAAAGTCCGTCCGCCATCATGCTTGGTCAGGTTGGCCACATTTTCCAAAAGAATAACTTTAGGCACTACATGTTTGGCTATTCTAACAACTTCAAAAAAGAGATTGCCCCTTGGGTCTTCAAATCCATCTTTAAGGCCGACAGACGAGAATGCCTGGCAAGGGAATCCTGCAGTCAGAATATCTAACTTTGGCAATGTAGTTGGATCCACATCCTTGATATCGCCTTGAACCAGATACTTATCTCCAAAATTAAGTCTGTAGGTCGCGCAAGCATGTTTATCAATTTCATTCGCCCAGACAATTTTACATCCCGCCTTCTTGAAAGCCAAGCATATCCCGCCTATACCGGCGAACATGCTTCCAACCGTATACTGTCTCTGATTTGTTTTTCCCATCGCTTTCACGATAAATCTTTAATGTATGTCTCCCTTCAGCCAGAAAATTTCCATTGCAACACCCGTTGCCTAGTCCTATACTGACAGAGGTTCCTTACAACTGAAAATAGTTTAGCACATTTCGCTTGGAGATACAAGGGGCCATTCGAGCCATTCGACTGGCTAGTCAGTAGCGCTAGTTTGGGGCTGCTGATTGGACGGCGTATTCTGTCGCCTGTCTTTCATGTTACGATGCGGACGTAACTGGCGGAACCTCCGTTGTCCCGATGAGCGGTAGAGACGGCGGTTCTCCTTGCGGTCGCACGGGACGCGTGCCCCTACCGGGCCATCTTACCGTCGGCAGATGTGAAACTCCAGCGTAAGATCTTGGGCCCGCTTCTTGGGCCCAACATGACCAGACCCTGACTAGGCCCCTAGGGACGATTCACACGCCAGATAACCGTAAAAAAACATCAGGTCAAACTCGGGACGCGCCAGACCATATTCGACACACTTCACTTGCAATTCACCAATGTGGATATGAGGCATTTACACCAATTCACATCAAAACAACTCCGTCGCATCATGTTCACAAAAGCCCGAGTGATCGGTAATCCAACGGAGGAGGTCTCCGTATGCTCGAAGGTTGTTGAGGACTCGCTCGTTGCCGACAAGGTAGAAGCGCTCTTGGGATCGGGTGATTGCGACATTGAGTTTACGGTCTATCTCCGCATCCAATTCATCTCCGTCATCGTCATCATCATACCGCTTTGCGGATATCCAATCGGCCTGTTCTGCTGACGTGATGACTGTCGAGAAGATAATGACCGGCCGTTCTCCGCCCTGATAGCGTTCCACCGTGTCCACTACAATGGCCGCATCGGCTTCGGGGCCTAGTTTTTCAGCAATCCATTTGCGCACGCAGGCTATCTGATTGCGGAACGGCACGATGATGCCGATGTCCTTGCTCTCGTATTTCATGGGAGCCCCGTTAGGGTCTTCCGTATTCGGACGATTCTCGCCTGCCAGCAAGGTCTTGACGATGTCCACGCACAACCTGGCTTCGGCTTCGCTCGTCTTGCCGCCGCCCCTTCGTCCTTCCTCAACCGGGAAGAAACCCAAGCGCGTCCCAAGGACATAACGCTCAAACGGCGTCGCGTCTTCGCGGGCAACTGGAAGTCCTGCCACCTGACGCGGTGCGTTGCCGTTTTTCAGTTTTCCGTCATAGAAGAACTCGTTGCAGAAATCGGCTATCATCGGATGCATGCGGAACTGCGTATCGAGCATCCCACAGAGACTCTTATCTTCTCCGGCAATCCGCTTCAGTCGCGCGAAGAACGATTCCCGGCAGTCGCGGAAGCCATGCCGAATCAATTCCTGATCTTCGATACGTGACGTAATCTCGGACTGCTGTACGACCGCCGGAAGCTGCTTGTCGTCTCCGATGAGAATGAACTTGTCAACGAGCGGACCTGTCTGATTGTCCTGACGCTTTGCACAGAAGAGCGGTAGGATGTGCGTGTCGAGAAGCTGCGAAGCCTCGTCTACGATGGCGAGGTCGAAATGCTTTACGAGCCCGCATATCGCATGGCTCGGGCCAAGCGTAGAGACCGTACTCACGATGATGCGCGTGTTGCCCAGCGCTTCTCGAACCGCATCGCGGTTGGCAAGATGCATTTCTTCCGGGATCCTCGACCGGAACACGGGATCGCACTTCTGCACTTTACCTATTCGCAAGTACATCTCGCCATTCCGTTCGCGGATTCTCGTCTCCAACATCTCGCATATCTTGTCCGTGGCCTTGTAGGTGTAGGCCAGAAGAAGCACTCTCCGTCCAGGTACGGCCATTGCCTCGTCCACAAGAGCCCGCATGGCATGCGAGGTCTTGCCCGTTCCGGGAGGCCCCCAGAGGAGAAACCAGTCCTTGGCCCTCCACGCCTTGCCAAGCCATGACGACACGCCGGGATAACGCCGTTCCATCTCTCCTAGAGGCACAGGCAATGCCGCACTTTCATCCACCCCTGGGCGTTTCTCGTTCAAGACCAAGGCCTTGCGCCGTACATCACCCGTCAGGAAATGCCAGAGGGCCTTGTAGTCTCCCATGCCGTTCATGGGCGATGCCTCGACGGCAAAACGGGCAGTTGAGCTGAAGCCAAACAAAGCAACAGGCTGCGGATCGTCCAACTTCAGCGTGATTGTTCCCGCTTCCAATTTCTCAACGGCCGCGCTAAAGACGATGCTGTTCGTCAGGTTGGCGTCAGGGCCTTCGGCATACAGTCCAACTCCGTCTCCTTGCCGAATGGAACAGCCGGCGTTGCAACGATTGCGCGTCGTGTCGAACGTGAGGCGGACGATGCGGTGCAAGGCGTCTTCGTCATTGGATTGAGGTTTGCGAACAAGGTCGGAAAGCCGCATTCCCGTTTCCTGACGTTTCTTTACCGACAGACGCCAAGACATGGAAATGCCTCCGCGTCCGACTTCCGCGCCGGCATCGCCTATGCGCGCCACGAAACTTTCTTCGGCCGCGAACTGGAGCATGCGGTAGAAGTAACGCTTTTCGAGTTCTGTCGCGCATTGGAAAGGCGCAAGCAATGCCTCGAGTTCAGGTTTCTTAAATTCGCGCCACATTCTCCCATTCAGATCCCAATCCCGGTTGCGGAAATCTGTAGCACAAAGGCCATCAATGACATTTCGCAACTCCCCCGAACGGGCCAAACGGTCAATTGACATTATCGCATTGCGAATGGATGTGAAATAACGAACCAATTGCCCGACAGAAAGATTGCGCGTACTTGGTCTGAGGAAAAGCCGTCCGTTCCTTTCGGGATCATATCTATTAGCCTCAATCGTTTTAGCGTAATACAAAAACGGCAAGACCGATTCACGCGTCAATCCCGCACTGAAACCAAGTATGTCACCATAGAAGGACGGCTGGCAGACATGCTCTTCTTTAGGTCGTTCTCCCCTAAAACTATCCCATTTCCCAGATTTAAGCTCAAACACGACCGCTGATGTTCGGTCAGGAGCATACGATAAAGCGTCAGCACGAGCGGAGAGTCCATACTGGGGTGAATACAAGGGGGCTTCTATTTGCCAATCGCGATTTCGAGTTCCATGTTCACTGGGAAGAGTATCGTTCAACACGTGTGAAATATTTGTCTCCTCTCGTGCACATTGTTGGAACCACCCGTTCCCGACATTTGCATCTGTGAACTCAATGGCATTCTCCCGACAGAATTCAATGACAAGATCGCGCCCTGTCTTGATGCCACCTGCGCATCGCTCTGCCAAGCACGCGTTCGCAAAGTTTCCAAGCAGGAGATATCCACCCATGTTGATACCGTCGCTTCCTGGAACGCGGTACTTGTCCATGGGATCGTCCTTGATTGCGTCCAACCAGAAATACAATTCCGGCTTGGCGTAGACGGAAGCCCTGCCGATTGACTGCGGAGAAAGGAGATAGTCCGGTTCAAGGACGATTTCCGATGCCTTCCACGCTTCCCCGTCCCGTATCGGGGTAATGGCGCAAACCACCATACCGATTTCGAGCGTGAAATCAGGGATTCGCACGACAAGTTCCGTTCGCGCCTCATCGTCGCGCACGATTCCCGTGAACACGCCATGTTCGGCATCGATTGACTTGACCTCCAGGAAAAAGGCCTTCAGCCCGTCCTGCGTGCTGCGAGACACCGCCACAACCGTTCGATAGGCGATCGCATCGCACCTCTCGCGCATTTCCTTCGGCATTGGCTCGCCGCAGAACTTCTCGGCGACGCGGCAGAGGGTCTTGAAGGTCTCGTTCACGTCTGAATCCGACACGACAAGATTCTCTGTCTTGTGGACTGCCGCGCTCAATCGGAAAAGGCGTGTGGCGCAACGTGTCAGATCGGCGTCATCCTTCAGCAGAAGCTCGGCTGCGGTTCCGAGCGAACGGACTTGCGTCTCCTTGAACTTGCGTTTCCGCTCGCGGGTAACTAGCCTGCGGAAGATGTCGCTCATGTCTGCAATCTTCTTATGATTCGGGTCTTCGCTTTCATAAGCCATCCAGATTGCGCCGTATTCGTCACGGACGATCTTCGGGACTTCAACACGAACCTCAACCGGTCGTTCGACGGTGACCACCTTCACGGTAGTTGCCGCCGCTTTCTGTGTCTGTACGGCCCCGACTTTCGGCACCCCGCCAACCATGTGAGCGGGAGTCAATCTGAATACGTGAGTAATCAGCTTTGACATTTCCACCGGATCAAGTACGGCGTCTCGTCCACCGCACTGACCGCTGACGGCCGCCGCAAAACCTCCCATCCGTTTTACAGAGAGCCATCGCCCGCACTCCGTCTCGAAACTTCCCTCATCGGCAACGGACTCACAATCAGGGAAAAGCACCATGCCTGAAACAAAACGCCGGAAGTCAAATGGACGGGGATGTCCCCGCAGATTCAGGTACTGGGACTGGTTTAACGTCAGAAGCGAGATCATTTGCCGACGATAGTCGCAAAGTTGACCATACGGCGTTCGCCCCTCGCGTCCACCGTGGATCTCCACATCGCCTCCCGGCGCATGGCAAATCCATTGGCATCCATCGCCGTACTCGATTGAACCCGTATAGTTCTTTAGGTCAACGATAATCATGTTCTTGGGCTTGAGAACGGCAAGGTCAATCTCCGACGTGTAGGGTCTCTCGCCCGGACGACTTGGAGGATCGCCCGGGATCCGAAAATTGACGAGGATGTTACATTCCTCCTCGAGCCCCGCATAAACCTCGGACAGTTTTGCGATAGCCTCGCCTGCCATCGCGTTCTCATGCGAATTGTCGTATTCGCTTCCAATCCAAATCTTCACGGACATTACTTCGCTCCTTTGCTGATAGATTCAACGGCCGCCACAACAGTCTCGCTGAGACCATACACACGGGCAATTTCGGCGGCCCCACGTCCTTTACTGTCACGGGTAAAAACATCGCATCCAGAATCTGCCAATTCCGTCATCACATCAAGCCTTTCGTACTTCACCGCTATCAGATAAGGCGTCATCCCAGTCCCGAACACCCCCAGTTCAACATTCGCACCAGCCTTGACCAACAGTTTCACGCACAACAGGTTCCCGTGCTTTGCCGCAAAATAAAGTGCGGTGGCACCCTTCTCGTTTCGATAATCAACATCAACGCCAGCGTTGATAAGCGACTCGAGTTCTTCCACCATGCCGACCGAGGCATACATGAAGACATCTTCTGGATCGGGCGGCGGCAGCGGCGGCAGTTCCATTGGAACAGGCATTGTCCGCTGAGGAACCTCCGCCTCGATAACCGGTGGCTCAATGGCCTGTTGAACTTCAATTCGACTCAGCGCATACGCAAATCCATAGCATTTACAGTAATCGTAGGGCCAATATTTCCAATCTCCATAAATCCGCCCCGTACCGCTATTCGGATAGACATGCAGCAGATGGGGATGTTCGAAGCTCTTCAAGAAATCCCGCAACTGCGACGGCGCAGACCTTTTCGTCACCATGTCAGGGCCCACACTCAATACATAACTGCGCCGGCCGCCACGCATTTTCTCGACCGTTTCTCGAATGCCCTCAATATCAAGCCCGATGACGTCAAGGATGTTTGAGAAGAGATGCAGCACCGGGACACCTTCAGGAAGGTTCATGCAAATTGCCGCCATCCCTTCGCTGTTCCATTCAACCGCCAGCACGTCACCGGGTGAGGGAAACTGATACTTGTTGACGATTCCCAACGCTCGATCCAACGCGGGTTTCACCAGTTCAATCAACCGAACAGCCCGTATCTCGACCTGATAACTCCGTGAACACAGATAATCAAGCGTCACCGCAGACGCGACACCCTGACCACATCCCCAGTCAACAAGGATCAAACCCGTATCAACAAATTCGCGGAACGGGATATGTGGCAGAAATTCCATCAGCTTTGCCCGATGAATCTCACCGAATGCAACCAGATAGTCGTTCAATTCGGATTCGCTGTTGAGCAGGCGGATCCCACCGGACACCCGACCCTTGGCAGAAAATACCATGTCTGGATGAATCAACGACTTGGCCGTTTCGATCACTTGATCGAAATTTATGGCCTCCAATCGAGAGATTCTGCAAAGAAACTCCGACATCGTCTATTTTCCACGCGCTATGTCGGCTTGCATTTCATAATAGCTCTCGGCATAGTATTCAATCATGTCCCAATACATCTCTTCGTACTCAAACATATAAACCGATGCGTCTTCCCGATCAACCTTAACAGACCCACCACGGTTAACGAGCGCTTTTTCGCCCGCCGTCATTTTAAGCGTAAAATCATCATCTTGCCATCTCATATACTCCCCATTCGTCACAGCATATGAAACGCCAACTGTCGGATTAATATAATAATCACATTTTCCGTCCAATGCCTTCTGCGCAAGCAAAGCCGATGTCTTGCTAATTATCCTAAAATAGGTAGGTTCCTTATCATCGGTTACTTCCCACTCAAGTTCTGGGTGAAAATATGCATGGGCATGACTTGCCAGTAACTTGTTAAAAGCATCCTCTTTTGGATTCCACCCGTAACAGCCATCACGATCTACCCGAAACACCAGCCCTGGCAAATGCCGTGAAGGTACTCGCTGAAGATAAAAATTACCCGTCCGATACCTAGCATCCATAGCAATAAGCGTAACGGCAGATAAAGCACTAATGGGGATTCGAAACCTCTTAATATCCATGTCTATAGGTTTACTAAAATCTCCTTCAAAATCATCCCATTCCCAAGCACGACAACCCTGAACCTTAAAAGGCATTAAGCAGGAATGATCGTTATGCGTTTTCTGTGTCTCCGTATAGAAATAACGGATTTTGGGATCTTTGTGTATTGGCTTCTTCCAGATACTTCCGTTGATTTCCTTATCGTCAGGTCTCCGCCAAAACTGCAAATATGCTCCATACAATTCCTTGGGCGGCAATAGCATCCGATTCTTCAATGATTCTCGTACATTTTTAATTTGTTCTGGATCAAATTTCATATAACCATCCTCTCCTTCAATATTAACTCGTTGTTTGACTTACACATTGCTATTCTCCTTCTTTATCATCTCACCGTTATCGTTTCTGCGTGTGGGCATGCGCAGTACCGATTCCAGTTCGTCATGGCCGTTGCGTTGCTCGTGTTCGCGTAACAGTAATGACAGAGGTGCGGGCAGGTGTTGTATTCGCCGATGTCCTTCGACATGATACAACCGCAGGCCTTACGCTGTCCGTTGTCCTTCCGATACTCGTCCAGTACCCACTCTCCAGACGGATTCGCGAACATATCCGGTTCCAAGTAATGAGCACCAATGAACTCCATAAGCGCATGGTCATGGTGAAAACACTTCATGATCAGTCTATCGTCCACGCAACGATTGTGCTCGATACCGTAACGGTCAAGATCCTTTAACTCTCCACACGTTCCAGCCGCAATGCCCCATCCCTTCACAAGCGAACCGATGCCAGCCGCCATCTCTTCCATCTCGTCAGGTGTGAACTCACGCGCCTGTACTCCGCCACGTACCATATTTGCCGCCACCTTCTTGTACGCGGCAATGTCAATGAAACTAAATACAAGACGGGAGGTGAACGGCGCAATCTGATCCCCAAGACGCTTCATCTTCTCCAGCAAATCCTTCACCGTCAATCTATCTGTGAGGATAAGCGGGTCAAAGCGCCACACCACACGGTCACGTCCCAACCGCTTTGACAACTGCCTAAACGTCTCGATGCGCGCCGACACGGGCGGGACGTTAGGCTGAATGCGCTCCTCATCGTAGTCATTCAGTGTGAATTCGAAATAGTAGTTTGAAATGAGCTTGTCCAGTTCATAAAGATGCACCAACATGGGACATGGGTTCTTTGACCAAAATACGATAAGCCGTGTCTTGCGAAATCCCACATAGAGCGGCAATCCATTGAACGGATTGAACCACTTCACGTACCCCGACTTCAACCGTTCCATGAACCAGTCGGCGTAAAACGCGGGGATGTCCGTCGAACGGCTTGCCGAGACGATAACAGGCATCTGGGCCAAGACCTTCGTCCCGTCCGCGATCTCTATCTCTTCTTTAGTCCATGCCTTCATTCCTAGACCCCGCAAGGCACTTCGTTATTTGTCCGGGCAGTATCCATCAAAGCGACAGACAAAGTGACCATACCCGCGGCGATCCTCCTTCGTGCAATGCTCTCTGGCGGACAAGGGATTATGCGCTTTGATTGTTCGTTGCTCATCCTATAACCTCCCAGTGACCGCCCTTGTCGGAGCCAACGCGGCGGATGCGGCCAGACTTTTTCAATGCGCCAATATGGAAGTTGAGTGTGCTTCTTGCAATGCCAAGCAAGCGAGCCATTTCGTCCTGGGTGATATTCGGCGTCGTCCGCACAAGTTGCTGCAATTGTTCAACCAATTCTATCTTAGGCTTTCTGTACGGTTTTTCTGTCCGGTCACCCCCAGGTTCCTCCGGCGAATGCTCGGCGTTCAGCGGGACGGTGAGGCGGAAGATGTCGCCTTCGTCGAAGATCGGAAGCGCGCCAGAGTATATCCTCACGTACTTGTAGAGATTTCTCGCGCCGGAGCCGAGTTCGTCCGCGAGCTGTATCTGGTGGAAGAAGTTCGCGATGATCGGATTCTTCGGCTCGGGTTCCAGGTTCCTCGGCGTTATGACGCCGTAATGCAGCGCCTTGTTCGCGTTCCGCGAATCCTTCCTTTGCCCACGATGTTTCACGACCGAATTATACCAAAACTTACCGCACTTCGGGGAACATACTCGTATTGCGCTTGCATTCGGCGCAGAGCGACGGCCACGTTTCGCCGTGGCCGGGTTCTGCGGTTACTTCAGGTGACTTGGCGAAACGCCGCCGACATCAGGGGCGGGAGACGATCGCGTGGATCTCGAGCAGCTTCTTCCAGAGCGCCTTGACGTCCCTGAACGCGATCGCGTTGGCGGCGTCGGAAAGCGCCACCTTCGGGTTGACATGCGTCT
>JAEEGL015619736.1_pt1 | contig 15189 bp, 19 predicted proteins | sample 9134231 | NCBI WGS metagenome assembly JAEEGL01 (sample SAMN16246548, study PRJNA631951) | gut metagenome | biome: gut microbiome; feature: rumen; material: fiber-attached | host: Bos | place: Iran: Karaj | collected 2018-10 | reverse complement strand
TTCGTGTCTCGCCACATACTTGCCGACATACCTTTGCGCATCAGCAGTTGAAGAATGGGCTGGACCTCTATAGCCTCAGCCGCGTTTTAGGTCATGAGAATATCATGATCACACAGCGGTATTTGGAGTCGATTCAAGATTCCGAGATTGTAGAAGCAGCCAAGAAAACAGGCGTTTTAGCCAATCTTTGACCGTTCATTATACGAATTCCGTCCTTACTAAAATACGAACACAAGACCATGATTGCGGTTTTTCGCTGTATGCCTGGATTCTTGTGTTCGTATTTCTACAATTAAACGAAATCCATTCGACTTTCAATCAACTTCGATGCAGCTATTAATCAAGAGCGTATCGACTTTGAAACGACTTCTAATCAACTTTTGCAAGTGCCGCCGCTCCCTCCCCTGTTCCTGAACTTCTGAAGGGGAAAAGCGGCGGTTTTCGCTATTAATGTGTGCCGTTAAAATGCCTAGTTGCAAAAATGGTCTGCTATAATATAGACAGAAAGAACGAAGGAAACAAAAAGCAAAAACAAAAGAAAAGGAGAAAAACAATGAAGAGCAAGAAGATGTGCGATGAGACTTTTTACGTGGGTAGTTATGAGATTTCAAACAGGAAGATCAGCAATAAGGGCTACAATTTCGAGGGCTACATCAAGACCAGGGTCTATGAAGAAGATACCTTCTGGGTGGAAGAGAACAGTGATTTCTACTGCAATCTCCACGCTGTGCGGATCGCCTGAACGAGTACCAAAACAATGACAGGTTATAACAGCTCCGCTGCTATAATAAAGCCAGAAGAAAACAAGAAAACAAAATCAAAAAGAAAGGAATAGAAAACAATGAAAAAACCTGGCAAGAAAAAACCCCGCAGTCGCAAAGACATCCCCTATACTCCCGGCAGAAACATCTTTGGGGAAAAAGCAGAAACCCATCTTATAGTATTGAAAAGGGAAACTGCTCTCCAGCAGATGATTGATGCAATCTGCCAGCTTGATGATGGAGGGAAAAAGGAGTTCGCTTTCGACATAAGCTGCTTTGCGGATTATCCCGAAGAGTTTGCCGAACTCGATGCCAAAGTCGATGCTTTCTTGCAGATCAGGGCCCAGCTCCTGGGAATGAGCATTCATCACTGCGATCTGGGAAGCGCTTCCTGACAAGTACTATTATAACGACAGGTTCCCATCTCTCCTGCGGTACAATGAAATCACAAAAGAGATGAAGAAATCTCAAAAATCAGGGTGGCGACCAAACGCCGAAATAATAATAGAGGTGGCTCCCGTTAACAGCCAGAAAGGGAATAATATGAATACCAACTTTAGCACCAAGACCATCGAGCTGTCCAAGGCCGAAATGACCCGCGCTTCCAAGTATGGTTCCGACGAGTACAAGGATCTCATGGCTGCCCGCCGTGACAACCCCGGTTTCCGCGTGGTCGAGATCAAGGTCAAGAAGACCGCCAAGACCCCGCTGGATCGCCTGACCCTGCCTCAGATCCGCGCCTATGTCAAGGCCAACGGTGACGAGCGCCAGAAGATGGAGTTCCTGACCATCAGCACCACGACTATCGACGAAAACGGCATTCTCTGCCCCGCGCAGTCCTTCTTCGAGATCAAGAAGTGGTTCCTGGTAGAGTTCCCGCAGTACAAGGCTGCGCTGGATAGCCACTATGCTGAGATCATCAGCATCAACGATGCGATTGAGGCCAAGATTGCCGCCGCCGCGCAGAAGTCTGCTGCGGAAGCGCGTGCCAAGGCTGCGGAGGAAGTCAAGAGCTTCCTCCTAGCCTAATCAATAGAAGAAAGGAGATTACAAAAAATGAAAGCTATCGTTATTGATTACCCTGAACGCAAGATTATTCTGTCCTCTGCCTTTGAGAAGAAGGCATATACCCCTCGTACTGTTGAATATGACCGGCTGATTGAGGTCCGCCATGAGTTCCCTGACTTCAAACTGGATACGCGGAAGTTCAAGACCAACACCAAGCAGGATCGCCACAAGGGCCTGTCCTATGACTACATGCGGTGCTTCATCAAGAAGTACGATCCGGATGCTCCCGCTGTGCTGGCTGTCTTTGAGAAGATGGTGGACATCTCCAAAGGCCACAGCAAAGGCAAACGTTATCCCACGATCAAGTCCTGGTTCCTGGACCGTTATCCCGATTATGCGGAGTTCGGTATGACCGCCGAAGAGGTTCAGGAATATCGTGAAAACAAGAGCATTGTGAGTTTGCGCAGAAGCAGCAGTTCCGCTGCCAGTGCAGTCAGCGCGAATCCTCTGAAAGAGGCATCGTGATATCAGCTCCAACAAGAGGAAAAAGAAACAATGAACTTGCGGGCGGCAGGTCAAATCCGCCTCACAGTTCGAATGAAACGGAGCATGATCATGCTTATCGTAAAATACAGTTGAACATTTTACACAATATATATTCCCTTATATTATTCTGTAAAATGTTCAACTGAAAAGAAGGAGACAACATGCTGGAAGAAGGAAAAAGCTACACTTATCAGGAAATGTCTGCGATTTTCGGTACAAGGGATACGCAGGGCATTAAGCGGAGATTTGATAATACCTACCACATAGAGTACACTACGTCAGGCAGAGGAAGTGGTTTGGTGTTCTATCTTCATACGATTAAAAGGAAGTTTCGCCTCTACTGTGTGCTGAATCTGGGGTTCAGTCCAAATTCAAATTTTGATAAACTGCGAGATTTCTTCATCTATCTTTTTAATGATCCTGATTTCGTTTGGCGTCCGATGGAAATGATGGAAGAGTATCTGCGAAAAGAAGAGAAAGGAATTAGTCGAGCCACCATTTCGAACTATCTGAAAACACTTGAAAAGGACAATCTATTCGGGCGCAATGGTGAGATGGTTTACTACAAAGTAAGCAAAAACTATGGTGAACAGAGGGCGGAGCTCATCACACGTGAAGAGTATTCTGCTGGATGGAAAACCTATTGGGACATGAAAGCGAAAGGATATAATTCCAACGCTGCGTACAGTTGTATGCGAAATCTGCACGGCGGCAGTATGCGGAAGCAACCAAAGATTGAAAGAAATGCGTTTTTTGAAGATGAGTACCAACGCATTCAAGACTATATTGAAGATAGCTTTCAGGCGGAAGACAGGCTGTAATGGCAAGGGCTTCCGCCTTTTTAGTTGTACAATTTACAGTGTAATACTATGATTTCTATATTATTCTGTAAAGTGTACAACTTAGTTTTGCCAAAATCGGAGCTGATGGTTTCAAATGCCCCAAGTGTCCGTGAAACGGTCCGTGAAATCCGTAAAAAAACTCTTGCAGATTCCGTCTCAAAAAAACGTCAAAAATGGATGTTCGCCTTAACACCTGTTTGTTTGGACAGGAACAAATAATCAACGTTGCCCAAATCGCAAGAAATAATAGAAGGGCTGGATTTGTGCTCCAGCTCCACATACGCCGCCGCAAGCGTCGGCTATGTTCGTGGAGACAAATCCGCCGCAATCAATAGAAGAAAGGAGAGATGGTAAAATGATTACCGGCAATTTCGTTTTTGTGAATGACAGAGAATCCCACGACAGACCCAATCCTTTCGTGCAGCACTATTTGCGGGAAGCGGAGCGCAGAAATCTAGTCAGTGAGCTTATGCGGGAGATGCAGCAGGATTGGCAGTCATACGGCCTGGATGTAAATCTGATTATCGATAGCAAGGTGAAATTCTAGTGAATGCCGACAGAGATAGAGACAAAAAGAAGAAAAAGCGTAAGGACGATGATTCTATCATTCTGAAAGAGCTTTCCAAGATTGCACAGCAGACGATGGATGCGGTCATGATGCAGCTCATAGAAGAGATAGACAAAGAGTGGATACGCCGAGGCGGAACAGTTTCCAAGTAAGGGAAGCTGTTCCGCCTTTTTCTTTTTGTCCGTATGTGGGCCGTGATTGTGGGTGGATCAGCATTTCGTGGCGGAGCAGACCACCGCAGATTCGGTCTGTCCTATAGGCTCAACATTAACTGCTGTTCCGTAAATTGTGATGTGTATAATGCTTGCACCCATAGATGATTCAGAATCAATTCCAATAATCGCATTCGCTCCAAGTTTTGCTGCCTTTGCAATCATCTTGTTGATAGCATATTTTCTCGCATTTTCAAGCATTTCTGTTGTACCAGACAGTTCTTGATCCCCAGACGAAATAATACTGCTAAAATCAGCGAATGACGCGTCAATTTGTTTGAGTAAGCCAGTTTTGAATAAGCATTCTCCGAAGACAAGTCCTTTTTGCTCAATGACATGAAACCCCTCCAAAGATGAGCAAGTGCTTAATATCATGTTATTTCTTAATTGCTCAACTGCTTCGATTTTGTCATTGTAAGCTGCTTTTTCCGCAGCCCGTCGCTCAGATTCCTCCCTGATGGCTTTTTCTTTTTCAGCATCCCTAATATTCAGCGCTTCAAAGATCTGATTTACACTTGGGTCATCAAACATAATTGAATTAAAGTCAATTTGCTTTTTAAGGTTCTGTATTTGTTGGTTTGCATATCGTGCTTCATTGCTGTCAGGATAATCCCTAATTACCATAAGATATAGTTTCAGGGCTTCAGTGTATTCTTTTCTGTTGTAGTGTGTCTTGTAGGCTAAACTGTATGCTTCGGCGGAGCTAGACATTATTTATCCCTCCATATTTATTTGATTAATGATTAATGCACCGAATCTGCTGCGAGGTTCGTGATCCGGAATCAATTCATGGCTTCGTGGCGGAGCAGACCACCCTCTTTTTCAATACCGATCAACTTGCTACAAAGATCCCGAAAGCTGCCCCGCCGCAAGTACTGCATTCTTTTCCTATTGTTTGCGGCGGTCAGGTCCATAGCTTCCTGCGACCAAGGTTTATGAATCCTTTACGTACTCCACTAAATCACCCGGCTGGCAATCGAGCAGGGCGCAGATGGTATCAATTGTCTTCCAAGACACTAATTCTTGGTGTCGTAGCTGCTGAAGGTAAGATTGGCCTATTAATTTGTCTTCTCTGATCTTTGTGGAGGAATAGCCTCTTTTCTTTAGTTCTGTCATCACATCGACCTTGTAACGGATCGCCATAAATAGCACCACCTTTCCCATTGTCCACATTGTAGCACAGAAAAGCACTAGTATCAAGTGCTAATTATCCACAAAGATAGCACTAAAAGTTAGTGTATCTTGCCAATAGACAGCACCAGTTCTTAGTGCTATAATGATTACAGTCAAGAGGGAAACACAAGCCAAGGCGGACAAAGTAGGCGAGAGCCGAACTAAGAACGCAAGGCAAGAGTGGGACAGGATAAGAAAAGGAACAGCCGAGATAAACTTAACGCCTCCCACCGCTTGTGATCCCAAACGAACAGAAAAGGAGATAAATACAATGAGCAAGAACGAAATCATCAGCAAGATCGAGGCCATCCGTGATCTGGAAGAACTGATCGCAGAGGCCAGCGCCGAGGCGGAAACGTTGCGCGACGCCATCAAGCAGCAGATGCTTGCGGCGGATACCGAGGAACTGACCGCCGGACAGTACATCGTCCGCTGGACCTCTGTCCTCTCCAACCGCTTCGACAGCACGGCCTTCAAGAAGAGCCACGCGGACCTGTACAAGGCTTTCACCAAGCAGACCGCTTCCCGCCGCTTCTCCATCAGCGCCTAACAGAAAAGCCCCTTGCGCCGCTGCCGACCAAAGCTCAGGCGCAAGAGACTTCCCACCCAAACCACACAGGAAAGGGCGCGTCCATTATACAGCGCCCTTTCCAAAAAAGAAAGGACTATCATCATGAAAGAGCTGACTTCCTACAATCGCGTCGCTGGCTACCTCAACATGATCTTCGACCTTCTGAACGCCGAGTTCTTTAAAGGTGCACTTTCAAGGCCGACCATCACCATCCAGTCCACGCCGAAAGCCTACGGTCACTTCTCCCTGCGGGCGGACACCTGGATCAGCAAGGTGGGCGCTACCCATGAGATCAACATCGGCGCTGGCACGCTGGCACGTCCCATTGAGGAAGTCGCCGCGACGCTGCTTCATGAGATGGTCCACTACTGGAACTGCGAGAGCGGCATTCAGGATTGCAGCCGAGGCGGAACCTACCACAATCGGAAGTTCAAGGAAGCTGCCGAATCCCATGGGCTTCTGGTCCAGCACAGCGAGAAATACGGCTGGAGTCACACCGCTCCGAGCGACGATCTGCTTGACTTTGTTCTGGAAAATGAGCTGACCGACATTCTGATTAACCGGAACGAGTTCAGCGGTTTTCAGATCACAGGGACAGGGACCCACAGCGGAACGCCCATCGGGACTGCCGTTCCGAAGAGAAGCAGCAGCCGCAAATATCGCTGCCCTTGTTGCGGAATGAGCATCCGAGCCACCAAGGAAGTCAACATCGGCTGCTTGGATTGCGGCGAAAAAATGATCCCTGCGGCTTGACCGCCGCAGGGAAGAAGGAACATCACGCAGGACATCCGTAGCTCATGCGGGATGTACCCGAAGTCTACATTCCTGTGTGATGTTCTGAATGTAGTATACTACACGCAAGAAATAATGGCAAGACATAATTATTATATTCGTAAAAGCCCAAGAATACGAACTGAAAAATCGAAGATTTCCAACGCTTTCCGGCAGCTTCCGACTTTTTCCGAACTTGCCGCCATGATTTTACGAACTTTTCTTTCTTTTGGAGGGAACCATGAACAAGAAAACGACTGCCCTGACCACAGAGCAATACAAGGAGATCATCACGACCATGAAGGAGGGCTTCTGCGGCTGCCGCTCCAATGAGCGAATCGCCACGGCTCTTGTTTTGGAAGGTAACCTTGGCTTGCGGATCAGCGACATCCTGCGGCTGCGTCCCTGCGACATCGTGCTTGATGGGGACCGCTACCGCTTGGAGATCACCGAGCAGAAGACAGGCAAGAGCCGCGTCTTCACCGTGCCGCTCGTGATCCAGCAGTATATTGAAAACTACTGTCTGCGCAACGGCATCCAGCGCAATGACCGCATGTTCCCGATCACCGAGAGAGCCGTCCAAAAGCAGCTTGCTATTGTTTGCGACTATTTGGGCTATCAGGGTATCAGCACCCACAGCTTCCGCAAGTGGTACGCGACTGAGATTTACAAGGCGAATGGCTATGACATTGCCCTTGTCCAGCGGCTTTTGCAGCACAGCTCCGCCGCAGTCACGCAGCGGTATATCGGGATTGAGCCGCAGCGCGTCGAAAAGGCGATTGAAGGACATGCAAAGCTGATTTGAAGGAAGTGAGCGGCTAGACCAAGTGACTATGCTTGGTAGAGTCGCTTTCCTTTATCTGACGAAAAGATTGTGTTGGAGAATAGTGTGAAAAATGCATGGCAGGGGAGTTGAAAACCGCTCCGAGGCATGGTACAATGAGGGACAAACAAAGTTTCGCTGGCGAAAGGATAACATTCCCATGTCTGAGATTAACAATCTTCTTACTGCGACTGACATAGCAAACAGGCTGAAGGTAACCCCCCAATATGTACGAAGGCTAATAAACGGAGGAAAATTACCTGCATCAAGAATTGGAAGCCAGTGGTTAGTAAGCTCAGATGAACTAGAGTCTTTTATCAAGGAATATAATATATTTATTGAACCAGACGACCATGAACGGCACACTGATGATCTCCCAGAAATTGTCGCACTCAGCTTTTTCTCGGGCGCAATGGGTCTTGATATAGGTATGAGCAACGGCGGAATCCATGCTCTCCTCGCCTGTGAGTTTAACAAGTACTGCCGTATGACCATAGTTCGAAATGAACCAGACATGGCGCTTATCGGGGATATAAACAACTATGAACCAGAGGAAATACTTCGGCTTGCAAAAATACCAAAGGATCGGAAGGTGGACGTCATTTTCGGCGGCCCGCCATGTCAAGCGTTTAGCACCGCTGGCGCTAGAAGGGCATTAAATGACGAGCGAGGTAATGTGTTCCTAAGATACATTGATGTAGTTGCTAGCATTCGTCCAACCTATGTTGTGATTGAAAATGTTCGTGGTTTGCTTTCTGCGCCTTATCCCTATAATGACATTGATGAACCAATTAAGGGTGGTGCACTTTGTGTAATATTGGATCGTTTGAAAGAAGCAGGCTATACCATTTCTTTTGAACTCTACAATGCAGCTAACTTTGGAGCCCCACAGATTCGAGAGCGTGTTGTGATGATAGGGAAACTAGGTGACGAAAAAGTTCCATATTTATCGCCCACGCACTCTGAAAACGGCGAATACGGTCTAGAAAAATGGCGCACACTTCGAGATGCTGTATGTATCCCACCTATAAAGGAACACCATTACATAGAATTTCCTGAGTCAAGGCTCAAGTATTACAGATTGCTAAAGGAGGGGCAGTATTGGAAAGACCTTCCCCCGGCAATGCAAGTGGAAGCAATGGGATCAAAACTCAGTCTTGGTGGCGGAAAGACAGGCTTTTTTAGGCGTGTCAGTTTCAACAGGCCATCCCCTACGCTTGTCACAAATCCAGCTATGCCAGCAACGGATTTGTGTCATCCCACGGAAAACAGGCCTCTTAGTGTTGAAGAGTATGGCCGTATTCAGGAATTCCCGGAGAACTGGGAAATATGCGGCCCGATTCTTGAACAGTATAGACAGATCGGTAATGCCGTTCCAATTAAACTGGGTGAAGCTATAGCTCGGACGATTATTGCAGATATGAAAGGGGAAGCTCTACCAGTTTATAATGGTTTTGCTTTTTCTCGCTATAAAGATACCAATGACATTACGTGGCAGGCTTCGATGAAAAAATCACTGGAAAAAGCTAAAGAAAGCAAAAAAAGAGAAGAGAATACGCAACTTTCCTTTTTCGAAAGCACAACTTGAAAAAAGGCATCAAGGAAAAACTATCCTTGATGCCTTTCTCAAATCATTGATCAGTTATTAAACCGTGATTCGCTCCAGCTTGTTGATGTAGATACTGTTGGTAATCGTTTTCTGACATAGAGCACGGAGGAAGATCGCATCCTTGCGTTTTGTGGGTATTGATAAGGTAATTCAATGTAGACCATTTGTAGTCTGGATATTTGACACCGCCTTTAATTCGCGTTCCAAGACGATACCATTTCTCAATTATAGTTCCTTCCCGAATGCTACTACTTGAACTGTTCTCTGTATTTGACTTGTTTTTTACCTGCAAGAAGAACGATCCGTCCGAATTGCAAAAGTCGATAGCACGTAGCACATTTCCGTCACACCAAAGGAAACCATAAGGACGAACCTTCCCCGCGATATATTCTTCAAGGAGGTTACCTTGGATATTTTCAGCAGACATGAATAGATTGTGGAACGCTTCTCCAAGGGATGCTACTTCTTCTGTGAGGCCTTGAGTAGCTTGTACGATTATCTTAATAGCTGGATCGGTACAAGAGGATTTCGGATTCGCCGTTCTCCCGCTCGGTGGATTGTTCAATGCATCCACGTAGCCCTTAACCCATCTCTCAATATAAAACCTGGGGGATTGATCACCAGTCAAATTGATACCTGGAAACCTATCTCTATATTCAAGGGCAATAGCAAAAATCAAATCCAAGTCTGTCCATACCATTGAAGGATAGCCAGTTTTTGCAGCGGAATAATACTGCTGAAGTTGATCGGCGTCAATTCTTTCGAATGCGATAGTATAACTTGCCATGGCGTTTTCTCTCCTTCTTTTTTTCGTATTATACTACAAAAGTTCGTATTTTGCACTCCAGTTTCTGATGCTATTTGTTTTTTTTCGAAAAAGGGAGTACAATACAACGAAGAAGGAGCTGATAGCGTGGGATCCAAGAGCAGCGGCAAACGAGACCACCAAGAGTTGAAATCCTATATCGTCTTGGACTTCCTCCTGAAGCAGTCAGAGTTTGCAGAAAAGTATGCCACGCACCTAGAAAAGATACGAAGCCTGTATTTATAGTGCACATTCAAAGTGTAAAGGGGGATAACAATGATTAACTGGATGTACTTTCCAAAGAACCAACCACTTGACGCAACATCTCATCAAGTAGTTAAGGCATTTCAGGATATATCTCTAGACATTGACTCAGAAATCCATCAATATAAAAGCAATGAAGTTCTTGCAATAGTACGCCCCAATTTAGAAACTATTGGTTTTTTGGTTGAGAAAAGCAAGCGGCGCGCGGACTTGGTAGCAGTCCCAGTCCTCTATGGGAAAAATGGGCGGATTGAGAAGTCTTTTGAAGCGGATGGCTATCTTCCCGAAGCAGGGTATATTGTCGAAGTTGAAGCTGGTCGAGGAGTGGACAACTTTCAGTTTCTCAAAGATTATTTTGAAGCATGTACGATGGTTGGAGTGGAAAAGCTCTGTATTGCGGTTCGAAATATTTACAAGTCATCAAATGACTTTGAGAGGGTCTGTAGATTCTTTGAGGCCATGTATGCGAGCGGTCGGCTAGGAATACCTCTTTCTGGCTTGTTGATTATTGGATACTGATAAAAGCCCCCAAAAGTTTTCCAATTGGAAAAACGACATTGGCAAAAATAATTATGCTATCCAAGTGATTTGTGGAGTGAATTATAAAACTGCGCTGGCAAGGCTTTATCAATACAGCTGAAAAGAGGGTATCATGATGGAAGAGAAGGTACAATTGTTCGGGAATATGACGTTGACTTATAAAGGTCACGATTCAATTGATGCAGAAGTTCTCATGCAATCGCTTTCTGGTGCAATAAAGTCGTATAAAACAACCCTCTCTGCAATTTATGACGAACAAAATGCAGATATTGCATTAAACATCAAAGCATTCTCTCCTGGAAGTGTCGATGTTCTATTAGAATCAGTTGTAGGTGTGCTTCCGATTGTTGCGCCATATGTTCCAACCTTAATTACCAGCGCAAAGACTTTTCTTGAAATTGTAAAGATTAAGAAAGAATTGAAAGGGAAAAAACCAGCATCTGTCGAACATGAAGGCCAGCAGACAAAGATAACAAATACTGAAGGAGAAATTCATTATCACGACTCCACGGTTTATATTATTTACATAAATAATCCCTCAATTGAAGAAGGCTTAACAGCTATGTTTAGTCCTCTTGGTGGAGAGAATCGCCCAGCGATTTCTTTGAAAGCAGCGAATCAGGAAGTCCAAATTGAAGACTCTGAATATGAAGATATGTGCATTCCTGTGGTAGATGCTTTGAAAGAAACCGATCTTCAATGCATTGAATCAACTATTGAAGACCAACTGTTATTGAAAAGCCCTGACTTTATTGGTGATGCGAAGTGGGCATTTTACTATGACGGAAAAGTAATTCATGCTGCGATTGAAGACGAAGCTTTTATGGACTCATTGCGAAAAGGGCAGATAAAACTGTTTGCGGGTATAAGAATACCTGTTCGCATGAAGATTGAAGCGTTTTTTGATGAAAAACTAGAACCCGTAAAAAAGATTTATACAATTTTACAAATAACAGGTGAATTAGTTGAGTCGCCAAATGAAGACACCCAATTATCACTAATCGGCTTTGAAGAATCGTGAGGCTGAGAGCATGGGATCCAAGAACAGCGGCAAACGAGATAATCAGAAACTAAAGACCTATCTCATTCTTCAATATTTCCTGAAGAACTCCGATGAGCGGCACCCGCTCCAGATGTCAGACATCATAAAGTACCTCTTGGAGGATTGCGGCATCGAGGCGGAACGCCGCAGCATTTACAGAGACATCGAAGACATAAACAAGATTCTGTATATGCTGGATCATGAAGATGAAGGCTGCACCATCCAAGAGGCGGAAGACGCGATTTGTGATCCCGACTATGGCGAGGATGAGAAGTTCATTATCAGCGCAGGAACCAACCGCAGCGGCTACTATCTGCGCAAACGCCCGCATGACATTGAGGTTGATGATATTCGTCTTCTGGCGGAATGCGTTTACAATGCGCGTTTCATCAGCGAAAGCAAGGCAAAGGATCTGATTTCCGTTGTATGCGGTTTGGTTAGTCAATGGGACGCTGAGGACATTGAGCACGACGCTTTTCTTGTGGATCGCGTGAAGACCAATAACAGCAGCGTTCTCAAGAATATCATGACAATCAACTACTGTATGCGGAGAGGGATCGCAGCCGATCCTCATAAGCCCGAAAAGGTCACTTTCAAATACCAGAAGTACAGCATTCAGGATGTGACCAAAACCGTTGACCAAAGAAAGGGTGAGCGGTACAAAGTCAGTCCGTATAAGCTTCTGATTAATGACGGTAACTATTATCTCCTGGCTTTTGACGATAAGTATCAGGATATACGGACCTATCGCGTGGACCGTATGAGAGATGTGCGCACGACGAATGAGCCGAGAGAGGGAGAAGAGGCATTCAATACGCTGGATCTTGAAACATACACCCAGCGCGTCTTCGGCATGATCGGCGGAGAGCGACATCACATCACCTTGCGCTTCATCAATCCGCTGTTGGACACCGTGATCGAGCGCTTCGGCACAAAGGCGGCACATTACAGCAAAGTCGATGAAAAGCATTTCTCCGTCATGACGGAAGTGGAGCTGTCCGATCAGTTCTTCTCCTGGCTTTGCGGCTTCGGTAACAGGGTCAAAATCGTGGAGCCAGAGCTGGCGGAAAAGTACATGGCGCATTTGGAGAAGATACGCAGCCTGTATTAAAAATGAGTATTATGATGTCACAACTTACAGAAGACAATTTGTTCGATCGGATAACGGATGCTTTGGATCCCCTTTATCAGGCTGTATTTTTCTATGGGGAAACTGAACTGCTCTCGTCCAAGATGGATAGGCTGACTCAGTGCTATCTGAAAAAACATCAGAACTCGAAGATTGAGTGTATCTCTGCGGATACATTCACAACAGGCATGATAAAGAGCGTGAAATACGGAATTGCGGATTCTCATCCAATCTGTTTTCGCGACTGTGATTTCCTGGTTTTGAAAGACTTTCAGCAATATGGTGGCAAGGAAACATCAATGCAGGAACTATATTACATTCTTGATTGGCGTCTTCTTTTGCACAAACCATTTGTGATTTGTTCGGATCGGAAGCCGAATGAAATCCCGAATCTCTCAGATCGGTTATTGACCATCCTTGAAGGTGGACTAATTTATCGGTACTATTGAAAGTGCATATTCAAAAACCCCAAAGGTTTTTCATCCAATAGAGAGAAGAGTAGGGACTCATGGGAACTATAGACGATAGAACTGGCATCAAAAGAATAATGAATAACGGCATGGTGGCCGAAGTGATTGCTTATAGGAAATCAGATGACATTGACATTATGTTTGAAGACGGGACTGTACTCTATCATCAGGCTTTTAAGCGCTTTAATAGGGGGATTATAAAGCATCCGAATGATACTAGAGCTGATTGTAAAAGCTATCGTGTTGGCGAAAGCAAAATAATGAAAAATGGAATGCGGGCTGAAATCGTTTCATACAAGAATACCAAAGATATATCAGTTGAATTCGAAGACGGAACCATTGTTGAAACAGACTATTGGTCTTTCTCGACTGGATCGACTGCAAATCCGAGCTGTAACCAGTATAGTAAGAAGGGCGAAGAGAGGGTAATGAGGAATGGTCAGTCGGCGGTAGTAATTGAATATAGAAAAGAAAGAGATATTGATATAATGTTTGAAGACGGAACCATCGTCGAGCATATAGTATATGGAAATTTCAAAAAAGGGCTTATTAGTAACCCGAATGTCGTTCATGATGGAAGAAAAGAAGGAGGGCTATTTGAAAAGAAAGATTTTGCTGGTATAACAAAGAGGATGAATAATGGACAAGAAGCAACTATAATTCGTTATAATGGTTTTAATGATATTGATGTCCAGTTTGAGGACGGTACAATAGTCGAACATAAACAAATGTCTGCCTTCAGGGAGGGCAATATTGGCAATCCGAATATACATAGATCCCATGGAGAACTCGAAATAATCGAGTACTTAGTAGACAAAAGCATTTGGTTCGAGCAAGAGTATTCATTTAACGACTTAAGAGGAAAGAACAAAGGAAAGCTACGATTTGATTTTGCGGTCTTTGATGGTCAAGGGAACTTGGTATTACTAATTGAATATCAGGGAAAACAGCACTTTGAAGCAGTCGATTTTTTTAACGGAGAAGTAGGCTTGTCAGAACGAGAAGTAAATGATAATCTCAAAAAAACGTATTGTAAATGTCATTCTATTGATCTTCTTGAGATAAAATATGATTCAGAAGATATTCCCTCACAAATAGAAAAAGCACTAAGAGGAAAACCCACAGGGAAAAAAGAATATAATGAAGAAAGCGCAAAGCATGTTATGCGGTATAGTAAGATTGGGATGAGTAATGTAATGTCGAATGGGCAAAATGCGACGATAATTGCCTACAGAGGGGCTTTGGACATAGATGTCAGATTTGAAGATGGAACCATAGTCTGCGGAAAAAACTATCGAGATTTTTCAATTGGACATATTCGTAATCCTAACTATCTGCCCGTTAATCCGAAAAAAAGGCAACTAAAGCATAATCAAGTTGAAAGAAACGGAGAGACCAGGATGATGAACAACGGACAAACAGCAACGATAATCGCCTATAGATCAACATTAGACATCGACGTCAAATTTGAAGACGGCTATGTAGCGTATAAAAAAACGTATAATAGTTTTAAGCAGGGGAAAATTAGAAACCACAGTATAATAAACAAAAATTATAAAAAAAGATAACAAGCAAAAAAGCCCCCAAAAGGTTTTCCAATGATAGAAAAGAAATCTATGGAAAACCTTTGTTTTGTATTGAAACTGTAACAAAGGGAAGGCATCTTATCTTCAGCACGTGCGTTGTCTTCAGGAAGTCGATAAAAAGTTGTAAAAGAGTTCTTTGAAAGTCGTTAGAAAGCCATGAGGGAGTAGTATGATTGTTGTTTCGTAATTATTGCATTTTATAATGAAACACTGTATACTAAGTACGAAAAATGTAATGGCACTTGGTACGACAACGAATCAGTATTATTTGAACAAAAGCATGAGATACTGGAGTTATACCCGATTGATTTGAAGGAGCAAAAATCCAGCAGCACCTACGCGAAGGCCGGCATCGCCCTGACCGACACGTTCGTGAAGGTCGTGAGCTGGTACGACAACGAGATCGGCTACAGCGACAAGCTGCTGTGCCTCATCGAGCGCATGTACGCGGTCGATCACGCCTGATCTG
>JAEEGL012108529.1_pt1 | contig 15189 bp, 14 predicted proteins | sample 9134231 | NCBI WGS metagenome assembly JAEEGL01 (sample SAMN16246548, study PRJNA631951) | gut metagenome | biome: gut microbiome; feature: rumen; material: fiber-attached | host: Bos | place: Iran: Karaj | collected 2018-10 | reverse complement strand
GAATGGAAGCAGAAGTTCCCGGTTCTCCCCGGTCAGCAGATGATCCATAAAGAAACGGGAAAATACCGGGTTGATGATGCCGAAAAGGTATCCGATCACAGTGGACAGAAGCACGAAAGCCACTGCCGCGGCCGCTCCTTTCAGGCGATTCCTGGCAAAAGCGAGCGTACTCCTGCGTTTTCCGGACGGCAGGAAGTCCTGCCCTGGTACGATCTGAAGACAGATGCCTGTGAATGCGCTGTCGAATTCCTCGATTGGAATACGCACTTCCCCTTTGGCCGGGTCGTTGATCCAGGCGTAGTTTCCGCGGAAACCGTTGAGAACCACAAAGTGGTTGAAATTCCAGTGTATGATGCACGGGAGCGCAATGTCTTCCCGCAGTGCTTCTGTTTCACAGCGGAACCCCTGAGCCTCGAATCCGTAGTTTCGCGCTGCGATCAGCATATTTTTCGCATTGGAGCCGTCCCGGGAGACGCCGCAGTCAAGGCGTACCTGCTCCAGCGGGACCCATTTTCCATAATAGGCCATTACCATGGCCAGTGAAGCAGCACCGCATTCCAGTGCTTCCATCTGCATGATGACCGGAACACGGGCGCGTCCCTTCCTCACAGGGCTTCGAAGTTTCTTATCCGGCATAGGGCACCTTCAGTTGAACAGCAGACTGATCAGCTGTGTCTGCTTATAGACGACGGTCACGGAATAGATTCCGTCAGGAAGTGACGAAGCGGCAGAAGCAAACAGCCGTCCTTTGGCGTCTGTTCCGATACTTTCGATCCGGCTTTCTGTTTCTCCAGCCCGGACCGTCATCCCGCTCTTCACATTCCGTGCAATCTGCTCATTATCAAAATAAATCTTCATACTGCCGTTTTCCACCTGGGCGGAACCGGAGGCAAAGCTGTCAATGCTCGCGAAGGAACTCCACAGCAGAATGCCTGCCAGAAGCAGGATGATCGCTGCAAGGATCAGCCAGACGGAAGGACTGGTCACGCGGAGATAGTCTCCGAGAGATTCCGGAGAAGAGATTTTTTCCAGGCTTTTCTTTCTGAAAATCGATTCGTCCATAACACACCTTTTTATTTGACCGAAGATATACAAATCCTTTGCGGCCGTTTTTTCGAATAGATCTGTATTCCATGAGCAGAATCCTGCTTAACTAAATTATTATAACACAGGAATCTGTCTGCGCAACAAAAACAGAAGGTCCAATGCCGAAAAAACAGCCTGTTCCACCGTGGAACAGGCTAGTATGCGGCCGTCTACGCATTCCATACTTACGGAATGTAAGGAATAGCCGTCTTCCGGAAAACAGGGATCAGCTTCAGCAGAGCCGAATAGAGCATGCCCGCCGCATAGATGTCGGTGAGAATCTGCATATCTTCGCGGAAAAGGCCGAAAAGCACCGCTGCCAAGGCAAAAAGAACATTTGCAGTGCCTTCCGCCAGATTCAGTCTCCACGAAGATGCTCCGAATTTCCGTGCTTCCAGGGCGCGAAGGATATGCACGGCACCGGCAAAAGCATAAGTGGCGAGAAGATAGATGACAATAAAGTACTTACGGTACTGCAGGATCGAGAGAGTAAAGATCCCCAAATCCAGCACAATCATCCCGATATAGAGGATACTTCGGCCGTCCACCATATGACGTGCCATAGTGAAATAGAAGACGATATTGCGCAGGGCAAAAAGGATCAGAGAAAAGCACAGCAGAGCCGCCACCAGGATGGCGCCGTCCTCCCCCATCTCCAACATGATCCAGGCACACAGGACAGTGAGAAGCACATTCAGGATTTTTCCGATCCGCTGGGTTGCCGTCATGGTGTTCTTCTCCCTTCCCTGTACTTATATGTGTGGAAAGTATAACACAGAAGAACCGGTTTTTCCACAGATTCAGCAGAATTCCGCATTCTTCAATCTGCAGATCCGGGCAGCGATAGATATAAAAACAGGAAACCTCTTCTGTCAGTCAGACAAAAGAGGTTTCCTGATGGCAGCGGGAGAAGGATTCGAACCCTCACATACGGAGTCAGAGTCCGCTGTGCTACCTTTACACAATCCCGCTAAGCGCATGAATCATTATACGCAAAAAAGCTGCTTTGTCAAGAAGCTTTTTCCTGCAGGAGCGGGTAATAATAGTTCACCAGCAGATCGACGCAGGCTCCGTAGCTTTTCAGGCCAAGATCCTGATCATAACTGTAAAGGAAATTTTCATAGACCGTGTTGCTTGCCTTCTGCACGGGCGTTTCAAATCTCGCCCAGTATTCACGGTTTGCCCTCAGATCCTTCCGGACCGGGTCACTGAGCATTCCGTAAATCTCTTCCCATCTTTCGTGGTCCGCATCATACAGTGCATTGCCGAGATGTGTGTAGGCAAGGAGGCAGGATGAATAGCAGTAATCGGCATCGCCGTATTCCAGTGAGGCCAGCACTGCCGCGAAATTTGCCTCCTGCTCCTTGGCAACGCCCCGCTGATGGGCCAGCTCGTGCGCAACCGTGGAAGCAAAATACGCAGATGGCGTATCAATGTTCACATTAGCCTCCGCCGTGAAGGGAAAGAAGAACCCCGTGAAATCCAGATAACTCATGATGCGTGAGAAAAACACGCCTTTTGCTCGGATCGCGGGTCCCATCAGGCAGGGATATTCCTGTTCTATTGCGGTATAGACTTCATCGGAGCGGTCGAGGATTGTCCGGAAATCCGCCTGATACAGGCCGTTTTCATCACGGTCTACTCTTTCCGCCCACTCATTAGCCTGTTCTGCGAACCACTCCGTGACTGCCTCGAGCTGATTCACTGAGATTTTCTCCTTCTTCAGTCCGCTCGCAGTGATGAAGTCATCCCCGTAATAGAACGTACCCCAGAGAAGACAGAATCCGGCATAAACCGCCAGTACTGCCGTAAGATACGTGACGACTGTCCTATACAGACGTTTCAGACGTTCCGGACGGCGGACCAATGCAATAATCTGCCACAGCAGATAAAAGACAGCACCGATCACAAACAGTGCGATCAGTATCTCCGCCACAGAAAAAGGCACTCTCGCTGTCAGAACCGAAAGTGTGCGATGTATCGGCCGAATAATATGCTGTGAGATCCATTTCATCTGCGGTTTCCCGGAGCGCAGCAGCAGATGCAGCGCGATGATCAGGATACTCAGAATGATCAGGATATGCCGGAAAGGGCATATCCTGAAAAAAGACTGTTTTGTTTTCATCTCACTCTTTGTAGTTCTTCTCGGGTTCCGAGATGATCTCGTCTCTTGACATAGCCTCGATCAGATCGTGGGCAATCTGGACCGTGTCGTAATTCGGAACGCTGACATACGCCGTTACCCCGTTCGGATCGTTATAGGTGAGGAAGGAATAACACACGTCCGAGGTGCCGGTACCGGTGACCGCATAGGTAATGATATCCCAGCTCGGGTTGTAACGGATCTGGTCTTTCACGAGGTCCGCCAGCAGATCATAAGGCACCGTGGTAATAAAACTGTCGTCCACGGCATCAAGCAGGTCGCTGTAGTTGTAAATCAGGTCTGTTGAGAGGATCTGATTGATCAGAGCCTTGATAATGCGCATATGCCGCAGTCCGCGGGCGAATTCACCGCCGAAGTAGTGACGATCGCGCGCAAGCAGCAGGGCTTCCTCCGGAGTGAAGTGCAGAACAGGCTGATCATCCGCCAGCGCGATATCAAGTCCTCCCAGCGCCGTGATGATATCCACGAAACCGGAAAAGTTCACGCGGAAATAATAGTCAAGTTCGCAGTCGTAGAGGTATTCCAGTGTTCCCATGCTGCATTCCGGTCCCCAGAGTCCCGCATGGGTGAGTTTGTCGCGATAGGATCCGGAAACCGTGGTATAGACGTAATAATCACGGGGTGTATTGACCATGAGCACCTGATGGGTCTTGGTGTTGATGAACACCATGACGTTCACGTCGCTCCGGCTCTGCACGCTGACGGTACCGTAGGAATCGATGCCGGAGACATAGATTGCTATCAAATGGTCTTCTCCGTCATCTGCCGCGGCTTCTGTCGAATTGTCTTTCTTTTTCCCGATGGGGCTTTCGCCAATGTCTCCAAGGTAAGACGACTGTCCCTGTGAGAGTTTTTCCACCGTATAACTGCCGACTTCTCTCGCCTGAGCGGCAAGTGCGGCATATTCCGGCGCCTCCATCGAAGTGAGCAGGTCGATATGGTAGGATTCGAACACGGCGGACTGGATCTCGCCGTTATACAGGGCAGCAATCAGGCGAATCACATCATCGTATTCCACCACATAGATCGTAGTGCCCAGGTCCGTGGCCAACAGGCGGAGCGCCTGATCAGTATCCTCCCGATCCTGTTCCCTAATGATTCCGAACGTGTATCCTTTGAGATCCGCCGTCGAGGCAGCAGAGTCATCGGTCTTCACATAGACGCCGACAAGAGTGGTCGGTTTATCTACCGTGGTGATCTTCTGCGCTGTCTTCCATGTCCGCTGCAGGGCGAAACAGCCGAAGATCAGCGCCGCAATCATCAGTATGGAAAGGAAAAAGCCAATGGCGAACCTCACCGGCCTACGCGTTGTCCAGACGAGCACGACGCAGATGTAGGCAAGTCCGATCAGCACCGCCATCCCGGCGATCAGAAGCGGGATCGGAAGGATGCCGAACTTGATCGCCAGCAGGCAGAGAAACAGCAGCGCAGCTGCCAGTACCGCCCCGATAATGATGGCTGGGATTGAAGGCTCAGGGGAGGTATCCTTTTTCACTTTTTTCTTTGCCTTCTCAGCTTCAGCCGGTTTCTTCCTGTTTTCCGGAGCAGGTGCATCTCTCTTCTCCGGGAGCGGTTCCACTTCTGCCGTTATCTGCGTTTCTTCCGACAGAAGAGTCCGTTCCGCTCCTTCATCTGTGTGCGCTCCATCATCTTCGGGAATCTTCTCCTCAGCTGAGGCCGCCTTGCTGGAAGGCAGGTCCTCTTCCGGGACTCCCGCATTCGAAGGCTTCTCTTCTGCAAGAGAAGATCCGTCGGACATTCTGTCTGAAGCAGAGTCTTCTCCCGCAGGGGTCTCTTCCGCATCATGCTTCTTCCGAAGATTTTCTTCCGGAACCGCCGCCGCAGGAGCAGCTTCTTCCTGTGATTCTGTTTTCACAGGTTCGCTATCTGGTTCTGTTCCTTCTGTGCCGGGTTCCGGTTCGATGCTTTGCTCCAGCAGTTCAGGCTTTGGAGACGGTACGGTTTTCTCCTGAAAGTCCTGCTCCTCCGGAAATCGATCACGCTCCGGTTCGCTCTCCTCCGGGAACTTCCGGATCGGGCGGATCCGTTCCGGTTTCTTCTCCTTCAGTTTTTTCGCAGCCGGGTCAGCAATGTGCTTACCGCCGGCTTCATTACGTTTTTTCATAGGATGTTCTCCCAATATATCTCTTCGGAATGTGGATTATAGTCCATCGGGCCCGGGAAGTCAAATCTCCCCGCAGATCCGGCGGAAGAGTTTACAAATAGGAAATCATTGCACACTCTGTTCCGCCAGCTGGTTGAGGAAGCGGGCAAGGGCATTCTTCCAGTCCGGCAGACGGTCAAAGCCGTTTTCCGTCAGCTTGCTTTTCTCCAGACGGCTGTTGAAAGGCCGTTTTGCCCTGCTCAAGCCGTATTCGGCTGTTGTGACAGGTACAACACTGACGGACTTTCCCGCCTGCCGGTATATCTCACAGGTGAAATCATACCAGGAGATGTATCCGCCTTCATTCGTCGCATGGTAATACCCGTATCTTTCCGTGGCGATCATATCCGCCAAAAGCACGGCGAGGTCCGCTGTATAGGTCGGTGTTCCGATCTGATCATTCACCACCCGGACCGAGTCATGCTTCTCCGCGACGTTCAGCATAGTGCGGACGAAGTTCTTTCCGTGCAGGCCGAACACCCAGGCGATGCGCACGATGAAGAACTTTTCCAGCTGCGCGCTCACCGCCTGCTCTCCCGCCAGCTTGCTTTCCCCGTAGACGTTCAGCGGGCGGAAATCTCTGCAGTCCGGATCCCAGGGTTCTGTCCCTTCTCCGGAGAAAACATAGTCCGTGGAGATATACAGCATCCTGCAGCCGAGTTCCCTGCAGACGCCTGCAATATTCGCAGTGCCTTCCGCATTCACGGAAAACACCCTTTCACGGTTCTCCGGTTCCTCGGCAGCGTCCACCGCCGTCCAGGCCGCGCAGTGGATCACGGCATCCGGCCTGAAAGCGCCGAGTACCTCCTGTACAGACCGGGCATTCGTGATGTCCATATCCCCAGAACCGAGCGCCAGAACTTCGTGCCCGCGGGCGCGAAGTTCTTCCGTCACGTCCCTGCCGAGCTGGCCGGTCGCTCCGGTCACCGCCACGCGCATTTTACCGGTTCCCATACATTCTTTCATAGTAGTTTCTGTACTCTCCGCTTATGATATTTTCCCACCATTCGGTATTATCGAGATACCACTGGATGGTCTTCTCGATCCCGTCCGCAAAGCGGGTCTCCGGCAGCCAGCCGAGTTCCCTGTGAATCTTGGTAGGGTCGATAGCGTAGCGCATGTCATGGCCTTTGCGATCGGTCACGAAGGTGATCAGGGATTCTGGCTTGTTCAGCTTTCTGCAGATAAGTTTTACGATGTCGATATTCTTCATCTCGTTGTGACCGCCGATGTTATAGACTTCGCCCACGGTCCCGTGACGGATGATGAGGTCGATGGCTTTGCAGTGATCCTCCACATACAGCCAGTCGCGAACGTTCTCGCCCTTTCCGTAGACCGGGAGCGGCTTGTCATTGAGTGCATTGGCGATCATGAGCGGGATGAGTTTTTCCGGAAAATGATAGGGGCCGTAGTTGTTGGAGCAACGGCTGATCGTCACGGGCAGCTCGTAGGTCCTGTTGTAGGCCATCACCAGCAGGTCCGCGCTTGCTTTGGAAGCGCTGTAGGGACTGGATGTATGGATGGGTGTTTCCTCCGTGAAGAAAAGATCCGGCCTGTCCAGCGGCAGGTCGCCGTAGACTTCGTCGGTCGATACCTGATGGTAGCGCATGATGCCGTATTTTCGGCAGGCATCCATCATTACCTGCGTGCCCAGGATGTTCGTCTGCAGAAAGATCTCCGGACTCTCGATGGAGCGGTCCACATGGCTCTCCGCTGCGAAATTCACCACAACATCCGGCTTTTCCTTCTCAAAGATTGCATAGATGCCGGCTCGGTCGCAGATATTCGTCTTATAAAACACGAAGCCGGGATCTTTCATTGCCGCTTCCAGCGTGGACAGGTTTCCAGCATAGGTCAGGCAGTCCACGCAGATCACACGGTCGCCGGGATGATTCTGCAGCAGATAGTAAACAAAGTTCGAGCCGATGAAGCCGGCCCCTCCGGTCACAAGAATAGTCATTTCTTTTCCTCCGTCAGAAGCTGATGCCGCTCTCGGCGAGCGTGGGATGCTTTCTGTCCTTATCACTCAGAACGAGATTACCGATCTCCGGCCATTCGATGCCAATTGCCGGGTCGTTCCACATGATCCCGCCTTCATCCTCGGGATGGTAGAGTTCATCACACTTATAGGCAAACTCCGCATAATCGGACACGACTATGAACCCGTGGGCGAACCCGCGCGGGATCATCAGTTGCCGACGGTTCTCTCCGGACAGGAGCGCACCGAACCACTTTCCGTAGGTTTCGCTGTTCTTCCGCAGGTCCACTGCCACGTCGAAGACTTCACCGCTGAGCACCCGCACCAGTTTGGCCTGCGGGAAAGTACGCTGAAAATGCAGGCCCCGCAGCACGCCTTTCCGGCTGCTCGACTGGTTGTCCTGCACAAAGCGGTAGTCAAGGCCAGCCGCCCTGAAATCGGATTCCTTATAGGTCTCCATGAAATAACCGCGCGTGTCTCCGTACGTTTTGACATCGATTAGGAACACACCTTTTATAAATGTTTCCCGGAATGTAAAATTGCTCATCAGGTCTTTATCTTCCCTTCCGCCACCGAGCGCAGATGTGCACCGTACGGGGACTTCCCGTAAAGCACGGCGGAGGCCAGCAGCTTTTGTTTATCGATCCATCCGTATTTGAAGGAGATCTCCTCCGGCGCGGAAATGACGATGCTCTGCCGTTTCTGAATCATGCCGACGAATTCCGATGCCACCAGCAGCGAGTCCATCGTCCCTGTATCCAGCCAGGCGAAGCCCCTTCCCAGAAGCTGCACGTCCAGCAACCCCTCTTTCAGGTACGTCTCGTTGAGCGATGTGATCTCCAGTTCGCCGCGGGCAGACGGGCGGATCTGTTTTGCCCTGTCCGGCACTCCGGCCGGATAAAAATATAGTCCCGTAACCGCATAATTGGACCGCGGTTCCTTCGGTTTCTCCTCTATGGACACCGCTCTGCCCTTCTCATCAAATTCGACGACGCCGAAACGTTCAGGGTCGGGCACATAGTATCCGAAGACCGTCGCCCTTCCCTTCTCCGCACTGACAACCGCCTGCTTCAGGAGGCGGCTGAACCCGTTCCCGTAGAAAATGTTATCTCCCAGGACCATGGCTCCTGCCTCCCCGTTCAGAAATTTCTCTCCAAGCAGGAATGCCTGAGCAAGCCCATCCGGAGAGGGCTGCACCTTGTACTCCAGATGGATGCCGAATTGGCTCCCGTCTCCGAGCAGGCGCTCGAAATTCGGGAGATCCACGGGGGTGGAAATGATCAGAATATCCCGGATCCCCGCCAGCATCAGCGTGGAGAGAGGATAATAGATCATCGGCTTGTCATATACAGGAAGAAGCTGCTTGGATGTCACCAGGGTGAGGGGATAGAGCCGTGTCCCGGCCCCGCCCGCCAGGATGATGCCTTTCATGCTTGGTACCTCTTTTTCAGTTTTCTGCCCCCGGTCCGTAGACCTCGGCATACCAGTAGTCAAAATTCGCTTTATAGTTGGCACAGATCACACTCATCTCGTTGATCATGGCTTCCCACATGGTCTCATTTGTCGGGAGACGGAGTGAGATCTTGTCATAGTTCAGGTATTCCGGCGCGTGGGAAAGAAGACCCAGGATATCTGAACGGGACATGTTCGTGGTGATGGAGGGAAGCACGATTTCCGCCAGATCGTTCAGCTGCGAAAGATCCATATATTTCATCTTCTCCAGAGCTGCCACAATCACCTTGCGCTGCCGCTCCGTGCGCCCGTAGTCCGCTCCGATGGAACGGTTACGCGCATAGGAGAGCGCCTGCAGGCCGTTGAGATGCGTCAGTCCGGATGTCCCCGCAGGCAGCATGTTCGCCGCCACATCGATGCCAAGATCGCCCGCGAGCTCATAGTACTCAACGTTGATGAAGTCATTGATATAATAGGCTTCTGCTTCGGTAATCTCCAGATCGATCCCGCCGATGGCGTCCACCGCATCGATGAAAGAGAAGAAATCCACCAGCGCATAGTTGGAAAGGGGGATCTTGTAGTTCTGTTCGATCGTATCGAAGAGAAGCTGCGCTCCGCCGTAAACATAGGCAGCGTTCAGACGGTCGTTCCCGATCCCCGGGATCTGCACATAGCTGTCGCGCATAAGGGATGTCAGCACGATCTTCTTGGTGCTCCGGTTGACGGAGACCACGATCATCGAGTCAGTCCGGCCGCGGTCCACGTTGCCGGCGCTCCGGTTGTCCAGCCCGATGAGGAGTACGTTGAAGACATTGTCCGGGAAGGCATAGTCCACGTTGATGTCTTCTTTTTTGTTGGCCTCCAGATACTGTTCATATTCGAGGATCATGGGGTGTTTGCCCGCATCATCCGCATTGGGGAGGGCTTCCTCCGGTACAATGGCCGGCTGCACATCGCTCTCCTTTTCATAGTTGATCAGATTCAGATAGTGCAGGATCAGGCAGGCTTCCGCAGCAACCAGCACAAGGCATACAGCTGCGATGATGAGAAGGATTTTTTTGAGTTTTTTCGGCTTCGCCGATTCGTTTGACATGTCTGTTTTCCCCGCGGCGCTCAGTGTTTCCGTGACGCCGCATAGTCCTTGCAGTAAGAATAAAAGCTGTTTTCAAGAAGAAAACGCGCGTAAAGGAGCATGCCCCTGATGAAATGACCGAAGCTGCCCTGTTCCACCAGTCCGATCCGGTATCGGATAAAGTCCGCATAGCGGTCTGTTCTGCTCCGTTCCGCTCCGGTGAGCAGCTTCCGGCTTTCGCGCACGTCCCGTTCAAATCGGCTCAGGATCTCTCTCCGGTTCCGGATCGTATCCTCCGCCTGAAGCGTGCCGATCGTATTCTCTCCGTGGATCCTGTAATCCAGAAGCGTCTCCTTCAGGTAGTACAGGCCTTTCTGGTGAAAAGCGAGCAGATTCAGCGCCCAGTCGTGCGGGAGCCGGCATTCTCTGCCCTTTCGCAGGTATTCGTCCGAGACCTCCTTCCGGAAGGCACAGGCGCACCCCTGTGCCACATTGGAATAAAAGACGCTTCCGCGGATGCAGTGCAGAGAACCGTTTTTCCAGCGCTCCGCCCTGCGGTAGAGCGGAAGTACATCCTTCAGCGGCAGTCCTTCAGCATCGATCGCTTCATAAGAGGAGGCGAGAGCCAGGATCTTTCCGTTCTTTTCAAAAAGCGCAGACATCCGTTCGATCTTTTCCGGACGCCAGCGGTCATCCTGGTCTGAAAGAAAAATCAGATCTCCCGTGCAGAGTGCGAGTGCCTGCCGGAAATTTCCCACAAAGCCCGTGTTCCGGGGATTCACTGTGAGTTTCCATCCTCTGCAGCTGTTTTCCTTCATAAACTCCCGTATGATCTCGACGGTACGGTCCGTCGAAGTGTCGTCGCAGAGGATCACCTCATCCGGCTGCCGGGTCTGGGCGGCAATGGACTGCAGCTGCTCTCGGATATACCGCTCGCCGTTATACGTTGTCATAGCGACCGATATCTTCATACTGTCTCCGTTCTTCTCATCCATGCCGCAGCGCATGCGATGCTCAGCATTAGCAGCCCCATCGGTGTGGACAGATAGGGATTGAACACGCTCGTGAGACACAGGCCGAGCATGCCTGCCATGATGAATCCGGCGCTTCCGGGAAGCGGTTCTTTCCTCCCGCGACGGTACAGATACGCGGCCGGTGCCCACAGACACAGGCATACGAAACTGAGCAGGCCTCCGATCCCCATTTTCATAAAGATGTCCAGGTACATATATTCCGCACGCCCATCCTCGCGGATCCCGTCCAGATTCGAGCCGAGTCCATGTCCCTGCAGCGGTTTTTCACTGATACGTTCCTTCAGCATCTTCAGGGATTCTCTGCGGATGCGGATCGCATCGATATTCTCTTCGGCATTGATGCCGAATTCCTTATAGAAATACTCCACATCGATCTTGTCCTTGTCCGAAAGGACCACCAGGTTCGGATCGAAGCGCTTGGCAATCTCGCCGACCAGCGTAAAGTCGCCGAACACCGCCGTGGAAAAGCCGATCAGCACAAGGAAACACACCGCGGCCGCCAGCCCTGTGCGGAACATCTCCTTCCGTTTTTTCCATTCAAGGGCGAAAATCAGCACGAGTGACGCGCCAAGCCCCAGCCAGAAGCCCCGCGTGAACGAAAGCACGACGGCAAAGAGGATCAGGCCTTCACTGAGGGCAAGGAGGATCCGCCTTTTTTTCGAAGCACCGATCGCTTTCTTCAGGCCGATGAGGAACGCGAACTGCAGGAAAACCTGTGATTTCAGATAGATCCGCAGCACGCCGGAATCATACAGGCCGAGCGCCCCCATCTGCCGCGGCAGGATGAGCATGAAATTGATCTTCACGGCGCTGTAGAGTCCCGCAAAAGCCACCCTATAGTGGAGCACGGCCGTGATCAGCGCCAGGATCACAGAGGAGCGGTACACCACATTCAGGAGCCGCTCCAGTCCCGCCTCATCACGGACGATAGCCAGGATCCCCGGAAGAAGCGCCAGTCCCAGAAAACAAGTGAGGTCCATCCGGATGAAAAGGCGGTTGTTCCCGTTCTGCAGGCCGAAGGCCAGTCCCATGGCGAGAAAGGCAAAAAACAGCAGCATCAGGAGCACCGGGGCGCTCCGCACAAGCCGTTTTCTCTCATAGATGACGGCCGGCGCCGCGGCAAGAAACGCGATCGTGAAAAGGATCATACGGATGCTGACCGGGCCGAAGGAAGCCCATCGTCCGCTGCAGCCCAGAACACACTCCACCGTATAGATATACAGGATCACTTCCACGATTCGGATATGCCGATAATAAAATTCCTTGAATTTCATCTTTGAAGCTCATTGCTCCCGGTCTGGTTTATTTGCAAGCAGGGCAAACGGCTGCGCCGTTCGGTACAGGAAAGCCAGGTGCAGCGCCCGCTTCAGCAGGCGTATCTCACCGGCCGTTTTATCTTTTTCATGGTAGATCCGCATATCGCGGACATAGATTCTGAAACGTGCCAGTGCCTGATCAGCATTCTGTCTCTGTGCACCGGAGAACTGCTGTTCACATATCACAGGCACCACCCGCAACGGGATATTCCTGCGCTTCGCTTCATCCAGGAACGAATAGTCCACGCAGTCGAGAAACAGGCGTTTGTCATAACGGCAGGAGGCCACCGCTCCGGGAGGCAGCAGCATACCCGAATTGAAGGCATAGAGATCTTTTGGGTCCGCCGTAAGGCATGCCTCCGGAGAGGAGAAGAAATGTACGGTCCTCTTTTCAATCCAGGGAGACAGGATCTTTCCGTCCTGCCGCAGGATCGGAAGCAGGATCGCGTCCGGCCATGCCTCTGCTTCTTTCTCCATATGTGAAAGGAAAGTCCGGGGCAGGGTCGTATCGTCATCCAGCAGGCAGAGAGCCCCGCAGATACCCTCGGCTTTCATATAGTCAAGCGCAGCGTTGTAGGCTGCAGAAAGGCCCCGGTTCCCCTCTCCGCCCAGATAGATCCAGCCGTGCGAGGCGCAGTCTTCACGGATACCGAAATCGCTCTCGCTGTTATCATAGACCAGGATGCGGGCAGGCCGGCTGTCCTGCCGCAGCAGGCTCTCGCACGCCGGGCTCTCCCCGACTGCCCGGTTATGGATCACCACCAGAACACTCAGCATGTCACGCTTCCTTTTTTCCTCCGTTCGCGCAAAGCGCGTTTCAGCAGGTTCCATACGAGGAGGAGCCGCAGCTTTAGGATCACCGCCAGCGGGCGCGAGGATACCGGTGTTACATTATCCTCGTGGAGCCTGTGCAGCAGGAGTACCTCCTCCGGATAGGCGATATGCCCCCAGAACTCGCACACTGTGGCGATCCACTGATCATACCCGTGGATCTCGGGCATGGGCAGGATGATATCCTTCATCCGTTTCGTAAAGGCCATGCAGCAGCCGCTGTAGCGCGGTTTCAGGATGTTTCTCAGCTTTCCGTCTCCGATTCGGTAGACTTCAAAGAAGGGTGCCTGGATCGGCCTGAGGTTTTCATCGGTGTGAACCCCGTTGTGGATGACAAGGTCCGCGTTCTCCTCTTCAAAACAGCGCAGGACCCGCTCCACCTTTCCTTCCGCCCAGACGTCGTCCTGATCGGATATGAAGATGTAGTCGCCTCTGCAGGCGGAAATGGCGTTATTGAAGTTGTCCGTAACGCCGGAACCCGGATCTGTCAGTACCTGGATCCGTCTGTCTTTCTCCGCGTAAGAGCGCGCAATCTCCACAGTCCGGTCCACGGAACGGTCGCAGGAGATGATCAGTTCATCTCCCTCACTCAACTGCGGCAGGATGGAGTCGATCTGCTGCGCGATATACTTTTCACCGTTGTATGCCGCCATAGCGACAGAGATCATGTCTCCTCCTCCGCTCCCAGTTCTTTCAGGATCTTCCGGTTCATCCGATCACGCTCGGCGTCCCGGAACCATCCGTATTTGTTGAAATACTTACAAGCCGATGCGATGTGCGCCGCTAGCATCCTGCCGTTCTTATACGAAGCCTTCGAGTTCGTGTGGACGATGCTCACGGAGGGATAATACACCGTCTTCCCCACGCGGTGGAGGCGGCGGATCAGATCGAAATCCTCGCAGTACATGAAGAAGCGCTCGTCAAAACGCAGATCGTGTTCCCGGAGCGCTTCCACGCGCAGGAACATGAAGCAGCCGGAGAGGCAGGGCGGATCGATGATCCGGTTATAGCCGAATCCGGCTAGTGTGTAGCGGTCGTTGTTCGCACGGAAGACGCCCTTCTGGGGGAAGAAGCGGCGGAAGATCAGGTCTGCCGGTGTCGGCAGGAGCTTGCAGAGCCGCTGGACCTCTCCCTCTTCGCTCACGACTTCCGGCAGCATATACACCACATCCGGATGCGTATCCGCGTAGGAAGCCAGTTCATCGAGGATCTCCGGATCAAACCGCAGGTCCGGGTTCAGCACCGCATGGTAATCCGCTCCGAAACGGATCGCCTGTTCGATCCCGATGTTGTTTGCCTTCCCGTAGCCAAGATTGGCTCCGGAAAACAGATAGGTCACATGCTCGAGTTCTTTCAGATACGCCAGTTCCTCCCGGGAGACGGGAGAATTGTCGATGAAGATCAGTTCCCTGTCCGGTCCGGGCGCAAAGCTTTTCCGGATCGTCTCCACTTCCGGGGCCAGTGTATTATACAGTACAACAGAAGCGGTGATCACGCGGCAGCCCTCTCAGCCTGTTTCTTTTTGATCCATCTGCTGATCGGCCGCTCCAGCAGAAAGTAGGAAGCGGTCCCGATCGCAATCGTGGCCAGCACGAAAACGAGTTCTGTCCACCGGGAAGAGAAATCGATCCCGAGTTCCAGCTTTTTATTCAGTCCGTAGCTGAAAGCGTTGATCTCAAAGTGCCAGACGTAGACATTGAATGAGATTGCACCCATGGTTCCGAGGACAGGCCAGCGCAGGATCTTCTGCACGAATTTCGATTCAGCCACTACGATCAGGGCCGGATAATACACGAAGGTGAGCAGATAGTTCAGGCCATAGTCCGCCCAGTCGTAGAAGAAGATCAGGATGGCGGAGAAAATCAGTGTCACAGCCAAGCACGCCAGAACGACCCAGCGCTTCAGCTCATGCTCCTTCAGCGCCGCCGCCAGGAAGATTCCCGTAAAGAAGGCCATATAGCCCCGCCCCGCATTTGAATTGACGAACGGCAGGTCGTAGGCCCGTGCGCAGGCGCAGGCTCCGACAAGGATCATAAAGAAGCAGGCATAGCGCCAGTGGATCCGGAAGCGCTGGCTCAGGCGGATCGCGAGG
>JAEEGL015018719.1_pt1 | contig 15190 bp, 11 predicted proteins | sample 9134231 | NCBI WGS metagenome assembly JAEEGL01 (sample SAMN16246548, study PRJNA631951) | gut metagenome | biome: gut microbiome; feature: rumen; material: fiber-attached | host: Bos | place: Iran: Karaj | collected 2018-10 | reverse complement strand
GATCCTCAATGGTGTTCGTACCTTGGCAAAGGCTGTCAGCGTAACAATGGGACCTCGCGGCAGAAACGTCGTTATCGAGAAGAGCTTTGGCGCTCCAACCATCACCAAAGATGGTGTAACTGTTGCTAAGGAAGTTGAGCTTGAGAGCAAGTTTGAGAATATGGGCGCTCAGATGGTTAAAGAAGTTGCTTCTAAGACTTCAGATGTTGCTGGTGATGGAACCACAACCGCAACCGTCTTGGCTGACGCTATTTACCGCGAAGGCTTAAAGCTTGTTGCTGCTGGTCACGACCCAATGACCTTAAAACGTGGCATCGATAAAGCTGTTGCTGCTGTAACAGAGTCACTTCGTGGTTTAAGCAAACCAACCTCAGGTCGTGATGATATTGCAAAAGTTGGAACCATCTCCGCTAATAACGATAAAGAGATCGGTGGTATCATTGCAGAAGCAATGGAAAAAGTCGGTAAAGAGGGTGTTATCACCGTTGAAGATGCTAAGGGCTTAGAAACAACCCTCGAAGTTGTTGAAGGTATGCAATTCGATCGTGGTTACCTTTCACCATACTTCGTAACCAACGCAGAGCGTATGGAAGCAGAGCTTGAGAACGCATTGATCTTAATCCACGAGAAAAAGATCTCTAGCATGAAAGACCTTCTTCCAGTTCTTGAACAAGTTGCAAAACAGGGTCGTCCACTCGTTATCATCGCAGAAGATGTTGATGGTGAAGCTCTTGCAACCCTCGTTGTAAATAAGATCCGTGGTGTTCTAAATGTCTGCGCGGTTAAGGCTCCAGGCTTCGGCGATAGAAGAAAGGCTATGCTCGAAGATATCGCTATCTTAACAGGTGGAAAATGCATCACCGAAGATATCGGTGTTAAGTTAGAGAACGTCACCTTAGCAGACCTTGGTAACGCAAAGCGTGTCGTTATCACCAAAGACAACACCACAATTATTGATGGTGCTGGACAAGCTGCTGACATCAAGGGGCGTGTTGATCGTATCCGTCACGAGATCGAGGCATCAACCTCTGACTACGATAGAGAGAAACTTCAAGAGCGTTTGGCTAAGTTAGTTGGTGGTGTCGCTGTTGTTAAAGTCGGTGCTGCTACCGAAGTTGAAATGAAGGAGAAGAAAGGCCGTGTCGAGGATGCTCTTAACGCAACCCGTGCTGCTGTTGAAGAAGGTGTTGTCCCTGGTGGTGGTGTTGCATTACTCCGTGCTATCGACTCACTTGAGAAGCTATCTGTTGATGAAGCTCAGAGCTTTGGTGTTAAGATCGTTAGAGATGCTCTTGAAGCTCCAATACGTACCATCGCAGAGAACGCTGGTGCAGAGCCTGCTGTTGTCGTTGATAAGGTACGCAGCCAAAAGGCTTCATTCGGTTACAATGCAGCAACAGATACATACGAAGATATGTTAGTTGCTGGTATTATCGACCCAACCAAGGTTGTTAGAACTGCTCTCGAGAATGCAGCTTCTGTTGCAGGCTTAATGCTCACAACCGAGTGTGTCATCGCTGATAAGCCAGCTGAGAAGTGCAGCTGCGGCGCAGGCGCTGGTGCTGCTGGAATGGGCGGCATGGGCGGAATGGGAGGCATGGGCGGCATGATGTAGTGCTACGCGCACGGCGAACCCGCGCGGAGTTTAGTCATAAAAGCTCCGCAATCATTAACGCCGTCGGGTGTTAGTGTGTGATGTAAAACATCTAGCCGTGGCGGGCAACCCGCGCGGCAGATTGCTGCGTGAGTTGTAAACCACAACGCCGTCGAATGTCGCGATAGCGACATATCATTCACTCATGTGAACTTCCTAAAAAGCCTCAAGTAGAAATACTTGGGGCTTTTTTATTCTGTACTTGCAAATAGTTATCAAAAAATTTCACTGGTTTTGTAAATAGGGAGTCATACATTTTGTATAGTACGACACCAAATTTGCACACTTTTTGGTGTTGAAGCATATAAAAAACGCTATTTTGTAAAGAGTTACATCAAGGAAATATTATTACTAGCGACTAATTAGTAATAATAAGTTAAGACAACTTTAGAGATTGCAACGATAGATCGTAACCTTTCTTTTTCCATCGGCGTACATTTCGTTGTCTTCTGGTATGTCAGTAATTTCCACAAATTTGCGGCCTGATAGCTGACACGTTCTTTCTGAAGCTGTGTTGGTTGGGTCACAGGTTATGATTAAATAATCCATTCCGTGTTTTTTCGCCTGCTGAAACATCAAGAGACAGGCTTTGGCTGCATAGTGATGGCCCCGATATGGTTCTTCAATACTGTAACCGATATTCCCTCCGATGTACGTTTTATCGTTATGTCCGATTCTTAGATCACAATGTCCGATCTTTGTTCCATCATTAAGACAGATATCGAAGTAGTAAGCAGGAAGCCAACGTTTTTCAGGTTTTTCTTCGCAGGTTCTTTCTAAACTAAGAAAGATCTCATCACTTCTTAAGTCAGCTGTATCGTAAAACATAAATTCCGCAACAGGCTTAGAGAGATCTCTTGTTGCCCTAGTTTTATCGTCTAACATAAATTTCGCCTTAAAAACGTTTTCTTAAAGGAAAATTTTAACCGTTCTAGTTTGATGGTGTAGCATATGTTGAATTATCTTGGGAAGCTTAGTTATTGTTCAGCTGGATAACAGATTAGACAAAAATTGGGCGGGCGAAGACGCTCAGGATTCCTCAAAACATTTCGGTTCGGGGGAAAGCCTGAGCGAAATCTCCCGCTGTCGTCTACTAGTCAGTCGATGGAGAGCAATACGATGACAATTATAATGACGATTACAATCACAGTATCTACTACGTCATCTGCATCATCGTCTTTGTCAGCCCCCCCGTGAGAGGACATGATCGCTATGCGAGCCGCATGCGATAAACCCCACAGCTCATTTCCAGCTACGTTTGATAGCGACGATGTCACCAATGTCGTGGGCATTGAGACCTCCACGACGGAGGTGGTTTCCTGCGCGAACGCGGTTGGCGCGTTCGCAGCAAGGGCGACGTACGTCGCCAAAGCGACGACTATGATTGAAAAGAATTTGCGCAGCATGATAGCTGCTCTCCTTTCTTGGCTTTCTCAACAAATCTACTAGTAAAATCCAGAAATCTTACTTTCGATTTGTCCCTGAATTAAAAATAAAAACACGGGAATCTATACCGGAAAACCTTGAGGGGTATAGGCTCGTTTAGGTCAATTTTTTAGCCTTAACGAACCTATACTAATCCTGAACATCTACCCATTTTAGATTGTACAGGAGACAGATCGACGTTTTTTATTACTTTGATCCAGTTTTGGCAGAATATTCTGGAATAGTACTATTCTTTCGGAAAAGTTAGTTTTTCCAAGGGGATACCCTTTAAGTAAGCCAAAGCTAGGCCGTAATTTGTTATAGGAACATTCTGATTTGTAGCACGTTCAATGCGGGAGAGGATCTCACGCCTGTTAAGCATGCAGCCACCACACTGAATGATAAGATCGTAAGGGGTAAGATCTTCAGGATAATCGCTGCCACTTACGATACTTACCTTTATGTTGGGAGAGATAGATTTTCTTAAAAGGTTTGGAATCTTTTCTCTACCGATGTCTTCTGAAAGTGGTGCATGAGAACAACACTCCGCAATTAAAATTGAAGAGTGTTCATTTAGTGATGAGAAAGCTTTTGTTCCTTCAAGGTAAGTTATTAAGTCCCCCTTATAACGGGCAAAGAGAACAGAGAACGATGTAAGTTTTGTAGCACTTGGAACAAGTGGTGCAACCTTATCAAAATCCTGCGAGTCAGTAATAATTAAAGTTGGTGCAGCATTAAGTTTTGCTAAGGTACTTTCAAGATTTTCTGTTTGTGCTGCAACTACAATGCAATGTCTGTCCAAAAGCTCACGAATGGTTTGTACTTGCGGCAAGATAAGCCTTCCTTTTGGAGCTTGAATATTTTGTGGCATAACTAAAACAACTGTATCACCACTTTGAACTAGATCGCCAAGAATTGTTATTTCGTCTGTGTCTTTTGGTTTGGCGTTGATAATAGCTGATTTTAATTCGGCAAGCCCTGCTTTGGTTTTAGCACTAACACAAAGTGGGGTGATAAAGGTTTTTTCTTCTATGGTTTTTAGAAGGGGGGAAGCATCAAAAAGATCAACTTTATTTAATACTACAACAGTTGGAATATTTTTTTCTTTAAGAAAAGAAAACCAACGTAACTCCTCTGTAATATCGTCAGCATTAAATATTAAAACAGCAATATCAGTTTTACTTACAACCTCTTTTGTTTTTTTTACGCGCAGCTCCCCAAGGGATCCTTCATCATCAAAACCTGCTGTATCGATAATGGTGCAAGGACCAAGACCATAAATCTCCATCGCCTTATAGACAGGGTCGGTTGTTGTGCCAGCATCATCAGAAACAATTGATACATCTTGTCCAACAAAGGCATTAATCAATGATGATTTGCCGGCGTTACGTTTTCCGAAGAATGCGATGTGTAATCTATTAGCTTTGGGGGTATCATTTAGTGACATAGAAATTATCTCCTTGGTTGATAGTATCCTAATTTTTGTTATTCGCAAGGGTGCATGGAATGTGAGTTCGTTGTCGCACCGTCTCGGTGCGACTTAGGAGTTGCGTACCAAGATGAAGTTACGAAGGATTTTAGATGAAACTTCATCTTATGCCCTTTGGGATTGACGTCTTTGGATGAAGTATCTTAGTCGCACCGAGACGGTGCGACAACGAGGGCGATAACTAGAACCGGAAATCCCGTTCCCCTGCATCGATCTCGTCGATATGCTTTGCTGCAAGGGTACGAATTTTTTCGTTAGGGATCTTTGCCAGCTCTTCTTTGATGACCTTCTTACAAAGCTCTCTTGTTGCAGGAGAAGCATAGTCATCAGCATACTCCCTTAACGTCATCAGGGCATTTGGATGACAGCAGTTTTGGATCTGCCCACTCTTACAAAGGCTCATAAAACGGTCTCCTGTTCTTCCTTCTCGGTAGCAGGCAGTACAGAAACTTGGAATGTAACCTAACTCCATCAACCAATGAATTACTTCATCAAGGGTACGTTTGTCACTTACATCAAACTGGGCTGAATTTTCATCTTCAGGCTCTGGCTCCGAATAACCACCAACGCTGGTTCTTGAAGCACCACTGATTTGTGAAACACCAAGCTTAATTACCTTCTCACGCACTGCTTTACTTTCACGAGTTGAGATAATCATTCCAGTATATGGCACAGCAATACGGATACAGGCACAGATCTTAGCAAAGATATCATCACTAATTCCGTTATCAAAAACGGTAGGATCTATATCATCAGCATGTTTAATACGCGGCACACTAATTGTGTGTGGTCCAACACCGTGTACTGCTTCTAAGTGCTCAGCATGCATCATAAGAGCTGTAAATTCATACTTGTATTGCTCAAGCCCAAAAAGTACGCCTAACCCTACATCATCGATACCACCTTCCATAGCTCTGTCCATTGCTTCTGTATGGTAGGCATAATCGTGTTTAGGTCCTGTTGGGTGCATCTCCTCATACTGCTTTTTGTTGTACGTTTCTTGAAAGAGGATATAAGTACCGATTCCTGCCTCTTTTAGCTTTCTATAATCTTCAACAGTCGTTGCTGCGATATTTACATTTACACGACGAATTGCACCGTTCTTATGCTTGATGCTGTAAATCGTCTTGATTGATTCAAGGATATAATCAAGCGGATTGTTAATAGGGTCTTCACCCGCTTCAATTGCCAGACGTTTATGTCCCATATCCTGAAGTGCTATTACTTCGCGCCTAATCTCATCTTGAGTAAGCTTTTTACGGGCGATGTGTTTGTTCTTAAAGTGGTAAGGACAGTAGACACAACCGTTTACGCAGTAGTTCGAAAGATAAAGCGGTGCAAAGATAACGATACGGTTACCATAAAACTTTTGCTTAATCTCATTTGCAAGCTCATAGATTTCAGCAATTTTTCCTTCGTCTTCACAACAAAGTAGGGTTATGGCTTCTCTATGTGTAAGCCCTTTGCAAAGACGTGCCTTTGCGATAATTCGGTCGATTAATTCAAGATTGTCTTTGTTTTGTTCGGCTTCTTCTAAGCTAGACAGAACTTCTTCATCGGAGATAAATTCCTCCGCCTTTAGGGATTTTGGATCGTACATTTTTAGTTTCCTTTTGAGTTAGAGGGTGGATCTTCCTCATTAGCAAAATTGCTTTACAAACACAGTTAATCTACGCCAGAGAGCGTAATAATTCAACTATGCATCAGTACATCCATAAATTGTTGCGCCCCTACGGGGCGCGATGGGGGGTGGCATCGTTTACGGGGGTACCTTCGCTTCAACCGCTAACGCGGTTTTCGCTCGGCACCACCCGCCTAGCACCACTACGCAGCTAAAGCTGCTCCGTTTGTGTCACCCGCTTCGCGGGTAATATCAGTAAGCCGAAAGCAGTCTGCCGCAAGCGGAAAGCTGTTAGCAGAAACCAGAAACCCAGCAAACAGCACAAAAAATTGAGTGTCCCCAATTTGCCTACTACGGAGCGACTGTGTCGAAAAACCCCGTAGGGGTTTTCCAAAGCGAACGAAGTGAGCGGCGCCAGGATGGGGTAGACGAGCGTAGCGAAGGATACCCCATTAAATGCGAAATTTTCCCCCCCATCAGCGCCCCGTAGGGGCGCAACAAAAAGTGAATGTTCTTGATTAATGTTCCGTTTGTTTCACCCGCTTCGCGGGTAATGCAGTTAGCCGAAAGCAGCCAGCTGAATGCGGGAAGCTGATAGCGGGAAGCAGCCAGCCGAATGCGGGAAGTTGATGGCCGCAAGCGGGAAGTAGTTAGCCAACTATGCATCAGCATATAAGGTTTTTGCTGAAACCCCATCTAAAGCCCCGATTTTACCGGAAAGGGCGTTGATGGTGTCTGATGGAGCATCTATCGCAACACTGATTAAATTTATAGCTTTTTCCTTGTATGGAAGCCCCATCCTGCCAATAACGTACTCTCCATACTCGTGTAGGATGCCGTTTAGTGCCTCAACAGAGTTTTTGTCTTTTACTATAATTCCAATAATTGCAACGCGTGTTTCCATAATATAAACCCAGCTTAAATTTATTGTTCAGCGTAGCCATTCAAGGTACGTATTTTGTCTTTTATATTTGATGTCCCTTTGGCGCAATAGTAAAAAAGGAGAGCATTGAAGTTGTTTTCACCAATTTCCTCAATTAAGGTCTGTTTACCAGAGAAAATTGATGTGCCAAGCGCAATTCTTCCGCCTTGAATTTTACCTCCCAGCGCTTCAATAACAGTTGGAAATAGATCTACATGAGAGATGGTATTGCTTGTAATGTTATTACTCGTCAAAGGATTTATTATTACATTAAAGCTTTGTCTTGCCTCTTTATTAACTGTATCCAAGCCGTCCAAATGATCACCTACAATAACAATAGTTGTATTTTTGGCAAATTTTTGATTCTGGATCCATTTAATGAAGTTACCTACTTGTTTATCAGTACACATAACAACATCTCTATAATCATTAAATTCAGTTTGGCAACTTGGCTCTAATGAGCCAGTATCTTGTAAAAAAAGCATAAACGCAAAAGGATTATTACTCTTGGAAAACTCATTTAACTTCATCTTACTGAGTTGAAAGAGCCTTTTATTAGAAATTACAGAGTCATTAACTTCGTTTTGCCACTTAGGATCAAATTTTTTTATCTCATTGAGCCCTGCAAATTTACCCTTTAACTTATGTTCCCTTGCAAAGCCATTAAATCCACCAGATCGAGTGTCAGAACCTAATAAAAAGAAGAGATTATAATTTCGTTTACTTAATACATCACTTAAACAAAGTTTGTGATGTAGCCATTTTGAATATTTTCCTCCAAAACTTGGTTGAGGTTGGCCACATAATGCCGAAACGATAACCCCCATATTGTAATGAGTACCGATTGCTTGAGGATGGTTGGTAATACTGATACCCTTTTGTTGTAGAACACTTAAATTCGGCAACAATTTTTCTGTAAAAAGATCTTTGTTTTGAAAATTTTCTTCCTTTGATTCAAGGAAAATAAATACTAAATCTCTCTTCGTATCTGAAAATGTTATTTTAGGATTCTTTATGTAGTAGTGTTCAAAATGTTGATTGAAACTCGGGGAAAATGCCAAAAGAAAGTTATAGCCTGAAACGTTGATATAAAGTTGATAGGAGATGAAATAAGAGATAAATAACACTATTGTAAAGATATGTTTTTTTGTAAAGAAAAGTATTTTAAGAGGTTTATCTAACCACTTTGTGGTGGAAATGATTTTCTTAAAAAATGAAATCAGAACAATTTTATCAATGCAATAGATAAAAATAAATAAAACATTTAATAAGAGTGATGGTGTAATAACTTCTTTAATAAAGCTATCTTTAAGCTGTTCTATTACGACTAAATCAATACCTGAATTTTGATTTGAAATGTTTTTGATGATTTGAGCTAGAGATACTTTTTCTCCAAATTGGTTTGTTAACCACAGTACCAAAAAAAGTAATAATGATGTAAGTGAAAAGATTATTTCTAAAAAAATATGTTTTATTGTTTTTGTAATGTAATAGGGGAGCTTTTTAAAAAAAGTCGTGTCCATTGTTTTGTTTATTTTTTAGGAGCACTAGGTGTAATAGATCTAGTTCCATTCTCGTCAACGGTGTCTTCTGCATTTATAAGAGAACAGTTACTTTCATCTATAGGGAAGTTTGTAAAATTACCGTTGCAGTTCCAAATGCCTTGCTTTTGGATATTAATTTCTTCATTTGTTGAAATGGTTGTTGGTATTTCATTTTCTTCTTCAACACGCAAAGAAACTGCTATCGCAACAAAAATTAGGGCAGTTGAAATCATGAGAGCGATACAGATTAATATAATTTTCCCAATACTAATCTGGGGAGCTTGAGGTTGCTCCCCCGCTAGGGCGAGTTTGCGTTGCTCTTCGGCTTCTAGCCCTCTCGCCACATCATCAATGTATTCTTGATATCCTTTGTCGTTTATAACTGTTAAATAACTCATAACTCTTAGCGTGGTATTACACTTTGTGCGAGATTAATATGCTTTTTCTTAAAAAATTGGAGCATACCAGAAACAGTTTTAACGGCTTTGTCGATTTTCCCACCTGTTTCATAGCGCTTTTTTAAGGTAGCTTCTTTTGAAGCTTTAACCTCTTTTGCAATTTGTTCAAGATAATTGCTACAGCCTTCGTCCATATAGTGTGGTAATATAGTTTTATTAAACTGATTACGAGCTGCCATTTGAGAAATCTTAACCTGATGATCAAGCTTACGTTGCATATTTGTCATATTCCAAACATTCCAAAAAGCTTTCATTGTTTTGCAACTGTTATTGTTTGGATTTTGAATGGAATTTATAACATCAACTTCTCTTAATGTCTGAAGATACTCTGGACAAATACCTTTCTTGATAGAACAGAAAAGGTAAGCATTTGCAACGTGCTGAATGGTTAGATCGCTAGGCGTTGGAATTTCTTTAACCTCACCCGCAGTGGATAAAGTTGTTGTCGCTTTTTTTACGGTGTCTATGAATTCAATAGCATCATTCTCAGATTGTGTATAAGGATCAACTTTAACCTCATCTTTTTGTAATTCGATTTGGCCGAATTGTTTTTCGCTAAACCCATCGCTTGCATCTTCATCAGAGTCTAAATCCACTTCACCAATTAGGTCTGGTCTGCGTTCTGAGAGAACGTTTAATGGAAGTCCAAGCAAAACAGCAATTAAGAAAATTTTACCGATATTCATGTTATTCACCCCTTTAATTACATCAACTCTGTCCCTTAGATGCAGCAAAACGACATAAGTCTTCAAAAAGTTCAACTTTTGTTATAATTCTTGGAACTTTGTGTTGCCCGCCAAGTTTGCCTCGGCTTTTCATCCACTCTGCGAATGTGCCACTAGGTACCGTTGTGATTACTGGGGCATGCAAACCAAAACCCTCAGCACGGTGAGCGGCATAATCCTCATTACGTTCAATAAGGCGCTTATCCAGTACATCAGCAAAGGTTTGAAGCTGTTCTGGAGTTGGAGTGCCAACTGCAAATTCAACGATGTATCGGTGTCCACCGAGCTCATTTTGATTCTCTGGGAAAATCGCCCCAACAGAGTAGTCTGAAACAGAAAAACCGATTTTTGAGGCAGCAAGGCTTACTGCGTCTTCAATCTCCTCCCCAATTAAGTGCTCTCCAAAAGCTGAAAGACAGTAACTGGTACGTCCTGTGACTAAGATCCTTGGAACTTTGGTATCAATGAATTTTACGGTATCACCAATAACGTAACTCCAAGCTCCACCACATGTTGTAAGAACGATGGCATAATTTACATTTTCTTGAACATTCCCGATCCAGTGACGTGTCGGGTTTGGAGAGCCCAACTCCTCTAATGGGACAAATTCATAAAAGATGCCGTTATCAAGGTTTAACCTAAGTCCCTCACCACTACCACGGTCTGCGATTGCGATAAAACCTTCACTTGAAGGATAAACCTCACGCAACTCGGTTTGGTTTTCGTCTATTAAGGCCTTAAATTGGTTTAGGTACGGTTGAAAATTCACGCCACCGTGAACAATCATCTCAAGATCTGGATAGACACGGCTAAGGTTGCCCTCTGCTTCCGGTTTTAATTCAAACAGCTTTTTACTAAGGATGAGTAACCATGCTGGCACACCACTTAGAAGGCGAATCTTTTCCTTTAGAGAGGCACGGGACATGATATCGATTTTCTCTTCCCAGTCTTTAATGAGCGCCATCTCTGTTGAAGGAAAGTAGAACGGCGCAACCCAAAATGGACGGGTCTTGGTAACGATACCACTTAAATCTCCGCTATAAATTCCAGGAGCTTCCTCTACAAGGTCTGTGCTACCACCTAAAACGAAGCTCTTGCCATCGAAAAGACGAGAATTGGGATGATTTATAACGTGATAAACCAAGAGATCCAGCCCCGCTTTAACGTTTGAATTTTGTAACGCTTTTGAATATGGAATGTATTTTGTTGTGCCAGAGGTAGTCCCCGACGTTACAGGAAAGTAGGGAATTCTACCTGGCCAGGTGATGTTTTCAAGGATAGGGTAGCTATCTTTCCAGTAGGTGTTCCAAAAATCCTCGTAGCTTCGTAGCGGTATCTGTTTTTGGTAATCATCCAGTGTTTTAATTTTAGAAAAGTTGTGTTCTCTACCGAACCTAGTGTTTGCGGCATAACGAACCAATCCCAAAAGCTGTTCTGTTTGGGTTTTTACTGGGTCCATAGTAGCAATTTTAGCGTAACGGAGGCGGGCGTAAGCTTTTAGTAGTGGTGTGAAGTTTATCATATCTCTTTCTCCCTTGGTAATATCACCTTACTGTAACTATTACACAATCTTGGTGGAGGTCAAGCATTGGAAACAAGGTCTTGATGCTGCTTTTGTTTTTGTTCAATAATTCAAATCATGTATGATTTTATTCAAGTTATTTTAATTTTGGCTGTGCCGCTATTGTATCCGAGGCTGGGCGCTTGGGTATTTACTAAACTCTGTTTGTTGTTGAGGCGACAGGAATCACTTCCAAGGCAATTTCTTCTTTTTATGATGGGCCTGTTAGTGCATATAACAGGGATCTTTATCTTAAAGTGTTGTTATGCCCCTTGGTGTATAGCTTTTTTTCTACCGCTCGTCCCTATTTTCTTTGTTAAGTATCGTCTGTCTTTTCCACGGTTAAGCTTAAATTTTGTAATTTGGTTTTTTGTTATCTTAGTTTCTGGCGTATCTCTTTTTCAGACGGTAAATGGCATTGAAACACCTTGGGTGAATAATTATGGAGATTTAACATTTCATTTTGGAATGATTAATTCATTTGTCAAAAATGATACATTCCCTCCACAATATCACGTTTACGCGGGAGAGCCGTTAACATATCCATTCTTTATTAATCTTTGGAGCGCTGCTTTTTGGTGGCTTAGTCAAAGTTATTATACCTTGCATTTTATCTTCATAGTTCAATGGGTAATTCTCTGGAGTGTTGTGTTCTTTGCATTAAATGGGAATAGATATCGTATCTTGCCGTGGGCTATCTTTTTTGGAGGTGGCACCTTTCATGAAATGAATACCTGGTCCTGGAGTTTAATTCATTCTGGGCAAAAGCCGTGGACGACTTTTATTACATCAATTTGGGTTACTCAACGTTCAATGTTATTTGGTGTAGCCGTTTTATTGTCGGCGTTGTATTTGTTGTATGAGATACAGAAAAGGGGAAAATATCAAAAATCGTTCCTGGTGTATTCGGTATTTTTAGGACTTATGCTTGCATTGTCCCCATTAACTCATGCACATGCAATTTTAGTGGCAGGGTTGTTTTGTGGTTTTATCTATATAACTTGGGTATTGAAAAAAACTACAACTTCACGAGTTGAAAAATATACTGGTTTTATGGCGTTTGCAGGTAGTAGTTTATTAGGGTTGTTTTTCCTTCCTTGGTTAAGTTCCAAAACCAGTATGATGAAGATAATTTATGGTTGGACGGTTAATCTGAACAGGGCGCTACCGGAAGTACAAATTGAAAAGTCGCTTGAGCTTTGGGGCTATTGTGGCATACCGCTTTTGATAGCATTTATAGTTTATTGGACACTTACCAAAAAACATTTAGAGGCGTTAGCTATAATTGGACTTTTTATTCTAGGTAACACAGTTTTGTTTGCTCAGTGGCAATGGGATCAAATTAAATACTTTATAGCACTTTATTCAATTATGATTTTCCTCTGGTCAAATAGTCGCGACAAGACCGTGTACTATGTTCATTATTGCTTATTGATTCTTTGTATTCCGGCAATTTATGAAGTTGGTCGAATATGTGTAGACTACAAGCAAAATACTCCGTATAGCAGAGAATCTCTTATTGTGGCAGACGAAATTGAGGGGATGACGGAACCTAGTGCAATTATTGCAGCCAAACCAAGTCATAACAGCCCAGTGACACTTTCTGGAAGGACATTATACATGGGCTACTTGGGAACGCTTTCATCTCATGCAATTAAGTATGGAGAGCGGGAAAAAATCATGAAAGATATGAATAAGCTATGTGAATGTGAACGGTATGCTGAGGAGGGGGATGCCAAAAACTGCCCAGATTATCTCCTGTGGACAGATGAAGATAAGAAATACTTTGGTGTTAACCCCTGTATTGAGGCAAAACAGGTAAGTATGCATATTTATAAGTTACCTAAAAAAAAGATATAGTTAAAAGAAAGAGTTTCCCTTTTTTGAAAGAGTAATATAATGTTTTAAGCTAGTTTGGTTAGTAATTAGGAGAGCGACCTATGTTAAAAAAAGCATTAAGTGCAGTTTTGGTATCATCGTTAATAATTCCAGGCCTTTGTTTTGCAGACAACTTTAAGATTGCAACAATAGAGGTTAATCGAGTTATTAACAGCCTAAAGGAGTCAAAACAGAAAAAGGCCGAACTTGATAAAATTGGCGAAGCTAAGAAGCAAGTTATAGCAAAGAAAAAAGCAAATCTTGATGCTTTAGAACAAAAATATAAAGCTGCTGGTTCTGATCCAGATTCTAAAGAGGGTATGGCTCTGCGTAGTGCTATTAAAGATTATGAACGTGCAGTGAATGATACAAAAGAGGATTTTAACCGTGAATTCTTAAAAGTTAATCGTGAGTTAACTGAAAAAGCTTTTAAGCACATCGAAGCATATGCAAAGCGTAACAGGATCAATCTTATTTTAGAAAAAGGTTTTCCTGGTGCAGGTCCTGTTTTGTATGGTGATGATGCTGCAGATATTACGGCTGCTGTTATTGCAGAGCTAAAATAGATGGCAGACTCCACTACATTAGAAACATTAATGCAAGCAGCTTCACTTGGTTCTCTTGAAGCTGCTGCTAGGTTTTTTGAAGAGTTTCTTGAAGCACAGCTATATGTACCTCACCGTTTTCAGGAACAACCACTATCTGATGCGCCAGAGTATCCGAATCCATTTTTCAATTTATTAGGTGTTCAAGCTGATGGTCGTGCGGTAATTCCTGTTTTTACATCACAAGATTGTCTTGATGATTGGGCAGGAATGCCTCTTACTGTTGAGAAGCTTTCTGGTATAGATTTAATGAATAAGGTACCAGAGGACTGGTGGGTGGTATTAAATCCAGGACAAAACCTCGAGAAGGAGCTTTCTCCGTGGGAAATCGATCAACTAAGAGGTCGGAATATCGCTGCAATTATAGCGGAGCTTGAGGATGCAGAAGAACAAACCCCGATAAGTTTTGTTGCATTGTCTGAGGATGCAGAGAAAGAGCTAAAGGCATTGTTGCTTGATTTGGTAAAAGAGATTCCTTCAATCAAGAAATTATATTTAGCACAAAACGTGCAGCTAGAAGTTGAAGTAGAAGGAGATGACAGCAGAAAGGTTGAAGATGAAGCACCAAGGTTATTGATTGGTCTTGAGTGTGGAAATTTGTCAGTAGAAGAGAGAGGAAGCATTAGAGATAAAATCTTAACTAGCATTGCCAAGCTGTTTATTGGAAGGGAAGAACCTCAAATTTATATCAATGGTGGTAGTGATATGATGTTTGGCTTATTTAAGCAGCTTGAGCCTTTCTATGAACGAGCGGAAAATCGATCATTTTTTAGTAGATGTTTGAAATTTTTTAACAAAAGATTTTATGATGCCAAAAGTTTTTGTTCACGTTGTTTTATATAATAGCCTTTCACAACACGGTAAGGCATCATTACTTTCAATGCTAAATGCACTTACTGGACAGCAAGGTTTAGAAGATGGCTTAAAAATAGTAATTACTGATAATGGTTCAAGTGATGAAAGTTTTAAATTTGTTCGTGATAATGCTCAAGAAAATATTACTGTTAGAAGATTAGAAAGAAATTTAGGTTTTGCTGGGGCGCACAACTTAGGGGCGAAGGAGTTTATAGATTCAAACTATAATTACCTATTAATTCTAAATCCAGATTTACGGCTTGCATCTGATGCTATTCAAAAAATGGTTGTAGCGTTAGAAACTCATCCTAATTGTGGGAGTGCATGTCCCAAGCTACTGCGTGCTGATGAGAATTTGAACGAAGTAATGCCAAGAAAACTTGATGCAGCAGGAATGTATCTTACAAAAACACTTAGACACTTTGATCGTGGCTCAGAATGCCTAGATAGTGG
>JAEEGL013279234.1_pt1 | contig 15190 bp, 9 predicted proteins | sample 9134231 | NCBI WGS metagenome assembly JAEEGL01 (sample SAMN16246548, study PRJNA631951) | gut metagenome | biome: gut microbiome; feature: rumen; material: fiber-attached | host: Bos | place: Iran: Karaj | collected 2018-10 | reverse complement strand
TTGGCGGAAGGTATTGCAAACTATGATGAATACCTGAAAGAATATGGTGACCCGAAGATATTTATCCTGTTGCCGGCAATTATCTTAGTGATAAATCTTGCCTTGTTTTCGTTTATCATATTAGAATCATATAAATTCAGATGTCACGTGGATCTTGCCACGTCGGAAGACAGTAATGCAAAAACAGCGGCAAAACGGGCTTACTTAACCCCTTACATATGCGCAATAGTAATCCCTCTCGCAATTGCTGCATTAGCCCTTGCAATATCCCTGCAGAGCTGATTGTAATTAAGACCTGCCAATTGTTATTCCATGCCCCATACTGCGCGTTATGTGGGAAGGTGTCGGAAAAAGATCGGAGGAACCACAAATGACACCAGGCTACGATGAGCCCAAAACTATTGAAGAATTAAGAACCTGGTTTAGAGAACACGGATATGAACCCGCAGTAACCAGATTCTTTATCGGAGTCGACGTCAGATCACCGAAAGCATTCGGAATCTACAGGGACGAGCTCGGAGATTATATAGTTTACAAAAACAAAGCGGACGGCACCAGAGTCATCAGATATCAGGGCGATGACCAGGCATTTGCCGTCCACGAATTGTATCAAAGATTTCAGCAGGAGATCATCAATCAGCAGACAAGATGGACTGCAAACAAGAAAGCGAAATGGAATGCTGACAACGAGCGGATGAGTTCTCCCGCTTTTGATGTATACGACTTATATGAATTAAAAAAACTGCGTAACGAACGAAGCAGAAAATTACCCTTGATCATAGTTCTCGTCGTTTTGTCTTTTATCCTTACGCTCAAGGTTATTCTCAAGCTGCAGACCACGCTGAACAAAGATTTAAGTTTGCTTATAGCAATTGCTCCACTTATGGTTATGGTTCTCGTAATGCTCTTCTCTATATCGTGGCTGAACGTAATGAAAGTGACCGATTTTATCGAGTCACTTTCAAAAAAAGTCAAATTAAGACTTTCAGTAGCTTTAATTTTTTGTGTATTTGTTATTGCAATGTCCCAAACGAATGTGCAGGACAACGGTTATTATTCCATAAACAACCATCTCTATTACAGAGCGGGAAGTAACTGGTATCGCTACGATGATTCCGACCATGATTGGGAGCGCTCATACACCGTGCCTTCACAGTTAACATCCAGTACCTGGAGAAATTATAATAATACCGAATCCCATCACGGCTCCTATGAGTCCTTCGAACGCACATCATACTATAATGATTGGAGTGCGGACCGACGCAGCTATTCGGAAAACCGTGACGATGACAACGACTACGACCACGATAGCTGGTCCTCCAATGATTGGGACAGCGGATCCACCGACTGGAACAGTGACTGGTGATCAGACTTCAAATGCCCATTTTCCCTTGCGGAAGATGGGCACTTTTTTTCCATCAGCAGTAACCGCATCAATATCAAGGCCTTCATATCCGATCATAAAATCAACATGCTCCATGGAATCATTGATTCCCATCTCACGGCATTCATCAAGGGTCTTATCTTCAAATCCGCGAATAGTATTTGAAAATCCTCTTCCGAGTGCAAGGTGGCATGCAGCATTCTCATCAAACAAAGTGTTATAAAACAGGATATTTGATTCGGATATGGGAGAATTTACGGGAACAAGCGCACATTCTCCGAGGTATGCCGCTCCTTCGTCCTTGCTTATCATCTGCTCAAGGAGTGCCTGATTCTTTTCTGCCTTAACCTCAACTGCCTTTCCGTCTTTGAAACGTACGGAGAAGTTCTCGATAAGTTCACCTTCGTAAGAAAGAGGCTTGGTAGCATATACGATGCCCTCTGCTTTTCCGCGCATGGGTGAAGTGTAGCACTCTTCGCTGGGGATATTTGCATTAAATCCGATTCCCTGAAGGCTGGTCTCAAGTCCGCCGAGGAACATTCCCTCAGAGATCATACCTACGGTAAGATCGGTACCGTTGTCGCCCTTGTAATGAAGTTCCTTTATTCCAAGGTTGTTAAGATACTCGCATCTGGCAGCAAGCTCCTTATCATGTGCTTCCCACTCTGCAAGAGGATCGTCGGTTACACGTGAGGTATAGAGAATAGCCTCCCAAAGCTTTTCGATTGCTCTTCCCTTGGGAAGATCGGGGAATACTTTCTTAGCCCACTTAGCTCCGGGAACAGCAGCGATGCACCACTGGTATTTATTTTCCATCTTGTCCCAATAGGGTTTTACAATGGGGTAGCTCTTCTGAGTTGCTTTTGCTTTCTTACCCTGATTGATTCCCTTAAGTCCGTCGGGATCTTCGGAATCAAGATAAATTCGGCAGGGAAGCTCATCAACATAGTGCTGAAGACGTGCCTTCTCCCACTCTTCTACCTTAGCAAGTGTTGTTACGGACTGATGGCGTACATGGAGCTTTTCAAGAGGCTGGTAATCAAATTCTACGATAACCTTCTTTGCTCCTGCCTTGTAGCATTCATCTACCAGAAGCTCTACAAACTTGGGCTGATCGAGGCCGCAGATAATCTTGACCTCCTGTCCCTTTTGAATATTTACACCCGATCTTGCGATCAGCGCGGCGTATTTACGCAGTATAGATACTTTCATTTTCAATTCCTTTCTGTTGCAGTTCATAAGTCTGAGGAACAGCAATCGCAGATCTTTGATCCTTGATTCCTGATTTCGATTTAATACATTACCATACATTGACCCAAAGTGTAATCCACTTATCGTCAACTCTCCTGTTTGTGAAAGCTTTTATTTACCTGCAAAGGACTGTAAATTCTTCATAATCCATCCTCTTTACAGCCACACTGATTGGAATAACTTCTGTTTTACCCTAGATTGACTGTAATCCCCTCAGAAACCATCCTTTTTACAGCCTGCTTGATCCGAAAAACTATTGATTTACCACAGATTGGCTGTAATCCCCTCAGAAACCATCCTTTTTACAGCCTGCTTGATCCGAAAAACTATTGATTTACCACAGATTGGCTGTAATCCCCTCAGAAACCATCCTTTTTACAGCCGAACTGCGCAGCTAAGATATCCCTTTTTCGAAAAAAACTAATAATTCTTGAATAACCATCTCATTATTAGCCCAATCAAGCAAGTATTGACTCTCATTTTCAAAGAAGGGCTAATAATTCTACAAATAATCTCTCTTTATTAGCCGGACAATCAAGAAATGATCTCAATAATCACAAAAAAGGCTAATAAAACCTTAATAACAAAGGAATTATTAGCCCACACACAATTATTCACTGACCCAAACGATCATAAAGGCTAATATACTCATACAATGGTTAGATATTTTAGCCTTTCGAACGAAAAAACAAACAAAGAAAAAAAGAACCTTCATCGTTCAGATGAAGGTTCTTTTTTATCGGAGTGGCGGGATTCGAACTCGCGACCTCCGCCTCCCTAAGACGGCGCTCTAACCAAGCTGAGCCACACCCCGTTTTTCAAACAGCTTGATAATAATATCATAGGGATATTACAAATGCAAGCATATTTTGAAAAGATTTTAAAAAATTTTTTTACCCACTGAAAAGCCCTTAAAATGGGTGGTTTCGGGCCTCTTCAGACTCATCATCACGAAGCCCCAACTCAATCGCCAGATAATCGTATTTGTAAAATTCGTCGCCGTAATAATTGTTGAACCACATATCCATCATCTGTGCATATCGGGCAGATCCGTCTCGCCAACCCTGATCCACGGAAGGTCGTCCTCTTACTACTCTTACAACCTTGGCATTCGGATAGGTTGCTTCCAGAAGGTCAAAATCTTCTGAGGATACGGAAGTACTCTCAAGCCATATCCTTTCCATCATGGGCGAATTAAGAAGCGGTGTTATATCCGACAGACGCCTGTTGTAGCTGATGTTTACATCAACAAGTTCATGAAGGTTTGCAAGAGGTGAAATATCCGTAAGGTTATTAACAAACAGCTCCAGATAATGAAGATGTTTGCACTTTGCAAGAGGAGTAAGATCATTGATCCAATTGTCTGCCATGATCAGAAGCCTGAGTTCCGGCAGATAATCTCCTATTACCGAAATATCGACTATGGACTGATGTCCCAGATCGAGACATCTTAAGTCAGTACAGTATTTAAGAACCTGAATATCCTTGGTTCTGAGTCTTTCGTAGTTATATGTATAGATAAGAACAGAGAAAGTGACCTGATCGGTCCTAAGGCTCCACTTACCCATACGGATCCGCCATACCAGATTAACGGTAGGAATTTCTTTTCTGAATTCTCCGAGAGTTTCATTATCAAGACCGCAATCACATACGATAAGCTTCTGAAGCCCTTTTATCTGCTCGGTAAGTTCCTTCAGTACTGCAAGATCACTCTCCGACAGCCATTTTCTGGACAGATCTATTTCAATGGTTTCCGATGAATCATAAACAACATCTTTATACTCAACTTCCCATCCGAAATTTACCTTGGGATATCTGTGAGCAAGATCAACCCTCTCCTCCCATGACAGGTTCTGACCGTGGAGATCCACATTCTCAAGGTCCGGGAAAAGAGAGAGATTATCAAACAGTTCATCCTTCATAGGATTACTGATAATGATACGCGAACGCTTCAAATCTATGCTTGTAGCATCAGCAGGATAAATCTGTCCGCAAATGTCGTAGAGCTCTACAACTATGAAATCAACAGCGGGGAACAACTGCTTAAGCCTTGTTTTGTCGACCGCAGTTATATGATTTTCACCGAAGGATACTTCCTTGAGTGAAGGCAGATAAGAGAGCTTTGTGATAAGAGTTTCGATATTGGTATAACCGTGATCCGTAAGACTCACTTTCTCGGTATCGATCGGGTAATCTTCGCCCTCTATATTGATCCAGGTATCATAAGTAAAAGTTACATTCGGATAAAGACTCTGAAGTGTGGGGATATCCTCGACATAAAGTCTGTATGAGCCTAAGTTTACGCTCCTAAGATTACCGAATTTGGCAAGCCCCTTTTCAAGGCTCTCAACATCGGTTATCTCGCCTCCCTCAAAGAGAAGATTTTCCATGTAAATATCGCAGGGGTGCCCGAAAAATTCGAAGCGTGTATTAACAAGATAGTAATACGCACCTTCGGCTAAAAGTACGGTCATTCCCGTGATTATGAGAAAGATGGCAAAAAACTTCCTCAGGCCCTTCATTTCGATCGATCCTTTTCCCTTATCCTCATGGGTTTTTTACACCCGAACAGCAAATAATTATAACACATCATATAGCTTATTTAAACATACTGCGGTTTATTGTCATATAAGGTAATCAAAAGCATTCAATTGTACGAAAGTAAGCGTGTAGTATAATAAAATCACAATTATTTCTTGTTGGGGGGAGAAACATTTTCAGTGTTCAGTGACAAGAAAAACAACAGGATCATCGCAGATGTGATCATACTGGCAGTATTCATACTGACGGTAGCCACAGCCTGCCTCATGATATCCAGAGCCCGGATCGAACGCGTACCGGATTATTCCTCGCGTGATTGCTGGGCTTATTTTGCGGAAGGCGAAGACAAACCCGCCGATCTCTTTCTCATAGCACCCACTGTTTATACCGGCGAAAGAAACAACATGTCCGTCGGTGAAAAGAAATCCCTCTCAAAATTCGTCGCAGCTCTCAACATGGAACGCGGCATATATGAAGATGACTGCCGGATGTACGCCCCCTACTACAGACAGGCTGCAATGAGCGTCTACGACCTCAATTCCATAGACAGAGAAGAATATCTTGAACTCGCTTACGAAGATATTTCAAATGCATTCAGATGGTATCTGGAAAATGAAAACGATGGAAGGCCCATAATCCTGGCCGGCTTTTCCCAGGGTGGTGACATGTGCCTCAGACTTGTCAAAGAATATTTTGACAATGAAGAACTGTATGACAGACTGATCGCGGTCTACTCCATAGGATGGTCCTTTGACGAAGAAGATGTACTTCAGTATCCTCATATGAAACCTGCAACATGTGCCGATGATACCGGTGTGATCATTTGTTTTGACTGCGAAACAGAAGGCGTTGGCGACTCCTTTATCTGCCCCGCAGGAAGACCTCATTACTGCATCAATCCTCTAAACTGGAGAACCGATTCAAGCCATGCATCCGCAGCATCAAATCTCGGGGCATGCTTTACCGATAAAGACGGAAACATCACTGAAGAGATACCTCATTTCTGCGGCGGATATATAGATACTGACCGCGGGGTTATCAAGGTAACCGATATAGATGCTTCGCTTTACGATAACCCTATACCTTCTCTTCCGGACGGTTCGCTCCATGTATACGACTACATGTTCTACTACAGAAACCTGCAAGCCAATGTAAAAAACAGAATAGAACAATATCAAAACAAATAATCTGTGGATGGTCATATATGATCGAGGGGGAAAACCATGGAAAGCAGAAGTTTTTGGTACCGTATAAAAGAATTCTTCGGGTTTAACAAAATGTCTCCGTATGAGAAGGCATTTCATCGTGATGCCAATATCCGTTCGACATTTTTCATGGCCCTGATAATCATTGTCCTGGAAAGCTGGATGATTATCCGCTTCATCAAAAAATACGTCCTCACGGGGCAATATGCCACCGTAGAGCTCTTCTTCAAATACTCCAAGAATTACTGGTTGCTTCTTCTCATCGGAGTGTTCATGCTCGTATACTCCGTTCTCTATACCAATAACAAGATAAGCAGGTCACCGTATATCAGCACCTGTCTTACCATAATGTTCACCGGAGTATGCATGTACTTCGGATGGAAAGTTTCGGAAAGCGACTTTTCAAAAGGCAGAATGATACTCTGCTTCCTCACCATGGTACTATATGCCGCTTGTCTTCTCATATGGAGACCATACATCTCCATCATCATGCTGTCCGTGATTGGTATAACATATATCAATTATCTGGATGTGTACGGTGTGGATCTTGAAGGTAATCATAAAGGTGTTCTCGAAGCCGATATGATCAACTACGCCACCTTCTTTATCTCACTTATAGCAGTGGTGGTGAGCATATATCATCAAAGACACAGCGAAGCTCGTAAATCCGCCAAGCTTATAAAAGCTTCCATGACTGACGACCTTACCGGAATCTCCAATCCGAAACACTTTGCGGAGCAGGCTGAGGTACTTGTTAATTCAACTGACCCCCACAGCCTCATATACCTGTATTTCAATATAGCGAATTTCAAAACTTATAACGATCACATGGGATATGCCCAAGGCAATGAACTATTGATCAAGCTGGCTGAAGGATTCGAGGAAGTATTCAAAGACGGTATCTGCGGAAGAATGTCCGATGACCACTTCATGGTCCTGACTAAGATCGAAGGTTTTGAAAGCCTTATAGAGAAGATGCGTGAATTCCTCAAAAAAGAATCCACCGAGGAGTTATATCTTGAGCTCAAAGTCGGAGGATATCGTCCGGATGAAGGATCGGACGATCCGCGAAGCGATATAGACAGAGCAAGATACGCCGCCCATTCAATAAGTCATCATGCTGATAAAAACTACATCGAATACGACAGGAAAATGGAGGATGAATTCAAACTCCGCCAGCATATCCTGAACAACATAGATAAGGCTATTCGCGAAGATTATATACAGGTCTACTACCAACCTGTTGTATGGTCAGACGACAAAAAGCTCTGCGGATGTGAGGCTCTTGCAAGATGGAACGATCCGAAGTTCGGTTTCCTTTCACCGGGAAAATTCATCCCCATACTGGAAGAATCCCGTCAGATCAACAAACTGGACCTTTGTGTCTATGAAAAAGTATGCAGGAGCCTTCGTGAAAAGCTTGATAGAGGAGAAAAGATATTCCCCGTATCACTGAACTTCTCCAGACTTGATTTCGAACTGATGGATGCGGTTTCCGAACTTGAAAAACTGGTAGAAAAATACAACATACCTAAAGATTATCTCCATGTTGAGATAACGGAAAGTGCCCTTACCGATGAGACCGGAACCTTGAAAAGTGCCATGGAATCATTGCACGAAAAAGGATACAGCATATGGCTGGATGATTTCGGATCCGGATATTCTTCTCTGAATGTATTAAAAGATTACGAGTTCGACGTGCTTAAGATAGATATGGTCTTCCTCAAGAATTTCGAAAATGAACAGATCAAAGGCAATGCCCGTAAGATCATAGAAACCATCTTGGATCTGGCAGATGCGCTTGGCATGAAGACATTAACTGAAGGTGTGGAATCGGAAGAAGCTGCCAGATTCCTGACGGAAAAAGGCTGTGGAAGACTTCAGGGTTATTTCTACGGAAAGCCCATGTCCTTCGAAGATATCTATAGCCTTATAGATTCGGGAAAACTGAATATTTCAGACGAGATATTGTAATATCGATAAAGTGACAGTGGGGACGCTACCGTTTTGTCATCAGAATCCGATGACAAAACGGTAGCGTCCCCATCTGTCACATATATATACACTTAATTATTTTCTTCTTGAACCGCCTCTGCTTCCGAGAATTCTGAGTATTCTGATGAAGAGATTGATGATATCGAGGTAAATATCAAGAGAACAATCGATGGCATTATCAAGTGTCTTAGGGAACTGCTGTGCTCTCCAGTAATCATATCCGATATAGAGTGCGAATATAGCAGCACCGATCCAGGTGACAAGAGTGTAAGCACCGGGGAATAAGAACATAGAGATAAGTCCCGCAACAATAAGTCCTATCAGGCTTCCGAAAAGGATCTTTCCAAGTCCGGAGAAGAAATCGGGAAATGCGATGGATAAAACTATCATGCAGAATGTAGCAACAGCTGTATAAGCTATAGCCTGTAAAACAATATCTCCTGCGCCCGCTCTTAAATACGCTGATACGGTGAGAGAAAGCACAAGTCCGAGAGGAACACAAACAAGATTGTATCCGATAAAGCTGATCACGGGACTTTTTGATTTTGACGATAACAGAACACCGATAAGGGCGCTGATCACATATCCTATGATCAGATAAAGAGCGATCATGGGATTCTTATATATTGCAACCGTAAGGCGGTTACCAAGTGTAAGACAGATAATAACATTAAGAACAAGTCCGTACATGACCGATCCGCCCAGGGCCATATTATAGGTTCTGTCATCAAGTAATGTGTCCTCAGGATTATAGATCATCCTCTCTTCACGTCTGGACTGCATCATACTAGCCATTTCAAAATCCTCCTGTTAATCCGTTGCATCTTCAAATACAACAATATTCTTACCGTGCTGTTTTCCGTAATACATTCTTTCGTCAGCAACCTTTATTATATCATCACCCTTGGAATATTTGTCTGATTTTTCTTCAACTCCGATAGTGATGGTTGCAGGAATACGCTGATTAAAGAAAACCGTAGGCGTAGATTCAATACTCTTGCGCAGATATTCCATCTTTCCCTTTGCGACCGCCATATCATAATCCTTCATCAGGATTATCATCTCTTCTCCGCCCCATCTGCATATGTTACAACCATGCATTTCTTTGCGGATCAGACCGGATATATGTCTTAAAACCTCATCTCCCGCGTCATGACCGAAAGTATCATTTATCCGTTTGAAATTATCGATATCGCAAAAAGCTATGCAGAAATGACTACCGCCTTCAGGTTTCATAAGAGAATCAACTATAGGAATAAAACCTCGCCTGTTAAGCAATCCTGTAAGAGCATCTTCCATGGCATCTTCGGACAATTGCTTATTTTTGCTCTCAAGCCCCGTCCTCTCGACTTCGCTGGAATATATATAGATCACATTATAGAAGATCGTAGAGAATACCATCACAAAAGATGAAAATACTACTATCATCAATCTGGCACCGGGTTCCAGTTCATATATCGGAGCTATATCACCGTATAATATATACAGAGTTACAAATATACCAAAATTCAAGGCAAGCAATAAGGCTATATATATCCTTTTTAATCCTTTAAAAAGGAAACATCCGAAGTATATGATTATCGGCACGATGGAAAAAAGAAAACAGTAAGTTCCGCACTTAAGTCCTATGTAATAGGTGGAATAGATCGTATATGCCGTAACTTCCATGATGATGCTTATGTATACGGGCATGATGTGACCGAATTTACACAGCAGGAAAGAGAATATATATATTATTACGCTCAGAGTATTGAAATAGACCAAAGGAGTGAGGTCCAAAGCCAGCATCATGATAAGCAGGGCCACATGTACCAGACACATGACTTCTACAGTGAACACAAAGCCGTTATGAACCAAAAAATGCATTAAATTGTCAATCACATTTCTTTTTTTCATACACCCGGTCCCTTTTGTAAAAACATCTGAATTATTATATCACAAAGCCGGACAAACAAAAAAACTGCCGAGCCTGTTACTCAGCAGTTTTTTCTTATAAGCAGCTGACGGGAGTCGAACCCGCCTCTTCAGCTTGGGAAGCTGACGTACTACCGATATACTACGGCTGCGAACAAGCAGTATTATACCTTAACCTAAGGAATAATGCCACTTATTATTTACCGGGAAAAACCTTCTCATAAAGCTCGGGATTCATATGGCCGTGCCTGTTCATGGAGAACTTGTCCATGGGGTAATCCTTGAGGTTATCCAGAATTTTCCTGTCATCTGCCTTGGCAAGAAGCGTATTCCTTGCCTTGGTTATCTCAACTTCGGTCATATGCTTTGAAGGTCCGCCTACGCAGCCTCCGGGGCATACCATGCCTTCTATGAAATCTTCTTCAAGTCTGCCTGCTTTGAGCATAAGAAGAGCCTTTTTACACTCATCTCCGCCCGCAACCTTAAGGAGCTTGATATCGGATGTATCCTCTCCTCTTTCCTGCATACACTCTATAACCGCACCGGCAACGCCGCCGCCCGATGCAAATTTCTTACCGAATGACGAAGCCATCTGATATTCTCCGTCCACATGGGTAAGCTCGATATCTTTGGAACGAAGGAGCGCTCTGAATTCACCGAAGGTGATAACATAATCCGCATTATCGGGAATATTGGGCTCCTGTGCCTCAGCTTTCTTGGCTATGCAGGGACCGATAAATACAGTGGTACATCCGGGATGTGTGAGCTTGAGATATCTGGATATCGCACACATGGGAGATACCGTGGTGGATTTATTGTCACGATACTGATCGGGGAAATGCTTTCTGAGCATGTTTATAAAAGCAGGACAGCATGAAGTCGTCATCTTCCTGCCCTCTTTACGTGCCTCACTCCACTCATGAGATTCATAAGCCGCGGTCATATCTCCTCCGAGGCCTACTTCTATCATGTCGGAAAAACCAAGCTTAAGGAGTGTGGCTTTGATGGAAGCCATATCGATATCCGCACCGAACTGCCCCTCAATAGCGGGGGCAACCATGGCGATAACTTCCTTGCCTGCCAGAATATCCTGAATAATGGGTACCAGATAAGTCTTGGAACCGATGGCACCAAAAGGACAACTGTGGATACAATGACCGCAGTTGATACATTTTTCTTCGTCTATCTTACAAATTCCGTTTTCATCATAAGTGATTGCACCAACGGGGCAAACCTTCTTACAGGGTCTCTCCAGGTGCACGATGGCTCCGTAAGGACAAGCTTTGGCACACATACCGCATTCCTTGCACTTGGCAGGATCGATATGCATTCTTACATCACCGGGTGAGATTGCATTGAATTTACAGGAATTGATACATGCTTTTCCGAGGCAGAATCTGCAGTTATCCGTTACGGAATATGCGGAAATGGGGCACTCATCGCATGCGGCGTGAATAACCTGAACTATATTCTTGGAGCCCTGATTATCGGAAGTATCCAATCCGCAAGCAAGACGGATCCTCTCCCTTACTATCTCGCGTTCCTTATAAATACAGCATCTGAAAAGCGGCTTAGGGCCGGGTATTATTTTATTAACAAGATCTGCCTTGGTATCCTCATTGAGATTATTATCCCATGCAAGGCGGCAAACCTCTTCCATTATCGTATGTTTAAAACGTACAATTCCTTCGTCATTGGTAACCATATAAACCTCTGAAACCGAAACTAAAAAAATTCGTTACCCGAAGACTTTACTCTTTTATCGAATTAAGTTCAAGTACTTCGAATCCTTCCGCCTTACCCTTAAGCTTAATGGTATCTCCGAGGGATGTATAAGTAATTCTGCCCTCAAGAGCATCCGCAACGGAGCGGCTGATATATACTTTTCCTCCGGGTGCATTTGCTTCAAGACGTGCAGCGGTGTTTACAGTATCGCCGATAGCTGTGTAATCCATGTGCTTCTCCGCGCCCATATTACCGACGACTGCAGGCCCGAAGTTAACGCCCACACCGACTCTGAGTTCTTCTCCAATCTCTGCTTTCAGCTCATCGGAAACTCTCGCACATCCTTCTACGATACCCATAGCGGTTTTGACCGCATTCATAATGGCATCTTCCTGAGGAAGAGGTGCTCCCCAGAAAGCCATCATTGCATCACCTACGAATTTATCAAGGGTTCCGTGATTCTTCTCAACACAATCACTTGCCATGGTCAGATATCTGTTCAGGATAAATACAACCTTCTCGGGAGAAAGCCTCTCGGACATGGTGGTAAACCCTCTTACGTCTACGAAAAGAACCGCGATATCGCAGGTTTTACCGCCAAGAGAAAGAGATTCTGTACCTTCTTTAAGGATTTCTTTTACGATCTCGGGATCCACATATCTCTCGAAAGTCCTGGTAACACGCATCTTTTCAAGAGTCGACTTTACATAATGGATGACAATGGAAGCTACATAGAAAACCAGTATTCCCACCGGAAGCCACAGAGGATGAAGCACATGTCCCACCCCGCCGATCTTAACGCTGTACAGCACATAAGACATAACAACGCTCAGCACGATGGCGGCTGCCGCAATAGCTGAGGAAACCTTAATATTCACCTTCTGGAAAACAAGGAATAATACAAAGCAGACGATAAAAAGAATGATGGCCTGAGGAAGTCTGCTTACTTCAGTCTTGTAATTGCTCTCAAGTATAGCCTGAACAACATTGGCCTGATACTCAACGCCGTACATCATCTTAGCACGTTCTATCGAAGTGAAATATTCGTCCTGAAGTCCCTTGGCGTAAGGTCCGATGAACACAACTCTTCCCGCATAATCCGAAGGATCTATCTCACCGTTTATCAGGTCCGAAAAAGAATACCCGTCATAATATCCGCCGGGTCCGGCAGAATAAGTTACATAATAATTTCCTCTGGAACTGGCAGGAGGCGTCTCTACTTCAAAACCGTTTGCTTCCGCATAAATCCTGGCAGTCTCATATGCCATGGAATAAACGGTCTCTCCGTCAGGCTTTACGAAAAGCATTGCATGACGAAGAATTCCATCATCGTCATACATAGCATTGATATGCCCCTGTGTTGTCACAGCTTTGAGCGCTTCATAAGGCTCACTGTATGACAGAACTGCCTGAGTGTCATAATACGTACTACCGTCTTCAGAAATAACCTTGGTACCGATGTTTGCAAAAGAAGCCGTAACAACATTGCCCAAAGCAGCTGCGGCATTAGCAAGCCTCTCATCAGCCTCCGGAGTAGACTCTTCGGTATAAAGAGTATCTATTGCTATAACCGCGGGCATCATATCAGGATTCTCGGCAAACTTCTCAAGAGCCTGAGCCATAATGGTTCTGTCCCAGGTATTGTAGGGACCGATATCCTCAAGAGATTTGTCATCTATTCCGATGACTATGATCTCACCGTCAAGAGCCTTGGCGCTCTGAAACCACGAATCCTGTGCCCAGAGATCAACTGTGTCCAGCACTCCCCCCGCTGCTATGAGAAGAGTCACCAGCAGCGAGGAAATGAAAGCAATTGTTATAGGATTGGATATATATTTTTTTAACGATTTCATATTAGTATTCCAATATTTAACCCATTAGATACTCGAAAGCCCCTTTCGGGGCTTTCGAGAAAATCATCTTTGACGTTTTATCGTTAGTTGATTCCGGTATCGGTAATTGTGTGGCTATTCTGATTCAGTCCATTCACAAACGAGAATACTCCGGTAGTAGTATTAAGGTTTATCATCTGACCACCTGCAGCAGGATTACTCAGATCAGTTGCTACAACATAATTGGAAGCACCGGTGGGATCTATTGCGAATCTCCATCCACCATATTCAACCTGATTGGGATCTGACGTTCCACCGGTAGCGGTCAGGTTCGAAATCATACTGATTACTGTAGCAGCACTTCCGCTTGCAGGAGAAACAGTAACTTCATTCCAACTGTTCATGGATGTTACCGAATAATTATTGTTTGTGACCTTAGATACGCTTGCATTATTTCTGGCAGCATACTGGATGGTATCTGCTACACTCGCATTCAGACTGGATATATCCAAATTTGCAACAGTTGTAGCCGGCGAAACTTGTACATTGCTCAATGAAATATTGTATGTCTGATTAGTGTCTGCATCATATATCGTTGCAGGTACAGAAACATTACCCTGTGTTGCATTTGTTATCGTTATAGAATTATTTGTTGAATCATATGTTGCTTCTCCGCCGGAAATATTGACTGTTCCGTTGGACAATACACCATGTGAAGCGGTAACCGTTGTATTCTGATTTTGAATCTGGTTCTGCTGCTGTTGTTGCTGCTGATTCTGGTTTGTATTCTGATTAGTGTTAGTATTCTGGTTCTGATTATTATTCTGATTCTGCTGCGCGGCTTCATCAGCTATTCTTTGAGCTTCAAGTCTTGCAATATCCTCTGCAAGCTCTGCAGCCTGTTCTTCGTCATTTGATGCATATCTGCCTTCTGCCTGTCCGTTTGCTACATAGTGAGCAAGAAGGGCGTCGGAATCATTTCCGTACTGTGCAGTTACATCGGGATATCTGTTCTGATAATAATCGGGATCAAAAACAGTACCGTCTGCAAGGGTATAGGTTCCGTTTGTATTCTCGGAAACAACCTGTGCCTTGGCTGCAGCAATCTGTCTCTGCATTTCACTCTGAGTCACGGGAGCTGTGGTCAGATTACCGATTGTATCTGCAGTAGCATTATTACCATTGTTATTTCCGTTGTTATTGTTATTTGTATTGTTATTATTGTTGTGGTTGTTGGTATTATTCTGGTTATTGTTGTTATTTCCGCCTGTGTGAGTATCTGCAGGCTGATCGTTTCCGTTATTTCCACCTACATCTGCAGGTTCGGGATCATCGGGAACAAC
>JAEEGL012847869.1_pt1 | contig 15190 bp, 12 predicted proteins | sample 9134231 | NCBI WGS metagenome assembly JAEEGL01 (sample SAMN16246548, study PRJNA631951) | gut metagenome | biome: gut microbiome; feature: rumen; material: fiber-attached | host: Bos | place: Iran: Karaj | collected 2018-10 | reverse complement strand
ACGATTCTGCATTTATAGCTAACCACAAGGAAGAGATGATTTCCCGATTGAATAATGCGCTTAAGCGTGATATTTCCTTGAAATCCTACAAGGAGGCTGGTTTTAATATCCGTTACGAATACCACTCGTCTACGAGTCCAAAATTGATTTTGCTGGAAAAGACATTTACCCCCGAAGACTATTCTAATTGAAAGAGGGAAACTTGAAATATAATCCTTGGAATACCAATTAAGTATTTCAAGGATTTTTTGTACACTAAGAATAGCAGTTGTAAAGGCACAATAAGCTGATAAGGAAATGAAAAAAACAGGCCATTAGGTTAGAAACGATAGCTTTATATGCTACAAACTATTCATTTGTGTGTTACAGACGAATGGTTTATAGCAAACAAAGCTATCGTTTACGTCGTCTAAAGCTATCGTTTACGTGTTCTGTTTGCATGTTTTGTGTAAAACGAATGAACAGTATGTTTTACTGCTTTTAACCAAAATCTCTGTTTTTGGGGTTCTATTTTCCAAGAAAACCAAACAAGATTTTGTTGGAACAATTCAGAACAATAAATCCTAAGATCCTTTAATCCTTAGAAAAATATAATAGACAGCCCAGTCATGGCCGATTTTTCTTTTTCCCTAGACGATTAGTATTTTGACGGTTATCATAGAGCTTGGAGATAAGGTCTTGTCTGCCGATTCGTCTTAGTTCTCGTTCGATACCGTTTCTTTCTTCTGGTTTATACCAAAAGAAGAATTGTCGTTGCGCCAATTTTTCCTTTTGGTTTTTCGCACTAAATACAGGTTCCAGCGTATAAGGGTTATATCCCGTATACCACATTTCCGTACTTACTGTCATCGGAGTGGGAGTGAAGTCTTGCACTTGTTCAAGATGAAAGTCCAATCTCTTGGTGATAACAGCGAGTTCTGCCATATCCTCCTCATGACAACCAGGATGGCTGCTGATGAAATATGGAATCAATTGTTGTCTCAAATTCTCCTCCCTATTAATCCTGTCAAACACACGCTTGAATTCATTGAAGAGAGAGAACGATGGTTTTCGCATCAGTTCAAGTACCCTCTCACTAGTATGTTCGGGTGCTACTTTCAGTCTTCCGCTCACGTGCTTACATATCAATTCGCGTGTGTATTCCCTTGCTGCCTCGTTACTTTTCTCATCCTTAGAATGATGCAAGAGTAAGTCGTATCTGACACCACTACCAATGAAACTCTTCTTGATACCAGGTAATGCATCGACAGCACGATAAATATCCAGCAAACGAGAATGGTCTGTATTCAAGTTTGGACAAATTTTCGGGTGAATACACGATGGTCGTTTACATTTCTCGCATGCTTTCGGATTGTTTCCAGACATCCCGTACATATTGGCGGATGGTCCTCCTAAATCACTCAAATATCCTTTAAAATCAGGCATCTCAATGACTTTCTTCACTTCACGTAAGATACTTTCCTTTGATCTGCATGATATGAACTTCCCTTGATGGGCAGAGATGGTACAAAAAGCACAACCGCCAAAGCAACCTCTATGAATATTGACGGAATGGCGAATCATCTCGTAGGCAGGAATTCGTTTGTCTTTATACTTGGGATGAGGTAGGCGAGTGTAAGGTAAATCGAAAGAAGCGTCCAATTCCTCTGTAGTCAACGGAGGATAAGGAGGATTTACGACGGCATATTTCCCGTCAACGGATTGGATGATTCTTTGTGCATGAATGGAATTGGATTGTTCCTCTATATGCCTGAAATTCTCAGCTTGGAACTTCTTGTTTTTCAGACACTCCTCATGACTATGTAAGACAATGTCATCTGCTGTGATTCCTCCCTCAATGTGCGCCTTATCAGCAAGATATACCGTTTGCGGAATGGAATGGATTTGAGAGATATGACGACCATTATCCAATTCCTTGCAAATCTCTGCCGTTACCTTTTCACCCATTCCATATACGAGAATATCTGCTCCTGAATCACAGAGAATGCATTTCATCAGTTTATCTTGCCAGTAGTCGTAATGCGTCAACCTACGCATAGAAGCCTCTATGCCTCCCAAAACAACTGGAACATCGGGATAGAGTTGCTTGAGAATTCTCGTATATACGATAGTTGGATATTCAGGACGACAATCATGTCTACCGTTGGGACTATATGCATCTTCCGCTCTCAACCTACGATTTGCCGTATATTTGTTTACCATCGAATCCATGCAACCAGGAGCTATGCCAAAAAACAAACGAGGCTTTCCCAGTTTCTTGAAATCACGATAGTCACCATGCCAATCAGGTTGAGGAACGATAGCCACCTTCCAGCCTTTAGCCTCCAGCACCCTTCCGATAACAGCCGCACCAAAAGAAGGGTGATCAACGTAAGCATCACCCGAAAAAAGAATTACGTCGAGTTGTTCCCAACCGCGAAGTTCGCATTCCTTTTTAGTAGTTGGCAGGAAGTCAGATAGTCGAGGTTGATACGGCATCTTCGTTTTGCACTTCCTGTTTAGCTTTCCATTCCGTGTACAAAGACATCAGACGATTCAACCCGAAAGCCTTCATGTTATTGTTGTATATAACATCCAGGCAAAGGTCAAGTAGATTCTTGTCGGTATTGGATTCCGATTCCAAGATAGACCTGACATTAAATTTGAGTTTGTCGAGTACGTCTTCATCAATGATACCGTTGCTATCCACGAGGTTATCGAGCAAGGAATATTTGTCGATTGTTTCCAGATGCAAGTCTGTAATGTCGATACTGCGACTTCCTGATACGTTAGCTTGAATCTTCATGCTTATTTATTATTGGTTTATTTTACGAGATAATTAAGAATACCGCGCATAATAGCATTTCGTGTCGATGGGTCAATAATACACTCCAATGGGAATCCCATAACGAAACAACCATAGTCGCGACCTTTGTATGCCACTCCCGCATCGTTGCCATCACCATATTGCAAGGCGCAAAACGATTGGTTTCCAATTGGTTGGAGAATATCGGGAGCGTGAACGGCATAATGCTTATCGTTGAGTGTGCGATAGATATCGAAGTTCATTCCCAAACCTACCACTCTTGAAGTATTTCTCCCATACATGCTTCCTCCATATTTCACTTTGAGCACGTTTGCCATAAAATATTGTTCGCTTACATTTGTCATCATGTCGGAACCAACATACGAACCGCTAATGATGAGATTGCCGTGGTCTTTCACGTATGAACGAATCTTCTCTTGCATAGTTGCTGAGAAAGTCTTAAATCTCTGAAGGGAATGTCCATCGTTCTTTTCCAATCCGAGAATCAAGTCTACGCAATCGTATTTGTTCAATTTTACCTGTCCACTTTCTACGGCTTTACTCGAACAACTAACGATATTGTATTTTTGAGCACTGGCAATAGCCTCGGCATGAGCCATTACATAGTTGAAGTCATTACCTGCAATAAACTGACCGGCCATTTCATTGCCACTATAACCCAATCCTCCTTGTCCTTCAATACCCATTTTGTTGCGGTCGAAGCATTGTTGCTTTCCGCTCCAACCAGCTGTAAGTCCGTAAGTTACACCTGGGTCTTTGCCTAAGTCGAATCCTTGCTTTGTAGATGTATTGATAACGGCAGGTGAAGACAGACGATGAAATCCATTCACCACCATCACCGTCTTCTCGGATTTGGGTTGGTACATTGCCGACAATACTTCGGTTGGAAAACTTTCTCCTCCCTTATTGACGGCAGCCACTTTAAAATGATACAACACGCCTGGTTGTAGGTTCATTGTACATGAATTAGACTTAACGATTTGTCCGTTGTCGAATCCTTTCTTGTTTATAGCGATGAAAAGCTTATATGAATGAGGCTTAGCCGATTGTTCTTGTTCATCATTTACCGCATTCCATGAGAGTTTAACCCTTCCTTTACCTGACATCTCAATATGGAAATTGTCGGGAGGAAGTGGTTGTACTACGTACGATTCTCCATGTTGGTTGGCAATGTATTTCAACACATTTTTATATATAGAGCGCGCGAGATGGAACTTGAAATAAGGATCTTGTCCATAAAGCATATCGGGGAAATTCTGATGTGATAGTGTCTCCAAGATAGCAGATGGCACTTCAGGACAACGAGTTTCCGAATAGTTGCGATTATATAAATGGCGACGTGTCCAATTTCCGAACTTATTCTTCATATCATGCTTTACGCCCGATAATAGATTCTCTGCCAGTTCGAAACTTGCCATACGAGAAACACCTGAATTCAATATTCCGTCATTGTAGTTCGTTGTGCAAATGGAGAGCGAACCAACAAGCGACTTTCCGTCTGCATTATAACCTGCATCACTATGTACCGCCAATGTCAGTTCGATAGGCACTTTCTTTCCTTGCATAGTGGGCATATAGCAAGAACCGCCGCCCAACCAATTCGTCATGTATGAACGAGTATTGATGTCGTCGCCGTAATCATCGGCACCATTCTTCGAACTATAGACACTATAAGGCGCGCCTGCCCATTGACCGTAATATCGAGAACCTTCCAATGCGCGTGGTAGACCGCTCGTACTTCCACCTCGTTGAATGTTTCCCATACCTCCACCAAATCTAACGGCATCGGTGGTAATCACTCCCGAAGTGGTAGAATAATTCGTAAGCACCACGCGATTGTTCGGACTACTACCAGCATCAAACTCAAATGTTCCCAAGTACACCCATGTTCCGCTACCCATTTGTTGGTTGACGCGGAAATACGTCATCTGTCCTTGGTGGCAAACTACGTATTGTGCATCAGGTACACTTTGGCTTACCGTGGAATAACTTACGTATACTGCATACTTACCATTCTCGGGAAAAGTGGGTTGATAGGATGCTTGACTGATACCCTTGACTTTCTTCGTCGTGCTAACCATACGAGATGTACCGGCAACAAAAGGGTTCTCATTATCTTTGTATGTTCCACCGTGTAAGGCAAAGCCAGCTACACCAGTGTTTTTCCATGCATTATTACCATTTGTTTCCTGATAAGACCCCGATTTCTTGCTATGGTCATTATCTACGATAATCTCATTCTTTTGCCAATCCCTTTCACGAGGTGAGAAAACTACGGCTCCCGCATTTTCCAACATGGGGATAAGATATGGTATAACGATGGTTTGCGTGTATAAGTCTTCGGTAGTGCCAAACAAGAACGGTCGTTGCCATTTCCAGACACCTTGTTTCTTGTCGTAATACCTACCGTGACTTGCCCAAAGGGAAATATGGCGATTGTAAAGACCATGAGAGATTTCGTTGGGACGAGACAGATTCTCTACCCATGGGTTTCCCTTGTAGTTAATCTTTCCCCACATTCTTCTCTTATCAGCATTGTCAGACAATCGGTTAGGAACAAGTTCTTCAATGGGAACTCCCGTGGTTAACACCTTAATATTATAGTCATCGTATGGGTTAGGCAATAATTTCTTTACCTTCTTATAAATCTTGTTGACCAAATCTGGCGAAAACTCTTGTGCGGCAAAGATGTCACTAACGGTGAATGACGCATTTCTCGTCTTAGTATTAATGTCGTACGACACCATTTGTGGTTGAACCTTAAAATCAGATTCGTTCGCCTTGAAAGTTTGAAAATAGTCTTTTAGTTGTGATTCAACATTAGTTGGCAGATACGCCTTTTGTGCCAATGCACTTGTCACGTGCATCAGCAAAATAACAAAAAAGAATACAATCGTTTTTCTCATAGTTAATCTATCGTCCCTATCGTAAACTTTTCGGGATGTTTTCCTTTAAAATCCTTAAAATATAATTTTATTTCTTTCATTTCCTCTTCCAAGTTACCCGTTGGAATCAGGCTCTTGGTACATTGTATCGTCTTCTTCTCGTAGTCTAATCCATAAAGCAAGATGGGGATTTCAGCTTTCATGGCAATGAAATAAAATCCCTTCTTCCATTCTGAATTTAATGAACGGGTTCCTTCTGGCGTAATGCAAAGATGAAAAACACTAGCCTTACTTGCCTCGTTTGCTAAGTTGTCGGTCATGCTGGTGTGCTTGCTTCGCCATACGGGAATACCTCCCATCGCACGAAACACACTACCGAGTGGCCAGAAAAACCATTCTTTCTTCATGAGGAAATTGCTTTTCAAGCCTTCGGCCTTTGCATAAAGTTGTCCGATTGCAAAGTCCCAATTACTGGTATGGGGAGCAAGGCAAATAATATATTTATCGGGATGGTCAACGCTTACATTCTTTTTCCATCCCAAATGTTTGTACAAGAGCCAACTACAGAATCTCCTCAGCATAACTTATGATTCAAGGTTAATAATTTGATCTATAGCCTCAGAAGTATATTCATCAAAGTCCTTGAGGAGAACCTTGAAGTATTCCTTTTGTTTCATCCCTGGCTCTGGATGAGAAACACGGTTAACAAAACTGTTTCTTTCCGCGAGGAGAGTAGCTAAAAATGATTCCACGTTCTCCTTGTTGGGCTTGTTGCCATACAAAGACATGGCCACGCATTCAGAAATCAGCGCATCGAATACATTATTGATGTTTTTCTTTAAAACTCGTTTGTTACTCATAGTTGTTGTATTTAATCCTCCAAAGATAGCAAAAGAAATTGGATAATCCATCAAATTTTGGCAAAAAAGTTTTAAAATGACGATTTCTTTCCGTTTTCCTTCCATATATCGCAAAAAATGAGTAAATTTGCAAAGGATATATAGTGTCGCAAAATAAAGTATTACTAATATAATTTTAAGGTAAATGAAATTAAGTCTTTTACAAAAAGAAAGAGCTGCTTACCAACCGAAGTTGCCAAAAGGTCTTCAGGGGGCAGTAAAAGTGTGTGAAGGAGAACCAACACAAAGTGTTGGAGACCAAGAAGAAATTAAGGCGTTGTTTCCAAACACTTATGGAATGCCACTCGTAGAGTTTGTTCCGGGTAATGAAAGTTGCTCCAAGAAGATGAACGTGGGCGTGATTCTTAGTGGTGGACAGGCTCCTGGTGGTCACAATGTTATTTGTGGTATTTTTGATGGAATCAAGAGACTCAATCCTGAGAATCGTTTGTATGGCTTCATCTTAGGTCCTGGCGGATTGGTAGACCACAACTACATGGAATTAACCGATGAGATTATTGACAAGTACCGCAATACGGGCGGTTTCGACATGATTGGTTCAGGACGTACGAAATTGGAGAAAGTTGAACAATTTGAAAAAGGTCTTGAAATCATTCGTGAACTTGACATCCAAGCTATAGTTATTATCGGTGGTGATGACTCTAACACCAACGCGTGCGTATTGGCTGAGTATTATGCTGCCAAGAAATATGGCGTTCAAGTAATCGGTTGTCCTAAGACAATTGATGGCGACTTGAAGAACGACCAAATCGAAACGTCTTTCGGTTTCGATACAGCTACTAAAGTTTATGGTGAGTTGATTGGTAACATCGAGCGCGATTGTAACTCTGCTCGTAAGTATTGGCATTTCATTAAGTTGATGGGTCGTTCTGCCAGCCATATTGCCTTGGAGTGCGCCTTGACTTGCCAACCTAACATCTGTCTCGTTTCTGAGGAAGTGGAAGCCAAAGACCAAACATTGAATGACATCGTTGAATACATTGCTACTATCGTTGCTAAGCGTGCTGAGCAAGGTAACAACTTCGGTGTTGTCTTGGTTCCAGAAGGCTTGATTGAGTTTATTCCTGCTATCGGTCGCTTGATTGATGAACTGAATGACTTGCTCGCAGAGCATGGTGCTGACTATAAAGACCTTGACAAGAAAGCACAACACGATTATATTCTCGCTCATTTGAGCAAAGACAATGCTGAAACATTCGCTACATTGCCAGAGGGTGTTGCTCGCCAACTCTCATTGGATCGCGACCCACACGGAAACGTTCAGGTTTCTTTGATTGAAACAGAGAAGTTGCTTTCAGAAATGGTGGCTGCTAAGCTTGACCAATGGGCAAAAGAAGGAAAGTTTGTTGGTAGTTTCAACACACAACATCACTTCTTCGGATATGAGGGACGTTGTGCTGCTCCTTCTAACTTTGATGCTGACTATTGCTATGCTCTCGGTATCAGCGCTTCTCAACTTATTGCCAATGGCAAGACGGGTTATATGGCTATCGTAAAGAATACGACAGACGGTACAGATAATTGGATTGCTGGTGGTGTGCCTATCACGATGATGATGAACATGGAGCGTAGAAACGGTAAGATGAAACCCGTTATCCGCAAGGCATTGGTTGACTTGGAAGGTCGTCCTTACAAGAAATTCCTTGAGCATCGTCATGAGTGGGAAATCGGTACATGCTTCGTATATCCTGGTCCAATCCAGTACTGGGGACCATCATCTGTAGCTGACCGCGCTACTCGTACGTTGATGCTTGAACAAGGAAAACAATAATATTCAATGTATCTATGATGTAGTAAGGGGAAATCCGTAAATTGCCTGATGATAAATCATTCTTGTATGGAATGCAATGGCAATTTTCGGATTTTCCTTTTCTTATATATAAATAAGGAGTGAACAAGAAACGAATGACAAAACCAAAAGGCAATTCAACTTCTAAACGTGGTAAGAAGTCGAAAAATAGCCATTTCCTATCTGCTTTCTACAAGAAAAATTCGCGTTTGGCTTGGTGGATAGGTGGTATTGGTATTGTCATTTTGTATATATGGGCATTCTATTATTTCTTCGTAGGTCCTACTGGATTTAGGTGGAGAGCGTTGTATGGTGATGCGAGATACCCACAAGGTTATGAGATTCACGGTATTGACATCTCTCATTATCAAGGCGACATCAATTGGAGTAAGTTGAGACATTCTATCATCGAAGGATGTCCATTGCGTTTCGTTATCATCAAGTCTACGGAAGGTTCTACGCGTGTTGACGAGAAATTTAAGGATAATTTCTATCAAGCTCGCGAGCACGGTTTTATTCGTGGAGCTTATCATTTCTGGAGCAACAAGTCTAAAGCGAGAGAACAAGCATATTTCTTTCTTGAACATGCAAAGTTGGAAAAGGGCGATTTGCCTCCCGTGCTCGATATAGAACATTATCCACAAGGCGTAGATTTAGAGGATTTCCAACGTGATGTGTTGACTTGGTTGCACATCGTGGAAGATAGGTATCATGTGAAGCCTATTATCTATACCTATTTCAAATTCAAGGAAAAATATCTCAGTGCTCCCGTCTTTGATGATTATCCATATTGGATTGCCCACTATTATGTAGATAAGGTGGAGTATAAAGGACAATGGAAATTTTGGCAACATACTGACGCGGGAAAGTTGCCTGGCATTCGTGGATATGTAGACTTCGACATTTACAATGGTTCGTATTACGACTTGAAGATGCTAACCATTGGAAGCGAGGAAGAGGAATGGAATTTATAAACCTATCGTTTGCGAGGTCTAAATATATCGTTTGCGGGGTCTAAATATATTGTTTACGAAGCCTAAAGCTATCGTTTACAACCGCTAAACATTATCACGACAAAACCAAGCAAGCCCATCGGTTCTCCGTTGTTTGTTGAACGCAATGCAAGTCATGCTTTTCAGTTTCTTCCAACAATACGGGAATATCCTCTTCGTAAAATCCACTTAGGATAAGTATACCGTTTGGAGTCATTACGTCCTTGAAATGATGAATGTCTGCCATAAGGATATTGCGGTTGATGTTGGCTACCACCACGTTGAAAACACCACTTACATGCGACAAAACACGAGAATCACCATGGAAGACCTCAATATTAGAAACATGGTTAATATCTGCATTGTGCTTGGTATTCTCTACGCTCCATTCATCTATATCATATCCAACTACATCTTTAGCACCCAGCTTAGAGGCAACGATTCCAAGAATACCCGTTCCACATCCGCAATCAAGAACGCGTTTACCTTTTAAGTCCAATTCAAACAATTGAGAAATGACCATTCGCGTAGTTTCGTGGTTGCCAGTACCAAATGCCAACTTTGCATCTATGCCAATGTTCATTTGTGGATGAAGATTTTCTGGGATGGAATGCTTAGCGTCGTAAATCACGCATAAGTCACCAATCTCGATAGGAGCGAAGCCTTCGTTTTCCCAAGCCTCATTCCAGTCTTTGTCTTCCACGTTTTTAATGTCGTAACTCAATTCCACTTGTGGAAGATCGAAATCTTCCAAGGCTTGTTTGAATGTATTCTTATCGAACAATTCTTCTTGAATGTAAGCGTCAATGCCGTTTTCGGTTTCCGCAAACGATTCAAAACCCACTTCTCCTAACGTGGCACAAAGCAAATCACAAATAGTTTGATGATCGCTATCGCCAACAGATTGAATGTTAAAATTGGCTACAAGATATTTCATAATTATTCCCAATTATTATGCAAAATTACAAAAAATAGGGAAAAACCTATGCTTGTTTAGGGTTTTTCCTTAATTTTGTAGACTATTTCATGTTATTTTTGCATTGTGAATTAATAAAACTTGATGAAAGGAGCATAAAAATGAAAAAGTTATTTCTTTTAATTACATTATTGGGCTTAACGACACTTCCGTTGGTAGCACAAGAGGATGACATGTATTTCGTTTCTCCAAAGGCTGCTAAGAAAGCAAAGACCAAGAAAGCCTATGACGACTCTAAGCCTGCATATTATGTGGGTAGTAATCGTAGTGTAGACGAGTACAATCGTCATAAGATAACGAGTTCCTATCAGAAAATAGGTGTTGATAGTTTGGGTAATGACATCATTCAGATTCTTTCTGGAAACGAAATCTATCCTGACACGAGTTACGTAGATACCACGTTCATGGTTTCCAAGTACCTCAACAAGGATGATGATTATCGTTACACGAGAGATTTAAGTAGATGGGGTGATTACTATTATTATTCAATGCCCTACGATATTTGGAGATATTATGCTTGGCCATCCTATATGTATAGAGGACTATGGGGTTGGGATTACTATAATTATTATAATTGGTATTACGGAGGATACTATGATCCTTGGTTCTACAATTATTGGTATGGATACTGGTATCCTTGGGGTTATCCCGGCTGGGGAGGATGGTACGGATATTATCCATATTATTACCCATACTATTATTCCCACAACGTCTACTACGGTGGTGGATATGGTCATGGAGGTCACGGACACAATAGTAATACCTATATTACCGGCTCGGGAGACATCAGAAACATAGGTTCCGGAACTCATAATCACAGCATTGCATCTTCTCATGGAGGAACGTATTCCGTTCATTCAAGTACCAACCACAATGCTTTCAGTAGAAGCGGTGGTAGTAGTAGCCGTGGCACTACTGCTTCAAATGCTACAACACGTTCATATACTACCAGTAATGGTATGAGATTTGGCGGTTCGCGTGCTACTACATATTCTGGTTCAAGCAGCAATTATAGCAGCTATAGCACACCAAGTTATGGTTCGAGTTCTTCTTATTCGGGAGGATATTCAGGAGGTTCATCAAGTGCAAGCTTCTCCGGTAGCTCAAGTAGTAGCGGCGGTGGCGGAGGAGGCGGCGGTCGCTCTGGTGGCGGTGGCGGCGGAGGAGGCGGTGGCTCCTTCGGTGGTCACAGATAGTCAGTTCCTCATCATCAGGTGTTAGTTCTAAAATGTATAATATATAAATATAATAAGGTATATGAAAAGATATATGGCTTTGGCTGTCATTTTGATGACAAGTATGTCAATGATGGCACAAGAAACATACGAAAATACGAAGTTGGCGGAAACCGACTTAAATGGAACGGCTAAATATGTAGGTATGGGTGGTGCTTTGGAAGCTTTAGGAGCCGACATTTCCACCATGGGTACCAATCCTGCAGGTATCGGATTATTCCGTAATAGTTCTATTTCTGCTTCGATGGGTTTGAGAAACCAGCAAGATGCACATACGTTTTCTCATGGATCCAAAACGCAAATTAGTTTTGACCAAGTGGGATTCGTCTATGCAAGTCCTAATTATGATGGTACTTCTTTCTTGAACTTTGGATTTACGTATCGTAAGAGTCGTGATTTCAATCAAATCATTAATGCGTCGGCTGCTTTGGACAATGCTTCCCAAAACAAATTGAGTTATCAGAAACTTCGCAATGGTGTATTTAGGAACATTACAGACCTTAATTATACGCAAGTAGATGCTTTCTACGTATCAAATTTGTTGTATGATCCAGTAGAAGATGCTTATTTCTATTTCCCAGCATCATCTTACCAATACAACCGTGCTCAAGAAGGATACATTGGAGAGTATAATATCAATATCAGCGGTAACATTAACAATCGAGTATTCTTAGGACTTACCTTCGGTTTGCACGATGTTCATTACAAACATTATAGTGAGTATAGTGAGAAATTTGTTCCAAACGAGGATATGATTGAAGGCTTGACGATGATTGACAATCGTAAAGTTACAGGTACAGGTACAGATATTAAGGCAGGTGTAGTGGTTCGTCCCGTAGAAGAATCTACGTTTAGAATTGGAGCTTATGTCCACACTCCAACGTGGTATGAATTGATAACTTCCAATCTGACAACCTTGACGGACAAATCAGTTTCCCTCACCAAGAACGAAGAGTATAAATTCAAAGTGTATACTCCGTGGAAGTTTGGAGTAAGCTTAGGTCATACGGTAGGCAATTCTTTGGCTTTGGGAGCTACCTACGAATACACGGATTACAGCACTACTTCTGCTCGCATCAAGGATAACGATTATTATTATTCATTTATGGATAGATCGTATTCATATTCCCATAAAGACGAGAATATGAACAAATTGACGAGAAGTACGCTGAAGGGTGTTTCTACCTTGAAAATCGGTGGTGAATTTAAGCCAGACCCAACACTTGCCGTTCGACTTGGTTACAACTACGTTTCACCTATGTTTGACAAGAATGGCAGTAAGGATGGAACAATTGCATCGCCAGGTAATTATTATGAATCAGAGACTTGCTACGTGAATTGGAAAGACACCCATCGTATTACCGCCGGTATTGGATGGACTGCAACTAAGAACTTGAATTTAGACGTTGCTTATCAATACTCTACGATGAAAGGTGATTATTATCCATTCATGAATTACTATGAGAATGGTGTGTCAGGTGCAAAGAGTGTTGAAGACAATCATTGTGATGCTGTTAATGTTTCTAATAATCGTCATCAAATACTGTGCACAATAAGTTACAAATTCTAATGGGGGTAGTGAAATAATGTTAAATACGTGTTTTTTCTTGATTAATTTCAAGTAAATAATTTGGTAATACAAATATTTTCATTATATTTGCAAACGAAATAACAAAAAAGATTAGTTTTTTTAGTGGTTAATTTAGTTTTAGTAAGTATGTGAATGGAGCTTGTCGGGAGGACAAGTTCCATTTATTTTATGCCGTTTATAAAAATTTCATAAATATTGTATCGTTTCTTTTTTCTATATATTGTTTTTCGTACCTTTGCGGTCAAAAAATAAGCATGATGAAAATAAAACCATTACTTGTGTTGTTCTTGGCTACATTATTCTTTTCATGTAGCAATAAAGGAGTGTATTCTGGTGCCGATTCTGCCAAGCGTGAATTTAGGGGTGCGTGGATTCAATGCGTAAACGGACAATTTCAAAACTTGGGAACGGAGAGAATGAAACAGAATCTAACCCAACAATTAAATGAATTGCAAAAAGATGGCGTTAATGCCATTATTTTCCAAGTTCGTCCTGAATGCGACGCTTTGTATAAGAGTCCATACGAACCGTGGAGTAGGTTTCTTACTGGCGTTCAAGGACAAGCCCCATCTCCTTATTGGGATCCATTGGAATGGATGGTAGAAGAATGTCATAAGCGTGGAATGGAACTACATGCGTGGATTAATCCTTATCGTGCAAGGATGAAGAGTAGGATAGAGCCAGCACCTAATCATATCGTGCGTACTCATCCCGAACGAGTGTTTGAATACGATGGTTTATACGTGTTGAATCCAGGTATTCCTTCCAATCGTGATTATATCTGCACAATCGTGAAAGATATTGTCAAGAGGTATGATATTGACGGCTTGCACATGGATGATTATTTCTATCCTTATCCAGTAGCGGGATTGTCTATTCCCGATAGCCGGGAGTTTGCCGCGTACAACAATGGTTTTAAGAATATTGAAGATTGGCGCCGAGACAATGTAAACTTGTTTATTAAACAAGTCAACGAAGCCATCAAGAGCGTAAAGCCATGGGTGAAATTTGGTGTTTCTCCCTTTGGCATTTATCGCAACAAGAAAAGTGATCCTCTGAACGGTAGTGATACGAATGGAACGCAAAACTACGACCAACTTTATGCCGATGTCTTGTTATGGGTAAACAATGGTTGGATAGATTATTGTGTTCCTCAATTATATTGGGAAATCGGCCATAAAGCTGCTGATTACAAGACTTTGATTACATGGTGGAATAAATATACCGCTAACAGACATCTTTATATTGGTGAGGATGTGGAGAGAACCGTGAAATATTCTGACGTGGATAATGCTCAAAGCAATCAGATGCCAGCTAAGTTCAAGCTACACAAGCAAATGAAAAACGTAAAAGGTACCGTGCTTTGGTATTCAAGACTGGTTGTAGACGACTTGGGACAATACGGTAGCATGTTGAAAAACTATTATTGGAAGAATCCTGCACTTCCTCCATTGATGCCATTTATCGACAAGAAAGCCCCGAAGAGTCCCAGACACTTGGAAGTGGTGAGAATGTCTGATGGAAACACGGTACTTTGTTGGGATGCTCCTAAAGGTAAAAAATGGGGCGATGTGGCTGAGAAGTTTGTAGTGTATAAATTCGGTGCTGGAGAGAAAGTTAATCTTTCCGACCCATCAAAGATAGTCGCAATTACCAGCAACAAGATGCTCAAGTTGCCTTACGTAAATGGCAAGAACAAGTATACTTACGTAGTTACTGCACTTGATAGGATGAGCAACGAAAGCAAAGGAGAAAAGATAAACGTTAGGTTATAGCTTTGCAAATGATATGTTTTGCCGATGTAAATGATATGTTTAGCCATTGCAAATGATATGTTTAGCGAAGACAAACACTATGTTTACAATTCCTTTTCGGCAGCTATATCTAATTGTTGATCTTGTTCCAATGGAAGATAACGTACTTCGTGGTCTTTGAGGAATATGTGGTTTAAGGTATATTCAAGAGAGCAAAGCGTTTGTTCTCTTGAATCCTTTTT
>JAEEGL011063481.1_pt1 | contig 15190 bp, 13 predicted proteins | sample 9134231 | NCBI WGS metagenome assembly JAEEGL01 (sample SAMN16246548, study PRJNA631951) | gut metagenome | biome: gut microbiome; feature: rumen; material: fiber-attached | host: Bos | place: Iran: Karaj | collected 2018-10 | reverse complement strand
TGAGTATTCTTGAACCGTCGAGCGGCGGAACCGGAATCAGGTTAAAAATCGCCAGAGCCGCATTAACATAAGCCGCAAAATTGAAGAACAGCATTGAAATGTTGGCGAACACCAGCCCGGTGCGCGAATAAATAATCATAAAGATGTAGTAAAACACGCCGAAAAGCAGAGCCATAAGCAGGTTTGAAACGGGGCCCGCGGCGGCAGTGATTGCCATATCTCTTTTGGGCTGCGCAAAATTTCTGGCATTTACGGGCACGGGCTTTGCATAGCCGAAGCCCACAAGAAAAATCATAACCGCGCCTATCGGGTCGAGATGTGCGAGAGGATTCAATGTGAGGCGGCCTTTAAGCCGCGGTGTTTCATCACCGAGTTTTGTCGCGACATAAGCGTGCGCGTACTCGTGAACGGGCAAAGTGCAGAACACCACAAAAACCCTTGCAAGAAGCTGAATAACCGTAGTTAAGCCGAAACCGTTTCTGATAATATCTGTAATCATATTTTTTCTCCCCGGATAACAACCATTCTGTCATTACCGAACCAGTCTTTATGTATTTCAGAACCGGGGAACAATTCCAAAAGCGCTGCCCCCTGGTCTTCACCGCATTCAAACGCCGCGGCGCCCGAGCATATTTTGCCGGTTATTTGCGCCAGCGCGCGGTAAAACATCAGCCCGTCCTCCCCCGCGTCAAGCGCGGTATGAGGCTCCCTGAGGACCTCGGCCTGCAGAGAAGGAATATCCGCCGACCTGATATAAGGCGGATTTGAAAGCAAAAGATTGCACAAGGGAAGAGACGAAACAAGCTTTTCATCAAAAATATCTCCCTGTATTATCACGGCGTTATCAACGCCCTGCGCGTTCTTTTTCAGCACTTTAAAAGCCGCGTCATATTTTTCAACAAGGTAAACCGCAGAACCCGGAACGAGTTTTGCAACGGTAAGCCCTATACATCCCGTGCCGGCGCAAAGGTCGATAATAACCGGGCTGCCGGCGCCTTTGAGATAATCAAGGGCAAAATCAACGAGCATCTCTGTCTCGGGCCTGGGAATAAGCACCCCTTCTTCAACGAAAAACTCATCCCCGTAAAACGGCCATTTGCCGAGTATATACTGAAGCGGCCTTCCCGCAGCCCTCTCGGCAAGCATTGACCCGAACGTTTCCGACAAGCCCTCTTCGATTATATCATCGGGATTCACAAGTATTTCCGGAAGCGTTCTCCCGGTAACGGACTCGAGAATCCAGAGGCTCTCGCTGCGCGCGTTGTCTATACCTTCAGAGGAGAGCGTCTCTGTGCCCAGCTTAATCGCCTGTGAGAGTGTCATCTTCAGATTCTCCGCCGGGCGCGTTCTGCGCGGCGGCTTCCTGCTGCTCCTGCTGAGCCGTTTCTTTGGAAACGTCATCATCTGAGCCGCCCTCATCTTTTTTGTCTTTTTCTTTGGGCATCTCTTCCTCGGGAACCTCGCCGGTAAGAGCCGCCTTCATCGCAGCTATAGCCACTTCGGCTATAGCGCCGTCAGGCTCCGCCGTGGTTATTCTCTGCATCGCGAGGCCGGGGGCGGAAAGAAGCCTTGTAAGCCTGTTGGGATATTTGCCCGCAAGCTGGATAAACTCGAAGCCGATTCCCATAATGAGAGGCAGAAGAGAAACCTTGGCAAGTATCCAGAGCCATCTGACCGTTGCAATGCCCGGGAAAAGAATAGCGACAAGAGATGAGATGAATATGCTCAGCAGTATGGTCACAAAGATGAAGCTCGTGCCGCACCTCGGGTGAAATCTTTTTTCTTTGAGCACATTCTCCACGGTAAGCTCGTGACCGTGCTCAAAGCAGAATATGGTCTTGTGCTCCGCGCCGTGATACATATAAACACGGTGAATCTCTTTCATCCTTGAAGTGAGAAACATATAGAGAACAAAAATGATTATTCTGATGATACCCTCTATAAGCGCTCTGAAGCGGGATATGTCCGCAGCTCTGAAAACGAAGTCATTGACAAGGTCATATATCCTTGAGGGCAGCCACATAAAGAGGAAGAACGCGAGCAGTATGCCGAGCACAGTGCCTATAAAGCCTATGGCCGCCATCATTTTAGCGCCGAAATGCTCCTCAATCCATCTGTCAAACTTTGATTCGCTCTGGGTGTTATCCATATCAAGCGTTGTCTTTTCGGCAGACTCCATAAGGAGCTTGTAGCCGAGTATCATAGACTCAACAAATGATACTATACCGCGAATGAACGGAATGTTGAGCACCTTATATTTTTTGCGCACGGAAACGAAGTTTTTCATCTCCGTTTCAATTGAGCCGTCGGGCATCCTGCATGACATTGCGGTACCCTTCGGGCCGCGCATCATTATTCCTTCCATAAGCGCCTGCCCGCCGACAGCCACATAATTCTCTTTACTCATCTTCGCCTTCCTCCTTTTCGTGTTTCTCCTGCTCATGCTTTTCCTGCTTGGGAACTGTTTCAAGAGGCAGGGTCACGGTTACGGTTGTACCTTCTCCGTAAACGGAGTCAATATCCATTGTGCCGCCGTGATATTTAACTATCTCGTCACAGACCGCGAGCCCTATGCCGGAGCCTCTGACGGTGTTGTTGGCTTTGTAGAATTTCTCTTTGATATGGGGCAGGTCCTCCGCCGCGATACCCGCGCCGTTATCTTCAAACGTGACCACAAGAGTCTTTTTGTCCTCAATCCGGGCGGATATGGTGATTCTGCCGCCCTCCTCGGTATATTTAATGGCGTTATCGAGAATGTTAATGAACACCTGCTTTATTCTTGACGGGTCGGCGTTGCCGGGAGCGGGAACGGCGGGAGCGTTGTAGGTGAGCTCTATTCCGTTGCGGAAGGCTCTGTCCTTGAACGAATACGCCACATCGTCAAGCTCGGCGAGGAAGTCAATCTTCTCGGTATTGTAAATCATCCTGCCGCTGCTTATACGTGAGAAATCGAGAAGATCCTCAACCATTCCGTTAAGACGGGCGGATTCGCTTATTATGATATCCATGCCGCGCTTTGACATAGCCGGGTCGCTGTCGCCTATCTGCTGAAGTGTTTCGCCCCAGCCCTTTATGGCGGTCAGCGGTGTACGCAGCTCGTGCGAAATGGTGGATATAAAATCGTTTTTCATCTTATCGGATTCGGAGAGCTTATCGGCCATATCATTTATGGTGGCGCAAAGCTCGCCGATTTCATCGTTGTAGGGATAGTGGTCTATGCTCGCTCCGAGGTCGCCGCCCGCAATCTTCTTGGCCGTTTCGCCTATCTGCTTTACGGGGTTCACTATTGAGCGGATAAAAGCCATACCCGACAGAATGAGCGCCGCAAACATCAGTATTGCGACCGCAAGTATCATAAAGGCGACGTTGACAAGCTGCCTGTCAACCGCGTCAAGCGACACCATATATCTTATCGCTCCGCCGAATCTGTCATTCTCATAACGGAATATGCAGGTGTTTGCCATTATCTTTTCGCCGGAAGGAAGGCGCCCTGTCCATATAGCGGAGCCGCCCGGGCTCTCTTTTGCGTCCATGTACTCCGGTATTTCCACATCCTCGCTTATGGCGAAACCGCTCGAGGTAACGACCACCCGGCCGTTTTTATCAATTACCCAAACGGCCATTTTATCGCCCGAGGAAAAGTTCTCGCAGTATTCCCTGGCGGCATTTTCAAAACCGCCCGCCGAGGCGCCGTACATGGTGAAAATAGACGATATCTCCTCAGCGGTCATTGTTTCGACCGTCATACGCGCGGCTCCGTAATAATAGTTGCGGATTATCATAAAGAGGAAGACTGCAACAACAATAAGAATAACAAGCACGATTGAAGCAACATTAAGAAGCCAGCGCTTCGTAATGCTCATATATTTCATATTGCCGCACCTCCTCTCTGCGATTTAAACGGTTGTTTTTATACTTCCCACTTGTAGCCTACGCCCCAGATAGTAAGCAGATGCCTTGGAACGGAGGGCTCATCCTCCACCTTCATACGAAGGCGTCTTATATTGACATCGACTATTTTTTCCTCGCCGTAATACTCGGTGCCCCACACCCTGTTGAGTATCTCGGTGCGGCTGAGTGCCTCATTGGGCTTAGAAAAGAACAGCTCGATAATCTGGAATTCCACCTGAGTGAGCTCCACATAAACACCGTTTTTTGTTAGTGAATGGGAACGCATATTCAGCCTGAACTCTCCGAGCGCGATTTCATCCGCCGTCTTCACGGAGGATACGCTGTTCATCTCCACTCTGCGGTAGATAGCGTCCACCCTCGCGACAAGCTCGGTGGGGGAAAACGGTTTGGTCATATAGTCATCGGCGCCCATCATAAGCCCGGTAATCTTATCCATCTCCTGGCTCTTGGCGGTGAGCATTATTATGCCGATATTCTTGTTTCTTTCCCTGAGCTCCTTGCACACGGTAAGCCCGTCAACATTCGGCATCATCACATCGAGCACCGCGATATCAACATCGCCCCCCATGGCATCATAAAGCTCAAGAGCCTGAGCCCCGTCTTCGGCTTCGACAACCTCGTAGCCGGCTCTCTTAAGATTGATTACCACAAAATCTCTGATGGCGGATTCATCTTCTGCTATCAATACTCTTTTCATCTTTTCACCTCATGAAGGTAGTTTCATTACGGTCTTTCTGATTGTTTCCTCGTCTGTTCCTTCCTGGTTAATGCGTACGCATACCACAATGTCGGAGTTCTTCATCACCGTGACATAGGAGGAATACTTGCCCGCGTCATACTTTTCGGCGGGAACGCTGGTGATGGTGAAGAGCACATCTCCGCCGATACTGCGGGAAGCGGAGCAGACAATCCAGCTGTTCCAGTTGGAGCTGCCCAGCTCACGCACATAAAGATTGGATTTGTTTATTGAGCCGATGTTGATGAAGTAGCCGTCCTGCGTGTTGACGAATGTGCGCACGTAATACTCGGGCTCCGCTTCATCAAAATAAACCCAGTCGGTAAGGTAGAAAACGTCATCGGACCCGGGGTTGTTGTTTTCATAAGGGACCTGAACGGGTATCTCTATCTGACCGTCATTGTTTATATCGGCACAGTTTATAGGCTCATATCTCACAGACGCCGTGTTGGCCCCCTCCTCGGGATTGAACAGAGGAGCGATGAGAGCCTGCAGCTCATCATTCCAGTAAACCGTTTCGGTTATCATCATTCCTCCGCTCTTGTTCGCGTCGAAATATACTTTCATGGGATTCTTTTCGTTTGCCTTCTCAGATTTGCAGGCGACATAGCCGGTAACATTCGGGTCAACGGGAACAGAACCCATAAGCTCAAATTCACTCTCACCCATCTTGATAAGCTCGGCGTTTCTGGAGATTGCGGAGTCGTTCTTTTCGGAGGTGATGTAGAGAATTTCTTTGACAGAGTCGCCGTCCATATCAACCGCGCACGAAATGTCACAGGTGACGGTTGTGACCTCGGTGAATGTCATGTTCATCGACTTCGTGCTGTAAACAGTGAACGAGCCGGCGTTGTTTATGCCCGAATAATTCCAGTTCACGATTATTTCGGAGTAGCCGTCGCGGTTTAAATCCTCAAAGAGAATCCCCGTAACCTTATCGCCGTAACCGGCAAAGTCAACACAGAACTTCCACCGGTTGCCAAAGTAATCAAACACCGACATATGCGCAACGGTATCATCCTCGGCCGTAGTGTAGAGAATAACGGCCTCCTCCTTGCCGTCGCCGTCAAAATCGTTAACGTTGATGGCCGAGAGGTTGTCTCCTCCTGAAGGGTTGCAGAAGGTGGCGACTGAGCCCGTTTGCTCGTTGAATTCGCGCACAAGGCCTTCGTAACGGCTGTTGTAAAGAGGCGGTGAAAGAAGAGAGTCCACAGGCACAAAAAGCGTGGGGGTGCTGCATGACGCAAAAGCAATGCATATGCACAGTGCCGGTATTAACATCTTCAGTATTCTTTTTGCCACCTGTCTCACTCCTTTCATAATTTAAACGGGCACAAGAGGATATACTGCCCTATTCTGTAAGATTATATCACAAGGCCTGCGGCTATTGCAATATATAAATATAAATAAAATGGGAAAATTTTATAAAATTAAAGGACTGCGGATTCATCAATCCGCAGTCCGTAAAAGCCATGATATTATGTTGTTTAGGCGCTTGCTTGCGTTAATCGCCGGGCCGGTTATTCTACCACAACCGTGGCGGTATAATCGCCTATAGCCCAGCAGTTGTCATCGGCAAACACAACGGGCACCGAAATTTCTCCCTTTTCTTCTCCGGTAAGAGCGCTCAGGTCCGCGCCGAAGTTGGTGCCGTCAAGAGTTACCGCCCCCACAGCGCCCGAAGGCCCGGCTATCGTTACCGAATCAAAGCCGGGAACGGCTCCGCTGACCTTTATGCCGTCCGGAACATTGATGCATTCAACGGTTTCGGGGGCGTCAATAACCGCTGTTTCAACATCGTTGACATTTATGACTATATCGAATTTTTTCGTTCCGTCAAGAATTACGCACCCGCTGTTTTCAACCTCTGAAGCCTCTGCCGTAAACTTGTTTTCGCCCGGCTTGAGCTCGGAGAAATCTATCTTTTTGACCACAAGATTTACCATGCTTTCCTCGCGGCTTTCGGGGATTCCGAGCTTGACAAACGACGGTGAAACGGTGTAGCTGAAGGCAGACGAATCGGAGTAAGCGGACGGTTTACCGGTGAAGCCGACACCTGTTGTGAGCGTGACGATTTTATAAATGGGCACGGTCACATCAACCGTTTTTGTCTCAGCCGTACCTGATAATTTATGCATGGTGATATAGTTGAAATTGACGCTTGATGACGATTTGGCAGTAATGTCGGCGGCTATCACCTGAGTGGCTGTTGAGTTTTCCTCAACTCTCACCACCGCCTCAAGGCCGGTTATTTTATTGACCTCGGATTCGGGGCCGTTTACGGTAATCTTTTTGCTTGAAACATAAGGCTCTCCGGCCGTATAGCCCTCGGCAACAAAACCGCTTTCGTTGGCTATCACAGGCTCAACGGTAAACTCCTCCTGCGCCGCGTAATCGAAATAAACCGATACGCTCGAGTAGGAAAGAGAGTTTATTACAACATTCTCCGAATTTGAGCTCAGCTGAGCATCAAGACGCAGCGAATAATTGCCCGCGCTCGTTACGGGGCCTGTGTTGGCCACAACGGAAACTCCGTTTCTGAAGTCCTCGGATTCAACAATAAGACGCCTTCCGGTGACGGTGACATCAACCTTGAAATCCGTCTCCCCGAACGGTGACAGACCGAAACTTTTGTTGACGGAATCGGCGTCAAGAGTAACCGGCACGTCAGTGAGAGTCACTGTTGTTTCCGGGCTCAGTTCAACGGCTACCACGAGCCAGATTATGACAGCCGTGATGAAGCATATCACGGCAAGTATTTTGTTGTTATTAAGTATTTTCCTGAAAAAATTACTCGCTTTTCCCATCTTTTTTCTTGCCCTTCAACAGTTTTTTAGCAATGCTCTCATCGGCTTCATCGGGCCCCGCAAGTTCGTTGAGCAGCTTCTCTCTGAGCACAAGCTCGGTAAAATCACGGTAAATCCTGCCGGACTGAGCAACGGATATAGTGCCCGTTTCCTCGCTCACGACCACCACAATGGCGTCGCTCTGCTCGCTCATTCCTATGGCTGACTTATGGCGTGTGCCGAGCTCGGTGGAAACATCGGTGCGTTTTGTGAGCGGCAGCACGCATCTTGCCGCAAGAAGGCGGCCGTTTCTGACTATTGCGGCGCCGTCGTGCAGTGGAGAATTCGGGAAAAACACATTGCCGATAAGCTCGCTCGTGATTGCGGCATCTATAACCGTGCCGTTATTTACGATATCATCAAGGAAAACATTCTTTTCCATTACTATCAGGGCGCCTGTCTTGCTCTCGCTCATTTCCTCAACGGCTTTGCAGATTTCGGCAATGGCGTTTTTGACGGTTTCGCGGTTTTCGCTCGAAATATCGGTAAACAGCGATTTGAACGAAAGCTTGCCGTCACCGAGCCTGCCGAGATTGGCAAACACCTGCCTTATCTCCTGCTGGAAAACAACTATGAGGATAATGATGATGTACTGCCACACCGATTTGAAAATGTAGTTGCTCGCCTGCATCTGGAAAATCGATGTGAGCGCAAAAGCAATAAGCAGAAAGACCAGACCCTTGAGGAGCTGGTAAGCTCTTGTATCTCTCACAAGCCTGATTCCGTAAAACAGTATAAGAAAAACGAAGATAATATCGAGCATATCCGACGGCCTGAAGCTCAGGGACGACAGATTCCTGAAAAAATCTCCGATGTCATTGAAAAAAGTCATTGAAACGCTTCCTCTTCGCTGATTTCAAAAGTTATATTATCACAGCGTATATTAAAAATCAATTAACGCCGTGACTGTTTACAAAAAGTTAATCTTGGCTTAAATCACTCTCAATAAGAACGCTCGCAAACGCCCCGATTCCAAGCCCCTCGCCCGTAAAACCGAGCCCCTCTTCGGTTGTCGCCTTGACGCTTACGCGGGAAATGTCAAGATTGCATGCGGCGGCAATATTGCCGCGCATTTCGTCAATATAAGGGGCAAGCTTCGGTGCCTGAGCGATAACAGTGCTGTCAATATTTACAGGAGTAAAGCCGTGCTCTTTCACGCGCTTTACGACTTCTGCAAGCAGCACGCTGCTGTCGGCCCCGGCATATTTTTCATCTGTGTCGGGGAAGAGTTTTCCTATGTCTCCGAGCGCCGCGGCGCCGAGCAAAGCGTCTGAAACGGCGTGCAGAAGCACATCGGCGTCCGAGTGCCCGAGCAGGCCCTTTTCATAAGGGATTTCAACGCCTCCGAGTATCAGCTTTCTGCCCTGAACGAGTCTGTGAACATCATATCCGCTGCCTGTTCTGATCATCTTGATTCTCCTGTGTTATTTTGCGCGAAACTGCCGCGAACGAATCATAATCCGTTATGCAGTTAAGCACTTTTATTAGTGAATTTGTATTGAGACGCGAGGGTAAATCATAATAGGCGAGCACACGCGCGCGTTTTGCGGCGCTGTCTTTTTTGCCGCTCAGCCCCAGGTCATATAAATCCTGCTTTGTAATCGGTCTCTCGGATGTTTCAACCTTTTCGCAGAGCACACCGGCATTCTCGAGGGCTTCGATTATAACCTGCTCCGGCACTCCCTCAACGCCGAGCTTGCCCTCCTTTGAAGGCTCATCCTTGCGTTTCTCTTTGCCGAAAATATCGGGAATATAGGCGTGGGTAATATATTTCGGGTCAACGGTCGAGCCGATAAAAGACCTTATCTTGAAGCCTGCGGAGTCGCTGTCGGTAAGCACAAGAATTCCGTCTTTTTCGGCAAGTCGCCTTATGAGCCTCTGAAGCTCCTTATCTTTGAAAATACCGAAACCGTCGGTCTGTATAATAGGAGCGTCAATGATGTTGGAAAGCTTGATTTTATCGTACTTTCCCTCAACAATGACGGTCTGTTTTATTTTAATCATCTGTATTTCACGCTTTCAGCTCCTGTCAGACAGAGCGAGTCTGACAAGCGTTTTTTCGAGTATTTCTCTCTCTCCTTTTGACGAGAGTTTCATAGCAGCATCGGCTTGCGCTAGAATCTCGATGCAATTTCTCATCTGTTTCATTGTCATGGATGAAGCGGCCCTTGCCGCCTTGTCGATTTTGAAAGATGCTTTTTTATATGACGGGTAGTGCTCTGCCAGGTCAGAGTTGCTCCTGCCCGCTTCTTTCAGCGCCTTGCTGCGGTACATATCGGAGTATTGTGAAATAAGAGCTCCGAGAATCATTATCGGCTCCTCGCGCTGCTCGAAAAGCAGGGAGATCTTGTGAAAAGCGGAGTCAAACTTTCCGCCGGTGAGGTCCTTTATCATATCAAATGTTTTCGCGTCAAGGGATTTGATGCAAACGGCATCAACATCGGCAATGCCGATTACATCTCCGGGGGCATACGCGCAAAGCTTGTCAAGCTCATTGCTGAGCAGATTAAGGTCTGCTCCGACGCTTTCAACCATGTGTTCGGCGGCGCGGGGGGCAAAGGTTTTGCCCCTGCTTTTGGCTCCCTTCTCCGTTATCCTGATGAGATCGTTAAGCGATAAGCTTGGAAAATCGGCGGCATATCCGTATGTTTCAAACAGTTTGATTATTTTTTTAAAGCCCTTTTCTTTAGGGGAGGAAGCGCTGTAGGAAAAGATAAGACAGTTTTCTTCGGGATTGTCCCTGAGTATCGCCTCAACAGCGGAAAACCCTTTATCATCAAGGGAATCGATATTAAAGTCTTTTACAAGCACACACTTTGTTTCGGCCATCACGGGCACGGCAAGAGCTGTGTCGTATATCTCTTCAAGGGTATAGCCGTCACCCTCAAAAACTTTGAGATTGAAATCCGCAAACGCCTCGTCAGCGGCGCACGAAGCCAGGCGCTCGCTGTAATACTTCACAAGGTACTTTTCATTCCCGTAAAGCAGGAACGCGCCGGTATTGCCGGGCTTTATGAGCTTTTTCAGTTCTTTCTCTTCAATAATCGGCACTATCTTTCCTCCCTTTCAAGACTGAGATTGCCTTTATAAGCGTTTATGGTTATTGCTCCGTTTTCGGCTGTGGCGGCAGCGTTTATCCCGCGGGAAATCAGATCATCCTGCACAGCGCATCCTCTGGCATTTTCCGCCTCAATAACGGTATAAACAAGCGAAGGGAACAGCACGCCCTCCGGGTAATCCATACGGGTCACGAGCGCGTCGGCATCCGACACTCCGGTATAATACCGGGGAAATGTGAGCACCACAAGGTCAATGTCGTCTGTTATGACCTCATAGCCGGGGTTGTTTTCAGATTCAAGAGCGGTAACCGTAATTCCGCCCGCCGAGGTTGTTTCTTCTGCCGGAAATACTGCGTCAGGGTTTATATTGAGACCGGTTGTGTCAACCGATGGAGCAAGGCAGTATCTGCCGGCCTCATACTCCGAACAAACGCCGTAAAAGTACGAGGCAAAGCTTCTGTCCGCGGAAGGAATAATCACTGCGTCAAGCCGTCCTCCCTCTTGCGCTATGCCTGAAACGACAGCCTGCGCTCCGTTATATGCTGTTCCTCCGCAGCCGATAAGCACATTTCTGCCTTTTTCGGAAACAAGCACGGCAGTGCCGCTGCCCGTGTCAAAAACCTTCACGCGCGTTTCTCCGTATCTTACAGCGCAGGAAAACACCGCGCAGAAGACAACCAGAGCAGCGACCGCGGCAGGCGCGGCCGGAATCACCTTTTTGCCGCTGTATGCAACAAGCGCGGCAAGAGCGCAGAGGATAAACACGCAGCACAAAAGCACGCCCGCGCTCTGCGCCGGCATTCTGAATGTGAGTAAATCAAGGCGTGAAATAAGTGAGGTGACTTTAATAATATACTTTGCCAGTGACCCTGCCACGAGCCCGGGCAGGTTGAAAACACCGGCATTCAGCGAAGCGATTGCAACCGCGGGAGCGGTAATAATCATGCACGCCTCCCCTGCCCAGATTACAAGCAGGTTTGATATGAAAACCGCAAGATTAACCGTGCCGTACACCTCAAGCGTAACCGGCAGGCAGAAAATCAGCGCGGCGCCTGTCACAAGAATCATCTCGGCAGGTCTGCGCAGCGCCGCAATAGCGCCGCGGCCGAAAAAAAACTGCCTGACTGCGCCGGAGCAGTATTCGGAATAAAGCGTTATACCGAGCGTAGAAAGCGCGGAAAGCTTCAGCGAAACAGCGCCGAACGCGTAAGGATTGAAGGCGCCCGTAACAAGCAGGGCAATGCCCAGAGAGTTGAGCGGGTCTCTCCTTCTTGAGAGAATAACCGAAAGCAGATACACCTGCGCCATTATTCCGGCCCTGACAACAGAGTAAGTCATACCGGCCGCAAGCATAATAAGGAGCACCGCTGGCATTGTGAGCGCGGCGGCAGCCTTTTCACCCAGGCGAAGCCGCCTGAGCAAAAACAGAACAAGCCCTGTCCAGATTGTGAGATGCAGACCGGAAACGCAGATAATGTGAGTGATTCCGCTTCGGGTCATATCGGTATAAACTCTGTGCGAAAGCTCGCTTCTGTCACCGAGCAGCAGAGCAAGGCAAAGCGCCCCGTAATCATTTGGGAGCATACGCATAAGAGTATTTTTTACAGCGGCTCTGAACCTTATGACATAATATCCGGGCGCTTTTACCGCGCCGTCGGCGCGAATGGTTTCAAAGCCGTCACCAAAAGGGTAAGCGCCGAGAAACATATTTTCTGTTTTGTAATAATCCGCCACGGAAACGGAAGAAGAGCCGAGCGCGTAAAAGGAGAATTCGCCCCTGAGCTCATCATAGGGCTCTATTGCCGCATCCGCAGGCAGCACGAGGCGGACTTTTGCGTAAGCTTTTTCGCCGTCGGACTGCGTGAGCCTTCCTTCATAATAGCAATTGCCGTATTCAATACGGGCATCGGAAAGTACGGTTACGGAAACATCGTGCGTTTCGCCCGCCATTTCGATTTGCGGATAGTAGAAAAACTCATTATTCACTATGAGAATAAAGCATATTATCGCAGCGCTTCCGAGAGCCGCGGGGAAAACTCTGCCCTCTCTGAGAGACCTCGAACACAGGCTCAGGGCAAAGCACAGCGCAAAAAGCGCGAAGCAGACCACAACAGTTCTGCCCGACGCGTTATAAAGCATAGCTCCCACGGCAAAAACGGTTAATCCCGCTGCGGCAAACGGACGGGGCATACGGTCACATCCTTGTCAGGGCAACAGATTATTACTTATTTTTCAAGCAGAGGAAGATAGCCGAGCACGGTAATATCATCTCTGTCATATGAGCTGCCTTCGGCAAGCACAGCCGCTCTCGCGACTATATTGCCATCGAATTTTGCAACCAGCTCTTCAACGGCTTTGAGTGATTCGCCGGTGCTGATAACGTCGTCAACCACAACCACTCTCTTGCCTCTTATCTGCTCACCCTCGATGCTGTCGAGAATAAGAGTCTGCACGCCTTGAGTGGTAATGGATTTTACATTTACCATAACGGGATCTTTCATATATATCTTGGCCTTTTTGCGGGCGACAAGGTACTTTTTGCCGCTCTGCCTTGACATTTCATAGGCGAGGGGTATGCTCTTTGCCTCGGGGGTGATTATGTAATCAAACTCGGGCAGTCTTGCGATAAGCTCCTTTGCCGCGTGTATGGTAAGCTCAACATCGCCGAATATAATAAAAGCTGCGATATCAAGCTTATCGTTGAGTGAGCAGCGCAGAAGATCTCTCTTCATGCCCGCTATATCAACAGTGAAATATTTATCCATGATTATACCTCCTGTCAGCTGATTAACCTGCGGGCCAGCCGAAATCGCGCCCGCCCATAAGATGGAAATGCAGGTGCATTACACTCTGACCGGCGCTTTCACCGCAGTTGCTGACCACTCTGAAGCCGTTTTCGAGGCCGTTCTCTTTTGCAATAATTGCCGCTACCTCAAAGATGTGCGCCACCACGGCACTGTTTCTTTCGTTGATTTCGGCCATTGAAGCAATATGCTGTTTCGGAATAATAAGCACGTGAACGGGAGCCTGCGGCTCGAGATCCTTGAAGGCAAGCACCTTATCGTCTTCATAAACCTTGCTTGCGGGTATTTCTCCGGAAACGATTTTGCAGAAAATACAGTCCATTTTTTACTCTCCCTTACTTTAACATTGACCTGAGCGTGCTTTCAAGCTCGCTCATAGCCTCGTCAATTTTATCAACGGATTTTGTGCCGGCCATCGCGCTGTCGGGTCTGCCTCCGCCTGAGCCGCCTGCTATGGAAGCGATTGCCTTTACTATGTTGCCGGCGTGAGCGCCTCTCGCAACGGCGTTTTTGCCGCATGCGCAGGCAAAGTTTGCGGCGCTGTGCTGAGCGTTTATGCCGCAGATGAATATCACAAGGTCATCGTCATCCTTTGCCTTGTCACACATATTTCTCAGTTCACCCGGCTCCACTCCCTCAACGGTGGTGCAAACGAGCTTTATGCCGTCTATGTCGGCGGCACCGCCCATTATGTCTCCCGCCTTGAGCTCTGAAAGCTCGGCTCTGAGCTTCTCGCACTCCTTCTCGGCGCTCTTGAGCTCCGAAGCGAGCAAAGCGGCTTTTTTATCTATATCCGCGGTGTTTGTAAGCTTCATGGCGGCAGCGGCTCTGCCGATAAGCTCATTGTTTTTCTCTATGTATCCGAGCACTCCGAAGCCGGTGACAGCCTCGATTCTGCGCACGCCCGCCGCTACGGACGACTCGGAAACTATTTTGAACAGGCCGATGTTGCCCGTGTTGCTCACGTGTGTGCCGCCGCACAGCTCGGTAGAAAAGTCGCCTGCTTTTACAACCCTGACCACATCGCCGTATTTCTCGCCGAACAGAGCCATTGCGCCCTGCTTCTTGGCCTCTTCAATGGGCATTTCCGTCACGGTGACGGGCAGCGCCTTCATTATTATTTCGTTTACTCTGCACTCTATCTTCTTTATTTCTTCGCCGGAAAGGGCGGAAAAATGGGTGAAGTCAAACCTTACGGCCTGCGGATTAACGAGCTGGCCCGCCTGCTCAACGTGAGTGCCGAGCATTTCTCTGAGCGCCGCCTGGAGAAGGTGGGCAGCCGTATGATTGCGCATTGTGGCCTCTCTTGTGGGCACATCGGTCATAGCCTTGCATTCATCGCCGACAGAGATGCTTTCGCCGCTCACGAGCCTGCCTATATGCAGGAAATAGCCGTCGGCCGTTTTGGTAACGCTTTCAACTTCAAACACCGCCGCGCCGAAATCGAGCCTGCCTTTATCGCCTACCTGACCGCCGCTTTCGCCGTAAAGCACGGTTTTGTCAAGCACTACCGCGGCCTGCGTGCCGGCGTTTATGAAATCTGCTCTGCCGCCCTCAGCTATAAGCGCGAGCACCTTCGAATCACAGGAAAGGGCCTCATAGCCTTTGAATTCCGTTAAAGGAATATCCTTGAGAGACGCGCCCGAGCCTTTCCACGCCTCGGCTCCCGCGTCCTTGCGAGCAGCCCTCGCCGCGGCTCTGCTCTCGTCATAAAGGCGCCTGTACTCATCAAGGTCAACCTTCATATTTCTCTCCTCGAGCAGTTCCTTTGTGAGGTCAATCGGGAAACCGAAGGTATCCTGAAGGCGGAAAGCATCCGCGCCGGACACGGTA
>JAEEGL017460895.1_pt1 | contig 15191 bp, 11 predicted proteins | sample 9134231 | NCBI WGS metagenome assembly JAEEGL01 (sample SAMN16246548, study PRJNA631951) | gut metagenome | biome: gut microbiome; feature: rumen; material: fiber-attached | host: Bos | place: Iran: Karaj | collected 2018-10 | reverse complement strand
TGACAGGATGACACTTGCCGGTGAGTTCGAGAGAGATACGCTGAAAGGTATCGATCCGAAGGTGCCTGTTAACTATTTCCCTGACGATGATCCTCATCAGAAGCCCATCGTCAGATGGCGTTCTGCAGGTCAGCTCCTGTATACAAACTGGCTTAACTACTACGTATATCAGTCTACGCCTTATGATGTCGGAGCTATCGATGGTAGTGAGGAGCATGTGAAGGAAGCAGATTCGAACGAAAACGACGAGTCGGATTGATTTTTATATGCAGGAAACTGCAGAGACGAGTATATGATGCATGAGGAGATGAAAAAGCATGCTGAGGGAAGAGGCGATATAAGTGAAGGACGATAAAATAATCGACGAGATAATAGAGTATTTCAAGCTTCTTGCAAAGATCCCGAGAAAGTCGGGGCATGAGAAGGATGTCAGTGATTACTTGAAAGGATGGGCCGAGGAGCGAAAGCTTACTGTAAAGCAGAACAAGGCAAATGATCTTATCATAGATGTGCCTGCAACTGTAGGGCTTGAGAAGCTGCCTCTAGTTGCTCTCCAGGGTCATATGGATATGGTATGTGTCGCTAAAGAGGGAAAGAAGTTTGATTTCCTTCATGATCCCATAAAGCCTGTCATCGATTTTAAAACCGGAACCATGAAAGCTGACGGAACTACGCTTGGTGCGGATGACGGTATCGGTATCGCGATCATCATGGGAATAATGGACGGAAAGATGGCTCATGGTCCTATACGTGGTATTTTTACTACTAATGAGGAAGTCGGCATGGATGGGGCACTCGCGCTCAAAAAGGAAGACTTAGACGGCGTAAAGTACCTGATCAATATCGACAGTGAGGAGAGTGACACGGTCGTCATCAGTTCGGCGGCGGATGCGATACTTTCGGTAACTGCTAAACCGAAGATGAAAAAGTCGCAGAACAAGCATGCGCTGAAGATAACTCTCGCGGGGCTTCACGGGGGACATTCTGGAACTGATATCGAGAAAAACTATTGCAACGCAAACATCGCTATGGCGGAGATCCTCAAGAATCTCAGAACCCGCGCGAAGTATGAGCTTGTTTATATGCGCGGTGGCAGCGCGGACAACGCGATCTGTCAGAAGGCTGAGGCTCTGATCCAGGTAAAAAAGAAGGATGTAGACAGAGTCAGACGCTATATTGAAAAGCAGAAAAAGTTTATCACAGAGAGTTATAAAGAAAAAGGCTCAAAAATCGAGCTTTACACGAGCCGCCAGACTGTGTCTAAAAAGGTTCTCAGCAAGGATATCACGAAGAATGTGATCAAATATATACGCAAGTGCGTCAATGGCGTACATACGATGTCCGAGGAGATGGATGGACTGGTTGAGAGTTCATCTAATCTCGGAATCATGAGTATCGATGAGAAGGGGATCGAGATACGCCATCAGTCCAGGAGCTCGGCACCGGAAAAGCTTACCGAGATAGTCGATAAACAGAAAAAACTCGCGAAACAGTGCAAGCTGTCACTGGAGAAGGAGAGAGGCTCGAAGGCTTGGCCGATAAACCCTGACAGCAAGCTTGTCAGAAAGATATGTAAGGTGTATCATGATCAGAACGATCAAAAAATGAAAGCACTTGCCATACATGCAGGTCTCGAGTGCGGTGTGTTCGCTGATCTGAAAAAGGATCTCGACATCGTGAGCATCGGTCCTGATGTTATCGGAGCACATTCGCCTGACGAGACGCTGATGATCGATTCGATTCCGAAGGTGTGGAAACTACTCGAGGGGGTACTTACGGCACCATTGGAATGAGACGTAAGCCTTCCTGCTCATCGAAGCCGAAGATCAGGTTCATATTCTGTACGGCCTGGCCTGCGGCACCCTTTGTTATGTTATCCATGGCACCCATCATGATGACGCGTCCGGTACGCTCATCGTAGCAGACGTTCACATCAACAAAGTTGCTTCCCTCGACCCATTTGGTTTCAGGCGGTGTCACATCGTCGAGAACACGTACGAAATACTCATCCTTGTAATCCTCGTAGTAAGCATTCTTAATCTCGTCTGCGGTATGACTTCCAACGACGTTTGCATAAGCGGTGACGAGGATTCCGCGGTTCATAGGAACCAGATGCGGAGTGAAGTTGAGAGTTACGTCCTCGCCTGATATATACGTGAGCTGATCCTCAATCTCAGGAGTGTGACGATGCGTACTAACGGCGTACGCCTTTATGTTTTCATTGACCTCGCAGAAAAGGTTCTGAACCTTTGCGCCACGGCCGGCACCTGAGGTACCGGACTTAGCGTCGATAACGAGTGTTTTTAAGTCGATCCAGCCGCGCTTTGCTAACGGTGCGATGGAAAGCGTGGAGCAGGTAGGATAGCAGCCCGGATTCGCGATGAGTCGGGCATTTTTTATTTTATCACGGTTGATCTCGCACAGTCCGTACACAGCTTCCTCTACGAGCTTCGGACTTTTGTGCTCGATGCCGTACCATTTTTCGTACTTTGCGACATCCTTTATGCGGTAGTCTGCGGATAAGTCAACTACTTTGCATTTTTCGAGGATGGATTCGGTGAGGATCCCTGCGAGATAGCCCTGCGGAGTGGCAGTGAAGATAACATCGACCTCATCAGCCAACTTGTCAAGGTCGTCTCCCTTGCAGAGGTCCGGTACCAGCTTTGTGAAGTTGCCGAATACCGATGCGAACTTCTGATCCACGTATGATCTGGAGCCGTACCAGGCGATCTCTACTTCTTTATGGTTTAAAAGGAGGCGAACCAGCTCCTGACCTGCGTAGCCTGTCGCTCCTATGATTCCTGCTTTAATCATGATTCCTCCATTCTGATCGCAGACATGCGGATTTTCGTTATTTCTGCAGCGTCCGTGTCATTTTTATCGATATTATTCTGCTATTATACACAATTTGACCTGCAGATTCAAGTGAAAATCAGGTTTTTTGACATTTTTACTTGCATAAATCAAACTAAAAGGGTATACTATATGGCGTGTACATGCGTGCACACATTATTATAAGAAATCGGAGGAAGCCATAATGAAGGAAAAAGTAATACTTGCATATTCGGGAGGTCTCGATACTACTGCGATCATCCCTTGGTTGAAGGAGAATTTTGACTATGAGGTCATCTGTGTCTGCATCGACTGTGGACAGGAGGAGGAGCTCGACGGACTCGAGGAGCGCGCAAAGAGCTGTGGCGCTGCGAAGCTTTACATCGAGGACGTGGTTGATGAGCTTTGCGAGGACTTTATTATGCCGTGTGTGAAGGCACACGCTGTCTATGAGAATAAATATCTGCTTGGTACATCCATGGCGAGACCGCTTATCGCAAAGCGTCTCGTTGAGATCGCACGTAAAGAGGGAGCTTCAGCTATCTGCCATGGTGCGACAGGTAAAGGAAATGACCAGATCCGTTTCGAGCTCGGAATCAAGGCTCTGGCTCCGGATCTGAAGATCATCGCTGCATGGAGATCTGACAAGTGGACTATGGATTCACGTGAGTCAGAGATCGAGTACTGCCGTCAGCATGGCATCACATTGCCGTTCAGCGCTGATTCGAGCTACAGCCGTGACCGTAATATCTGGCACATCTCGCATGAGGGACTCGAGCTCGAGGATCCGGCGAATGCGCCGAACTTCGATCATCTGCTCGTACTCGGTGTGTCACCGGAGAAGGCACCTGAGGAGGGTGAGACCGTTACGATGACATTTGAGAAGGGCGTTCCGACATCCATTAACGGTAAAAAGATGAAGGTTGCTGATATCATCAGAGAGCTCAACAAGCTCGGTGGAAAGCATGGTATCGGAATCGTTGATATCGTTGAGAACCGCGTGGTTGGTATGAAGAGCCGTGGTGTGTATGAGACACCGGGTGGAACCATCCTTTACGAGGCACATCAGCAGCTCGAGGAGCTGATTCTCGACCGCGAGACTACTGATCTCAAGCTCAACATGGGTAACAAGCTCGCTCAGATCACATATGAGGGCAAGTGGTTCAGTCCGCTTCGCGAGGCTGTATGCGCGTTCATCGACAAGACTCAGGAGTATGTGACCGGCGAAGTGAAGTTCAAGCTCTATAAGGGTAATATCATCAAGCAGGGTACGACATCACCGTACAGCCTGTATGATGAGGATATCGCTTCGTTTACTACGGGTGATCTTTATGATCATCACGACGCGGAGGGATTCATCAATCTGTTTGGGCTTTCGACAAAAGTACGTGCGCTCAAATTGAACAACAAGAAATAATCCGGGACATGCGTTTCGCACGTTCCTACATTCTTAGAGGAAGTATGCTTATGGTAGAGCAGGGTTTAGAGGTTTTTGAAAACATCGAACCGATTGATGGTGGGGTGACCGCGGCAAAGGGGTTCCAAGCATCATCAGTGGCGGCCGGGATTAAGTATAAGGGCAGAGAGGATATGGCGCTTGTTTACAGCGAATACCCTTGTACTTTAGGTGCGACATTTACGCAGAATGTGTTTGCGGCGGCACCGGTTCTGTATGACCGCGAGATTCTTAAAAATGGTAATCCGGTTCATGCTGTGGTACTGAATACCGGTATTGCGAATGCGGGAACAGGTTTACGTGGAAAAGAAACAAACCTGTTTATGGCGGCCGAGATGGCCAGAGAGCTGGGAGTAAAACCTGACGAGGTGCTCACTTGCTCGACCGGCGTTATCGGCTATCAGCTAAGCGAGGAGCCTATATACGAGGGTGTGAAAAAGCTGAAGGAGAGGCTGAATGACAGCCGTGAGAATGCGTTTAAGGCAGCCATGGCGATCATGACCACGGATACCGTTCAGAAGGAAGCTGCCTGCACCTTCACTATCGACGGAAAGACTGTTACTGTTGGTGGCATGACTAAAGGGTCGGGGATGATCCACCCTGATATGGCTACGATGCTTTCTGTGACTACTACTGATGCTATGATCGATCAGTATGTTTTGCAGGAACTCGTAAAGGAGTCTGTCGACGACAGCTTTAACATGATCTCGGTCGACAGAGATACTTCTACAAATGATACTTATATCGTGATGGCTAACGGAAAATCCGGTGTAAAGATCGAAAGAGATACAAAGGAGTACGAGCTTTTCCGTGAGGCTCTGCGATATGTTTGTATAACGCTTGCTAAAAAAATGGCCGCAGACGGCGAGGGCGCAACACGCATGCTCGAGGTTATCGTAACAGGAGCAAAGACTCATGAGGATGCGAGAAAGCTTGCGAGATCGGTGACGGCATCTAACCTTGTAAAGGCAATGGTATACGGCGCGGATGCGAACAGCGGACGAATACTCGATGCTCTCGGTTATGCCGGAGTTGATTTCGACCCGGATGTCGTGGACGTGACATTTTTACATGAGGATGACATGATGCTGATCGTTCAGGACGGTGTCGTGATGAAAATCGACGAGGAGAAGGCTACAGAGTGGATGAAACAGCCTGTCGTGACATTTTTATGTGAGCTGAAGCAGGGACGCGAGGGCGCGACGGCGTGGGGCTGTGATCTTACGCATGATTACGTCAATATAAATGGCGATTACAGGAGCTAGTAGATGCGTCGGGATGCTCGAACATAGAAGTATAAGAATGGAGAAAGATGATGAGTAATGTGATTGATGAGATAACAGGAAAGGCCGAGACTCTGATCGAGGCGCTTCCGTATATTCGTGATTTCAGCGGAAAAAAGGTTGTTGTTAAGTACGGCGGATCGGCGATGGTGGATCCAAAGCTGCAAAGGAGTGTGATCCAGGACGTAGCACTTTTGAAACTCGTCGGGATGCATCCGATCATCGTACACGGTGGCGGCAAGGAAATCAACAAATGGCTCGGCTACATGGGCAAGGAGAGCGAGTTCGTCGACGGATTGCGAGTGACCGATAAAGAAACCATGGAAGTCGCTGAGATGGTCCTGAATAAAGTGAACAAGTTTCTCGTACAGGAGATGGAGAAGCAGGGTGTGCGCGCAGCCGGTGTGAGCGGCAAGGATGGTGTGATGCTTCTTTGCAAGAAAAAGATGCCGAACGGCAAGGAGATCGGATATGTGGGAGACGTGGTATCAGTGAATACCGAGATCATCGATACGCTGATCGAAAATGACTTCGTCCCGATCATCGCGCCGGTAGGTTTGAATGAGCACTATCATGCGATAAATATAAACGCGGACGAGGCCGCATCAGCGGTGGCAAAGGCTATGCATGCTGAAAAGCTCGCCTACATGACTGATATAGAGGGCGTGTGCAAGGATCCTGATGATCCGTCAACTCTGATCTCAGTTCTTTCCCTCGATGAGGCAAAGCAGCTCATCAAGGACGGTACTATCGGAGGAGGCATGATTCCCAAGATCAAAAACTGCGTTGAAGCTGTCGAGCAGGGAGTCAACAGAGTGCATATCCTTGACGGACGACGAGAGCACTGTTTATTGCTCGAGTTCTTTACTCGCAAGGGTATCGGTACCGCTATCATAGATAACAAGGTTAATCTTTACCCTCATGAGAACGAATAAAAATGAGTAACCATGAATAATCACCAAAGTCATCGACACGAATCAGGTTTTGTTTTGCCCGAAGGACCTGTCGAAAACGTCACTGCGTAGCGTGCGTATTAGGAAACTCACAGAGTTTCCGCACGCATGCAGTGCTACGTTTTCGAATGGTGCAAACGGAGTCCGTAGGGCAAACAAAAGCCTGATCGTGCCTAAGTTTGTAAGATTGGAGGCTTATATGCTGGAAAAGATAAACGAATACGACTCGCACATGATAAACACCTATGTGCGTCACAAAATAATCTTCGATCACGGCGAAGGAGTCTGCCTTTACGACACTGACGGCAAACGCTACCTTGACTTCGGTGGCGGTATCGCCGTATGTGCGCTCGGATACAGCTGTGATCCCTACAAGGAAGCACTGAAAGCCCAGATCGATAAGGGCATGCATTTTTCAAACTATTTTTATTCCGAGCCTCTCGGTGAAGCAGCTAAAAATGTCTGCGAGATCACCGGCATGGACAAGGTGTTCTTTTCGAACTCCGGTTCCGAGGCGAATGAGGGAGCGCTTAAGCTCGCAAGAAAATACGCTATTGTAAACGGTCACGAGCATCGTCATGACATCGTGTCATTTGAAAAGGCGTTCCACGGAAGAAGTATGGGAGCGCTTTCCGTAACCGGTACAAAAAAATACCGCGAACCGTATGAGCCGATGCTTTCAGGTGTCAGCTTTGCCACATATAACGACCTTGACTCGGTAAAGGCTCTTGTCACCGACAACACCTACGCTATCATAGTTGAGGCACTGCAGGGTGAGGGCGGTATCTATCCTGCTGAACCTGAGTTCATACAGGGCATCAGAAAAATCTGCGATGATAACGATATCATCATGATCTGTGATGAGGTTCAGTGTGGTATGGGACGTAGCGGAAAAATGTTTGCATTCGAGCATTACGGAATCCGTCCTGACATCATGACCATGGCGAAGGGAATCGGAGCCGGTATTACGGTTGGATGCTTCGCTGCACCGACTAAGGTAGCAGACTGTATGGTTCCCGGTGATCACGGAACAACATTCGGCGGGAATCCGTTGTCAATGGCTGCCGTAAACGCTACGATAGATCAGTTCAAAAAGCAGAATCTCGTAGAGCATGCGGCGCAGATGGGCGAGTACCTGGGCTCAAGGCTCGAGGAGCTGGTTAGCAAGCATGATGTATGTGTATCAACCAGGGGACTTGGCCTGATGAGGGGACTGGAGCTCAAAGAGCCGGTCGCTGACTATGTAAACAAGGCTCTCGATGCAGGTTTGGTACTGATGGCAGCAGGCACAAATGTCATCCGTTTTGTTCCGCCTCTTGTTATCGAAAAGAGCGATATTGACGAGATGTTCGATATATTGGATTTAAAAGTTTTGTAAAAATCTGTTGTAAAATCTTAAAACTGTTGTATAATATTATTGTACATATATGCATCTTCCTCCGGAAAGAAGGGAGGAAGAATGGAAAAAAAGAAAAAGATACAGCTTGTGATGGGTATCGCAGCTGTGTTTTTGTGCGGCATCGCATATCTGGTCATGGGACCCGGAAGAGATGGTGCAGGTGCATCAGCTGAAACAGAGTTTATCGCCGGAGCATCTTCGGTAACTACCGGCAGCGTAGAGGTTAGTGTAACAGGCGCTTCTGTATATGTATATATCTGCGGAGAGGTAAAGAAACCCGGGGTATATACCTTTGATCACGACCCGAGAGTAGTTGAGGTCGTGGATATCGCCGGAGGCTTTTCAAAAAAAGCAGATAAAACGTCTGTGAATCTTGCAGCACAGGTAAGTGACGGTTCTCAGGTGGTGATACCGGAGAAAGGAAAAGCTACGGAAGGCTCTGTTACCGGAACTGATACCGGGCAGGACACATCGGGGCTTGTGGATATCAATACCGCAGGAGCTGAGGAGCTTAAGCAGATCCCGGGTATAGGAGACGCGAAGGCTGCGGCTATAGTTTCGTATCGGAGCGAGCACGGGAGATTCGCCCGTATCGAAGATTTGATGCAGATTACAGGAATTAAAGAAGGTATTTTTAACAGGATAAAGGATTACATTCGGGTGTGAGTTCAGTACTTGGAGGATTAGATTAATGGCTAAGCGCGTTTTGGTTGTAGATGACGAGAAGCTGATCGTAAAGGGGATCAGGTTCTCTTTGGAGCAGGATGGTATGGAAGTAGAAGCCGCATATGACGGCGAGGAGGCAGTAGAGGCAGTTCGTCAGAACAGCTTTGATGTTATTCTTTTGGATGTTATGCTTCCGAAGATGTCGGGATTTGAGGTATGTCAGCAGATCCGTGAGTTTTCCGATGTGCCGATCATCATGCTTACAGCCAAAGGCGATGATATGGACAAAATACTCGGTCTCGAGTACGGTGCAGATGATTATATAACCAAACCATTTAATATACTTGAGGTGAAGGCTCGTATCAAGGCTATCATCAGAAGAAGCGGTAAAAAGGATTCCTCCGGCGATGTTGCTCCGAAGGAAGTTGTTACCGATTTTGACGGACTGAAAGTGGATATTGAAGGCAGGCAGGTGTTTATTAATAATACGGAGATCAATCTCACAGCGAAGGAGTTCGATCTGCTCGAGCTTTTGATGACGCATAGCGGAAAGGTTTACTCCAGAGAAAAGCTTCTCGATGAGATCTGGGGCAAAAGCTATCCGGGTGATGTGCGTACAGTGGACGTGCATATTCGTCGTCTGAGAGAAAAGATCGAAGCACTGCCAAGTGAGCCAAAATATATTCATACCAAGTGGGGTGTTGGTTATTATTTCAAAGGCTAAAAAACTATTACGAAAGCTTAAGAGTCTACGTTTCCAAAGTCTGATGGTTCTTATTTTCATCGGTGTTTTGCCTTTGGTTCTGTTTTCGTTGATCATTTTGAATTCTTATCGTTCACGTGCCATAGAGCAGCAGACCACGAAAATCCAAACGCGTGGTGCTGTTATCTGTAATCTGGTCACGTCCTCTGCATTTTTCACAAATGATGTAACCCAGAAAGTTGATTCGGAGTTAACGCAGGTGTCGGATATCTATGACGGAAGGGTCATGATCGTCGACAGTGGTCTTAAAGTGCTTCGTGATACTTATGGATTTGAGGAAGGAAAGACTTTACTTATCCCTGAGGTTGCGCCTGTCATCAAGGGCAGGATATCAAATGTGACCCAGGTGCAGTCCAACAATATTCTTATTGTTCTTCCCGTGTATCAGGCGGATCAGTCGTCCGTCGGTGGTGCGGTCGTTATGAACTTCTCACTGGGAGAGGTCGTAAAGATGTACGAGAGTATCAGGACCATCCTGTTTACGATGCTTCTTTGCCTGGGTGTTATCGTTCTTATCGTGGCTGCTCTATACTCATCGAAGGTTGTTCGTCCTGTAGAAGAGATGACCGGTCAGGTCAGAAAAATATCCGAGGGTGATTTTTCACAGCAGATGCTCATACACGGATATGACGAGGTAGAGAGGCTTTCCGACGAGTTCAACCACATGCTTTCCGATCTTCAGAACTTAGAGGATGCGCGTCAGGAGTTCGTTTCAAACGTGTCGCACGAGTTGAAGACGCCTATCACATCCATGAAGGTTCTCTCGGAGTCGCTGCAGGGCCAGGAGGGGCTGCCTGTCGAGCTTTATCAGGAGTTCATGCAGGATATAGGAACTGAGCTCGATCGTATGAATGAGATCATAAATGACCTGCTTTCTCTCGTAAAAATGGACCGAACCGCAGCAACTCAAGTTAATATAACAGAGGTAAATGTAAATGAGTATATTGAGACACTTTTGAAGCAGCTGCAACCGTTAGCTGACAAAAGAAATATCGATATTATTTATGAAAGTGTAAGACCTGTGGAGGCTCAGATCGACGAAGTCAAGCTGGGTATGGCATTCAGAAACCTTATTGAAAATGCAATAAAATACAACTACGATGATGGTTGGGTAAGGGTTAGTCTTAATGCTGATCATAAGTTCTTTTATCTGAAGGTTTCCGACTCGGGAGAGGGTATACCTGAGGAACTGCAGGATCATATTTTTGAGAGATTTTACAGAGTTGATAAGGCGAGAGCCAGAGAGACCGGAGGTTCAGGGCTGGGCCTCGCGATAACAAGAAGTGCGATACTTTTACATCATGGATCGATCAAAGTTCATTCGGTGGAACAGCAGGGAACGACCTTTAATGTGAGAATACCGTTACAGTATCTGGAGTAATAGTGGCTTGGCGCCGGAAAGAGAAGGAAGCGAGTATGAGAAAATGTAAAAACTATATCATCATATGCCTCGTGCTGATCGCATCAGTGCTTCTTTTCGGGTGCGGCGAAGATACTGATCTCGGTGAAAACACCTACAAGGTATACTATCTGGATGGTGCCGGTGAGAGGCTTATCGCTGAGAAGTATACGGTTGGAATAGAGGAAAAGGATACTGTATCTATCGCCACGGAGCTTATACATGCGCTCGAGAAAAACGGAGAGGGGGACCGTTATACTAACCCAATAGAGCCGGACATCGAGTTTGATGAGCTGCAGATAGATGAGAATCAGATGTCTGTTTACTTTACAGGTGCTTATAATAACAAAACGGGTGTAACAGAGGTGCTTAGCAGAGCAGCTATTGTAAAGACACTTTTGCAGCTCAAGGATATTGATAAGATTGAGTTTTTCGTCGAGGATCAGCCGCTCATGGTCCGTGGTGAGAGTGTGGGACAGATGGATGAGTCAAGCTTTGTTGAGGACCTCGGAAACAGAGGAGAGCCGCAAAGCCGCACCGTAAAGCTGTACTTTGCCGACAGCAAAGGTCAGAGCCTTATTCCGATAGAGACTGTCGTTACTTACCCGGCATCAGAAAAAATGGCCAAACTCCTTGTTGATTCGTTGATAGCCGGTCCCGAGGCAATAAAGGATAAGGATACTGATGGAATCCTTCGTTCAGTACCTGCCGGTACTGTTCTTAACAATGTAACTATTCGTGATAATATTTGTTATCTTGATTTTTCGCGTGAATTTGCAGAGCTTTTGCCAAATGTTACCAGCGATGTGACCGTATACTCCATCGTTGATACTTTGTGTGAGCTTCCGAGTATATCGAGAGTGCAGTTCACGATAAACAGTGGAGTTAGAGAAAGATATGGGGAAACTAAAGGTTTTAATAAAGCCCTTGAAAGGAATCTTGATATCATCCGGTCGTAGACCGTTATGTATTCTTTTATGTTCTGTTATTCTATGGATAATAAGCTTTTACGATCCGCCTGATATAACTGATACAGGTCCCGCAGATGGCGACAGGGTGAACCTTATCGGTGCTGTAGAGTCCATGGTTATAACACCCTCAAAGTATGAGATGACTGTGTCGGATGTTGTAACCAAAAAGGGTGAAAAGTATTGTAACAGACTTAAGCTTTATTCTTCGAATAATAATGATTCAAAACAGGAAGTAAAACCGCTTCCACCTCTCAAGATCGGAAATACGATCTCTTTTTCCGGGACTGTTAAGTCCTTTCGTAAGCCCGGTAATCCGGGACAATTCAATGAAGTATCATATTACTTGGCGCTGGGTATCGATGCGAGATGCTTTGTATCGGATGTCAGCGTGGTAAGTGATGATTATGATAGCATTTCAAATGCTTTGTATGAAATACGAGGCTTATTTCGTGATGCTTTTTACAGTCTGTTACCGGAAAAGGAAGCGGGTATTATAACTGCAATGGTACTTGGCGAAAAGCAAGGGCTCGATGAGGATATAAATGAGCTGTACAGAGAGAATGGAATAGCTCATATACTTGCCATATCAGGACTGCATATTTCGATGATAGGTGTAGGACTTTTTTGGCTGTTGAGAAAGACTGTTTTTTCTCTTAAGGTTTCTGCCGTTATGACAGGTATGATATTGTTTTTATATGGACAGCTGACCGGTTTTCCATTGGCTACAAGACGAGCATTTGCAATGACTTTAATATTACTTGTGGCGAAGATAATAGGAGAGCGTTTTGACAGATTGAATGCACTTTCTGCCTCTGCAATAATAGAGTTAATAATTCATCCGGAATCCATATTTCAAAGCGGTTTTTTATTGTCATATGGAACAGTACTTGGAATAAGTATTTTTGTGTCCGAATTTGAGATGATAAGGATCGGTGATGAGAAATCGTTAAGACAGGCGGTTTTTAATATCATCTCGGGAAGCCTGGGAGTATCACTGGTAACGCTGCCGATAATAGTGCAGAGTTATCATGAGGTACCGGTTTACTCGGTCATTGTTAATACGTTACTTTTGCCGATGATGAGTTTGATGCTGGGGATGTCGCTTTTTGGAGGCGGCGTCTTTGTTATCGGTATGTTTGCCGCGAGATTTGTTTTCGGAATCGTTTATTACATTCTTCAGGCGTATCAGATTGTATGCGAAGTAGTCAGTTCGCTGCCGATGAGTTCGATCATAGTCAGTCATAGAAGTACGATTAGTATAGTTATTTATTATCTGGTATTAGTTATAGTGTCGAAGAGAACAAAGGATGATTTTAAGTCCTTCTCTGTTAGAATGATTTCAGCTATCATATTGATTAATGTAATTATATTCTTACAGCCAGCCAGCCATCCCGGACTTACGATAACTAACATCGATGTCGGACAAGGCGACTGCGCATGCATACGATACGACGACAAGGTGATACTCATCGACGGCGGGTCGAGTGATGTTAAGGAGGTTGCAAAATATCGTATAGTACCATGCCTGAAATTTATGGGAATCGATACAATTGATTACATGATCATTACGCATTCCGATGCGGATCATGTGAACGGGTTTGCTGAGATGCTCACAAAGCATGATCACTTCGGCATCGATATCAAAAATGTCGTCATGCCACTGATCACCGGTGTTGATAAGGCGTATAAAGAGTTTGAAGAAAAAGCGTCAAAGGCCGGAATAGAAAGGCTTATCAAGATAAGTGCCGGTGACAGGATCGACATTACGGACATGGAACTAATGTGTCTGCATCCTTCGAAAGGCTACGCCTGGGAGGATGCAAATGACTACTCCACAGTGCTAAGGCTGCAATATGGGAGTTTTACGGGTCTTTTTACGGGCGATCTTGGTTTTCACGGTGAGGAGGCCATAGATGGGCTGCTTACGGATGTCAATTACCTGAAGGTTGGTCATCATGGTTCGAAAGGCTCGTCGTCCGGAACATTTTTACAAAGGGTCAGGCCTGAGATCGCAGTGGCCTCGGCCGGGTACAAGAACAGATACCATCATCCGGCAAAAGAGGCGGTGGAAAGGCTCGAAAACAGTGGCGCGAAGATCTACTGCACGATCGATTGCGGGGCGGTGACAACATGGACGGACGGAGAGTGTATCAGGGTCGAAAAACACCTTGCAAATTCGTGATAAATTCGATATAATAACGGTGTATGCACTTTTGAGAATACTGACCCGGGGGAAAACCATGGCGGACAATCAGAAAAATATCGGCCTCAGCAGAGCCGCAAAGATAAAAAAGATCCTGCTCTACGTGGGCGTAGGGTTGTTTTTTGTATTTATTTCCGTGGTTTATTATTCCCTGCTTTATTCCAAAACTATGGCCGGTATTACAAAGACAGCCGAGCTGAATGCTACTCAGTCTGCCGAGCAGATCAACACTCAGCTTTCAAAACGCCTGAATCTGTTAAAGCTTACTTCTTATACCCTTGATAACATGATCAAGGCGGGTGATTCAAATGAGAAGATTCTCGATTACATAACCAATCAGTCTGTTTCTGTTAAGAATTCGCTTATTTCGGATTCCACAGGTATTTACGGATATATTAAGGGTGAGTACATGGATGGCTCCGGCTGGGTTCCCGAGGAGGGGTATGACGCTAAGGCCAGGCCATGGTATAAAGAGGGACTCAGTGGAAAAGGAGAAATCGTTATCGTGGATCCGTATGTGGATCTCGATACCGGAAATATGATGACTGCTCTTACACAGACTCTCTGTGACGGTGAGAGTGTAGTCGGCATGGATATGTCGATGGATTTTATCGAGAAGATAACAGAGGATCATGTAAGCCATCATCTGTCAAATGAAGAGTACATCATCAATTCAAAGGGTGTTATCGTGGCGCATTCCGATTCTCAGTTTGTTGGAAAGTATGAGTACGAGACGCCTTACACACTTGAGGAAGAAATAGCTGATCACAAAAAAGAAACTGATGAAAGCAAGTTTGTCATTTCCTTTGACGGAAAAGACTACATGATACATTTAGAAGATCTGAACATGGATTGGACCTATGTTTCGGTCATCGATACCACGGATGATTTCAGATCGCTTCGTATACCTCTGTATATCACTATCCTCGTAGCCGTTATTACAGTCGGTTTGCTTATATTTTTTATGATCCGTTCCGACAGAAAGTCGAGAGAGGCACAGAGCCTTGTGGCTATGAGCGAGAAGGCATTGGCTGCGAGCGAGGCAAAGTCGTCATTCTTGTCGAACATGTCTCATGAGATCAGAACTCCGATAAATGCCATCATCGGAATGAACGAGATGATCCTCAGAGAGTGTGAGGACAAATCGGTACTCAAGTACTCAGATGATATTAAGACTGCAAGTAATACACTTCTCGGTCTGATAAATGATATCCTGGATTTTTCGAAGATAGAAGCAGGAAAGATTGAGATCATACCTGTTGACTA
>JAEEGL017057708.1_pt1 | contig 15191 bp, 14 predicted proteins | sample 9134231 | NCBI WGS metagenome assembly JAEEGL01 (sample SAMN16246548, study PRJNA631951) | gut metagenome | biome: gut microbiome; feature: rumen; material: fiber-attached | host: Bos | place: Iran: Karaj | collected 2018-10 | reverse complement strand
GAATATTTTAGCAGAGAAGCGGCTATTACTTCAATAAACACTTACAAATAATACGCTCAATTAACAGCATTATTTTCTTTAGGTGCCTCCGTAATATCAGCAGTATTCTCAATCACTGATGTATCATCAGCATCTACAATGCTATCTGCCGGAGGGTCTTCTCTTCTCAAATTAATGATAGTTTCGACCAGCCAGACTATTCCGTTGAAAATAACAACACAACCCCATGCCATAGCAAGCAGCATGTACTTCATCATATAGAACATTAAGATAAAGAGCCACTTCATTGGCAGTACTATTAAGAAATAGAAAATTGCACCAATTAAGTTAGAGGTGCCTTTAACCGCGCTCTTGGCAGAAAAAGTCGTCTTATGGTATATCTTATTTTTCAATGCTCTTGAAGGATTCTTGATCCAGCCCATTCCCTTCTTGCCATAGAATGGGTTTGCCATTCTTTTGAGTTTACGCTTATATTTTCCGGTCGTCCTGGCTTTAATAGATTTTTTAATTGATGGAGTACGAAGACCAACTTTCATTGATAATACCTCCAATTTAGCGATTACTTATTATCTTTCAGTCTTTTCTGCTCTTCCAGTTCTTCTTGATATCCAGCGATTATTATACCCGCGGGGAGTGCCACGATAGCTATTCCCAACACCGCCGAAATCATAGTGATGAACTTACCAATTGAGCTTGTTGCATATACATCGCCATAACCTACGGTAGTTAATGATATAGTGGCCCAGTATATGGCGTCATACATTGTCGGGAAGGTCTCAGGCTCAGCATTAAATATAACCAATGCCGAGATCAGAACATAAGCGACAGCAAATCCACAAACAACTATCAGGCTATCTTTCTGCTTCCTGAACACATTTACTATCATGGTTATGTTCTTTGAATACCGGAAAGCTTTAAAAATTCTAAAGACCTTAAATGTCCTCATCAGCCTAAAGATCTTTAATAGACGGAACCCTTTCTTTAACACCGTTACGGATGGCAATATTGATAATAGGTCTATCAGCGCCATAAGCGTGAATGGGTAAAGCAGAAATGATATCGCACCTCTTTTTAGCTTTAGGTCAGCGGTGAACAGCCTCAAAATATAGTCTGCTATAAAAACAATCACGGTAACTCTATCAATGATATTGAAAACCGTCAGTTCTTTATGTGACCACAATGGAATAATGCTAATAATAATTGTGGCCATCATAAAAAAATCATATGCTCTACTTAGCTTATCGTTTTCTTCCCCAACTTCTATAATTTCAAAAATACGTTTTCTCATACAGTTCCACTCACTCTAAGAAACACTTTAAATTACTGTTTATTTCTATATTCATGAAGATATCTTATTGCCTCATCAGCAGTAGAAAAATGTTCTTTAGTTTCTTCCCCTATGACATAGTATCCCGGTTCGGCGTAATCTCCACTTCTCTTACTAGCCTCACTTTCCTTTACATACTCAGTATGAAGACCATACCTTTGCTGTACATAATAATCATAAAAGTCCAGATCAGTCAGCTCGTCTGCCAATACAAACCTGATGCATGTCCCGTAGTCATTATTTTCCACACCCCCGTATGAAATATAACCATCATCACTGTTTGCTCTTCTGTACTTCATTACTAATCCATATTTTTCTAAAAGCGCTTTAACCTCATCCGCAGACATACCAATTTCTGCTTCCATATAGAATTGCTCGATAGGACTTATTTCTGTATCAACACTTGCCTCATATGCCAGTGCTTCATCGGCTGAACCAACAATAAGTCTCATAGTTCCATTTTCAAAAGGAGTCAGCTTATTCTTGTCATAGATACTATAACCATCAGCATCAGAATATCTGATTTCTAAAAGCTCAGCATTCTTATAATAAGTAAGATTCTCACCACTACTATCAATAACAATGCAATAATCTCCCTTGGTCAGATCATCTAAGCTTATGGCTTTAGCGTCATTTTTGGTAAGTGCCACCTTATAATAAAATCTACCCGTACCGGTATTCTTTTTATTTGTAAAAACGCCACATTCTTTAGCCAGATCTTCGACGTTATCTATCCTTCCTTTGTCTATGTATAACTTAAAGAAATTATCAAGAGCTTCGTGGGCATTAACTATTTCTTCAACGGGTTCTATTACAGTTTCAGCATCATCTGTTTGCCCATCAACAACTTGTTCCTTCTGGTCCAAATTATCTTTTTCAACCTCAGCTACTATCGTTTCAGAAGATGCAGAATTTGTTGGTGTAGTACTTTCGCTACTATCATTTGATGATCCTATCGCAAAAATCACAATCCAAAACAAAGCTGTAACAGCCAACTTAACCCAGACGTTCCATTTATTCTTCTTTCTCCATATCAAAACCATTACAGGCGCTGGAAAAAAGAATATCCATCCAAGTACCCAAAGCAAAGTATTTCGCTTCTTCACAGGTTGCTGCGCAGGCTGTACATACCTCGCTTGCTGATTATTTGTTTTTCTCGCCTCAGCTTGAGCTCTCTGCCTACCTTTTTCAAACTCATAACCAGCCTGCTCAGCGTTATCATACTTGACATGCTGAACTTCATCATCAATTGCTAGTTTTGCACCGCAATGCTCACAATAAGCAACAGTTTTTTCTCCATCGATCTTAAGATTTGCTCCGCAATGTGGACAAGTCATATCAATAATTTTCATAAGCACCTCACAAAAATAAACCTATATAAATATAGTACCACGCATATCGTTTTGATGAATAATAATTGATTAAAAAACATACTTGTATCCACCATAAAATGCCTCCGTTTTCTAATTATATATTCCCTGTGTTGCGTTATCACCTTTCACGTAGCAACTATCCCACTCTCACCGCTGCCAAAATCGCACTGTGGGAATACAGATTTCTTGGCAAAATAAAAAAGCCTGGTTCGTCGAGATGGAGTCGGAGATTTCTCTCTTGATCACACCTCAAACCAGGCTTTTTTATTATTCGAACGCTGTATGTATTACGATCAGAGGGCTCCAATTGCCCAAGATGATTCAATACATAACAGTATTCTTAAGATAAAAATACATCAAAAATAATATAAAAGCAACTCCGGCAATACAACGTCACAAAGTGAGAGGTCATAGATCCGTAGTTGCTTTTATTAAAAGAGGCTGCGGGCAGTGCTGCCCCCATCCGGAGTAAAAACTCTTTTTGGAATACCTCTTCTAGACATATTCAATAAAAGAGGACCATCCTTATCGCTGTCATAACAGTTTCAGGTACGAGCCTCGCCTTGGTGAAATCCCGGTCTGCTCAGGTCAACTCTTTTAAAACGAAGGGCCGCAAAGGCGAAACTGCGAAAAGCATACTCGCTATACGCACTCTTCGTATGGATGATAATAACACATATAATTAATTTTGCCAAATCTTTTAATTACGCCAAATTTTTATACCCCTCTTATGATAATTCCAACCACACTTTTTATTTTTCTAATTTTCACAATGTATTTATTTCAAAATCGGTTCTAAGAAAGCCCATAAATAGGGCTTTTCAAATTAATGAATGAACCAATCGTAGAGTCTAGACACCACTCACAGCAAGAATATGGATAATTCCATTATCCTTATAAAGCTGTTTGCTTTCTTCGCCCATAAAGGCCTTATCCCCAAGAAGAATAGCTTTCATAATCGAAGCATCATTACAGTCAAGGCACTTATCCAGCCTGTTCTCAAGCTGACACCTCAACTGATATAAGTTTTCATGAATGATATCTTTTTCACCATTCCTCGAAATAACTCTGGCGCTTTTTACAGCATATGCAGTTTTTAAGGTTGCGTAATACAGCGATGAGTCAAATTCACCCGGATTTCTTGCAATACTAAAAAGAGAGACCTTCCCCTCTGCCCGTATAGTCTCTCCTATCATGGGCTCGGGGTTCTCCTCGTCTTTTAAGTAAAGTGCAATGTATTTATTTTTTCCAATTGACGCATTAACTGGGGTAATATAGACGACAGTAGTTACTTTGCCAAGGAAATCCACCTTCAGCTCCTTGTCTGAAACAACGCCTGTAACAGCAAGAATACTACCATCAAAACTATCAGGATAATCCATCAGATAATCAGACAAAAATAATTCCAGATATATAAAGACAATCGCCGTTATCACAACAGATAGAATAAATAACGGACGTTTCAATATAATCTCCTAGTATTTCACATTATTCAACAATATCAAGATTTCGCTCGTAGGCACCGGAAATCACAAAATCCATAAATTGGAATGAGTCCTGGCCATTAACCGAGAAAACAACCTTATTTATGTTGGGAAGTTCAGTAAGTGTATTTACAATTGAATAGATAGAGGCTTCTGCAGAAACCGAAGCAGTCTGGTTCAAAAAGCCTGAGTCCAGGTCAAGATAGCATACACCATCCTTAACATTTATACTCTTTACCTTTGCATCCTTCGACACTGTCGGATAAGCGATATCACTGTTAGGTCCGCTTATAACCTGCTCAACAGCAAGCTTCTCCATGGAAATATTACTGTTATATACTACCGATCTGTAAACCGGCATAAGCATCTTCCCATCTTCAGTTGCAAAATACAGCTTAAGCTCAACCTTTTCGTAGGTATTTATCTCATTTCCCACATTGTATATAAAAGTATCCGCAGACATATTTCCGATAACATTACCATAATGATCTGATATCGGCACGCCTTCAACAAGGAAATTCACATATTCAACGTCATCCAGCTGAGTAAATGTCCTTACAATAGCAGCTCTGTCAAGGATTTCTATTGTTCTTCCTAGCTGGTTATAATTTGACGCAAAATTCAAAGTAAGAAGTCTGTCATGAAGCGAATAACCAATAAGCTTGATATCACCTGCCATAGGTGCCTCATACTCAAGTCTGTCAGGCATCTTGCCAAGTACCTCAATAAGCTCATCAATAGCCTCTTCGGTATCTTCCTTAGTGGCGTTAAGCTCATAGTCCTTTGACATGATTCCTGTTTCATTACTGTTTACATAGAATACACTGATTGTATTCTCAGATACTTCCTGCTTTTTTCCACAAGAAGCCAAAGAAATGCATGCCAAACCAAGCACAACTGACAGCAGTGCCACTGTGCAATGAAGCCTTCTGTAATTCCATATGAAGTTATGAGATGAACCCTCGTTAAACATCATTGCTTAGCTCCTACACTTGATAGAGGAATCTTTATAGTAAAGGTTGTTCCTTCTCCAAGCGTACTCTTAACGTCTATTGTACCTCTGTGCATGATTACAGCATTTCTTGCTATAGCCAGACCAAGACCTGTTCCACCAATCTCTCTGGATCTGGATTTATCAACACGATAGAATCTCTCGTAAATATGGTCAAGTGACTCCTCCGGAATTCCCATTCCGGAATCTATAACCGACAGATAGAAATACTGGTGATCGGCATCAAGTTCGACTCTGACAAAGCCATTATCCTTGTTATACTTAATAGCATTTTCCACGAGGTTCATGATAACAAGAGATATTTTAACCTCATCTATTTCAGCAGTAACAGCTCTTTTACTCTCAAGAATAAGTTCGATATTGTGCTTGACGGCAATCGGACGCATTCTCTTTAAAACGCTCTCGGTCAGAGCCACCACATCCACAGATGTAATGGAAAGACCTGCAGATGTCTTATCCATCTTAACCAGGGCAAGAAGATCGTTGATGATCTTGTCTTCTCTGTCAACCTCATGGCTTATATCAGTCATGAACTCCTTATAGACCTCATTTGGAACATCCTCCTGGGTCAAAAGAGAATCCGCAAGAATTTTCATTGAAGTAATAGGTGTCTTAAGCTCATGAGACACGTTTGATACAAATTCCTGTCTGGAATCATCCAGCACCTTCATACGGCGAAGAAGTGCGTTAAATGCCTTAATAATAGCTTCAGTTTCCAGATAGTTAGGTCCAACGATAGGTTTATCGGTATAGCCTTCCTTGAGGTCATTGATAGCAGATGTAATTCTGTCGAAGGGTTTTAACAGGAAATAAGCCACAAGGGCGGAGCACACGATGATAACCAAACCAATAAGAGCCTCTAATGTGGCAGCTCTTCGTGAAAGGATATCCATAGTTTTAGCTATGGTATCCGTCGAAACGCTGGTAAGAAGCACTCCTCTTACCACCTCATTGGGGTCACCATATTCTGATACATCCATTTCCTCAATTACTTCAGTTTCAACGATAGGAGTAATAAGCTCAATATAGCCATTACTCTGATCATATTTGGACAGCATTCCTTTACTGCCCTTGTTCAAGCAGTTAACAACCTCCTCTGAAATAATAGTCTTACCCTGACTAATACTATAGGTGTCCTTAACTACTTTTAGGTCATCGTTAATAACCATCACACGTCCGTCATAAAGGTTAGCCAGCATATCAAGCTCCGCATTTATGACATCCGAGTATGGATCCTGTAAATAATTATAAAAAATCAGGTGATTGGCCAAAATTCTAAGCTGAGTCTGCACCTCAGTAGCTTTGACACTGACAGCACGGTCTTCATAGCTGTCCAGGATTATCCAGTGCATGCAGATGCATGAAACAAGACCTGTCACTGCCACAACTATGAAAAATCGTGCCCTTAGACTTTTGAATATATCTTTGAACTTCAAACCATTGTAAGCATTATTCATAACAGCGTTCACTTATGCCTGAAAATAGTATCCACTGCCCCACTTGGTACGAACATATCTAGGATCGCTTGGTTTAGATTCAAGCTTTTCCCTAAGTCTTCTGATGTGAACATCAACTGTTCTTGCATCTCCGGGATAGTCATTACCCCAAATAGTAGTTAAAAGCTCTTCTCTGGAATACACCTTGCCTGGGTTAGATGCAAGAAGCTCTAAAAGCTCGTACTCTCTGCTGGTTACATTGATTTCTTTTGTGCCGACAAATACTCTTCTATACTGCTCGTTAAGCTTGAGGTCTCCATAAACCATTACTCCGGCATTCTCAGAAACCTTATTGGTTCTACGCATAATAGCCTTGATTCTAGCCTTAACTTCAAGAATATTGAAGGGCTTGGTAATATAGTCATCAGCTCCGTACTCAAGGCCGAGAATTTTGTCCATATCATCGCCCTTTGCTGTAAGCATAATGATCGGCACAGATGAAAACTCTCTAATCTGCTGACACACTTCAAAACCGCTCATAACAGGAAGCATGACATCCAAAAGGATTATGTCGTACTCATTGGCTTTTGCCATATCCAAAGCTTCCTGACCGTCATAAGCACAATCCACAACTATATCATCCTGCTCAAGGCTGAACTTAATGCCCTTAACTATGATCTTTTCATCATCAACTACCAGTGCCTTCTTGCTCATTTCATCTCCAATTCTAAACCGTTATCTGATCCTTGATCTTCTGAAACAGCTTGTCCTTTATTCCGCTGACCTTCATAATGTCTTCAATTGCAGAAAATCTACCGTTTTCTTCCCGGTATTTGATAATCTTTCCTGCAATTCCCTCTCCGATTCCGGGAAGGGTCTTAAGCTGATCCAATGAAGCAGTATTAATGTTCACAAGACCGTTATTGCCATTATCTTCTGAAGTAGAAACACTTTCATCAATTCCCTTACTGATAATACTTGTATTCGAAGAGACGTTAATCTCACTCTCACCACCACAAGTGTCCTCTTTGGAGGGTATTCGCAGTTTAATTCCGTCTTCCAAAGGCGCAGCAAGATTTACAAAGGAATCATCTGCAGTTTCCAGAATGCCACCCGCCGCCGAAACAGCATCAATAACACGGCTTCCCTCTGAAAGCTCATAAACACCCGGGCTTTCAACTTCTCCGCAGACATAGACAAAGATTACGGATGAAGTATCCTGATCAGCTTTATCCGCTTCACCGGATCCTTCACCTTCATCAGGTAATGCCAAAAAGGCTGCATCCTCCTGCCTTTTCAAAGTATCATCCTCAAAGATGATCTCCGAATCAGTCCGCCTGCAACCAGTCAGCAACATAATAATAGCAACAACTAAAAATATTTTCTTTTGCATGTTTCCTCCAAAAAACAGAGGACCCCGCCATGCTTTTTTATTGTAGTAAAGAAAAACTACTTCCGCAAGTATAATATCGAATGTTTTTTAATCTTCGGTAAGACCTGATATAATAGCCTCATCATTAGGATCAGGCAAAGTTTCCTCAGTATAGCTCTCGCCAGTAACCTGAGTCATTATGCTTTCTGACACCTCTTTTAAAGTCGAATTTGCATCTGCGCCATTCCAGATCTTTGTAAAAGCAATTTCCAATTCCATCCAGAGATTGCTTGTCTCGATAGTCTTGGGCATTGGAATGGATGTATTATATACATCGATGAAATTATCTATATCCTCATTATTGTATTTAATGCCATATCTGGCAGCAATCTTACCACTGCTGCGATATAACTCGTCTGAACTGTCATTACAGATATATCTGGCCACAGCGTTAGACTGGGTTGGATGCTCAGTATAACCGTTGACCACAATACAGTTCGTAACAGACATTGTTCTTGTGGCAAACTCAGGTGTAAGAGCCGGCATATCAGCTACAGCGAACTCGTACTGGCTCTCTCCTGCAGCCTTAGCCTCTTTTATCCTTGAAAGAATATCAGTGGTAGCCACTGTAAATACAATCTTACCGTTAATAAAGTCGTCCACAATGCTGTCATAGTTAGTGGAATCAGCCTCAATAGCAAAGAACTGATTAAGCTGCTGATAAATTTTCATGCAGCTAATAGTATCTGCGTTATAGATATCAATGAGGTTTACATTGTCACCGTCCTTACCACCTACATTCATATAGCTTCCTACAAAGAAGTAGTTGTAAAAAATATCGGTAACATCCCATTTAAATACCGCTTCAACCTGATCAGGAGCGTTATAACTCTGGGCAAAGCTAAGGATATCCGAAATAGTTGAAGGAAGAGTCTCCTTTACCATCTCATCGACTTCAGCCTGGGTTATCTCAATACTTGCAGAAGTATCTCCTTCATCAGCTGAAGTCATGCTATCTTCGGCCTCAGTCTCATCCACGCCGTTCTCATCAATATCAGCCTGAGCCTGCTCACCTTCTATAAGATCAAGCTCGGCCTGCATGTTATCTTTGGCCATTTCTTCAAGATATGTCTTGTTATACACCAGAGAGCTTGTCTCAAAGTACATCGGATAGGCGATATACCTGTTGTCATACATAATTGAATTGACCGCCGCCATCGGGAACATATCCTCGGTAAAATAGTCCGCTCCTCCGGTAACTTCCAGGGCAAGTCCGGCTAAATAAGCCTTTTCAAGCGAATCATTTGTTATTATAAACAAATCGGGATAATTATCATCAGTAAGAGAAGCCTTGTTGATGGCTTCAAGATATTCAAGCCCGGAAACAAGAACAGGTTCAACACGAACATTAGGGTTAACCTGCGCGTAAGATACTGCCTTGCTCTGAAGATACGAAGTAAGCGCCTCATCAGTGTACCACAGCCTTACAGTTGTCTTGGGTTTGACAAACAAAGAACGGTTTTCAAAAATGCTCTGTCCTGAGCGGGCATAAACAAAAGCGCCCGCTACAGTACATGCAATAAGTATCATAGAAAGGATTCTAACTTTTAATCTCATACAGTCCCCAGACATGAATCCAAAATGCTGATCATGTCATCTACATTTTCCTTGGTTATTATGAGGGGCGGTACGAATCTGATTATCTGAGTCCCGGCATTTATCAGGATCAGTCCCTTTGATAGAGCCATATTTATCACATCGGCAACCGGTCTGTCCAAAACAAGTCCCTGCATCAAACCGGCACCTCTTCTGTCCACAATAAACTCATACTTATCCTTAAGCTCATCAAGACGCTTTTCAAGATAAGGAGCCACCTCATTCACATTCTCTATTATATTGTCCTCCTTAAATAAATCAAGGACTTTGTTTATTGCCGCACAGGCGAATGGATTACCACCATAGGTAGTTCCATGATCTCCGGCGACAAGTGAATTTGATGCCACTTTTTCGTTTAAAAGAAATGCTCCTACAGGAACTCCGCATCCAAGAGCCTTAGCAGTTGTCATAATATCCGGCTTAATGCCATATTTCTGCCACGCAAACATATAACCGGTTCTGCCCATTCCGCACTGTATCTCGTCAAGGATAAGGAGAATATCCTTCTCATCACAAAGTTTTCTTACCTTGGTCAAAAACTCCTCAGTGGCAGGGAAAATTCCACCTTCACCCTGAACTGTCTCCATGATGATAGCGCAGGTCTTATCATTTACACATGCAAGAACCGAGTCAAAATCATTAAGATCAGCAAACCTTATATTGCCAATCATGGGTTCAAAGGCTTCTCTGTAATGAGGATTACCTGTAACAGACAGCGCTCCAAAGGTTCTTCCATGGAAGGAATGATTCATGGCAATAATCTCGTGATCTGTTTTTCCATCCTTAAGAAATGCATATTTTCTGGCAGCCTTTATAGCACCTTCTACTGCTTCAGCTCCGCTGTTGGTAAAAAAGGCTCTGTCCATCCCGGAAGCTTCCTTTATTTTCTTGGCAGCTTCCACAGCAGGAACGTTATAGTAATAGTTTGATGTATGAAGCAGCTTGTCTATCTGTGCCTTAAGGGCATCATCATAGTCTTTATAGTGATAGCCAAGTGCAAATACAGCTATACCCGATACAAAATCAAGGTACTTTTTGCCATCAAGATCGTAAAGATATACACCCTCGCCCTTATCAAGTACTATCTGATACCTGTTGTAGGTATGAAGAAGGGCTTTCTCAGCATCATCGATATATTTCTGCATCAACTCACTCATAATTCATCTCCATCCGGCATAAACATTGTGCCAATTCCTCTGTTAGTAAAGATCTCAAGAAGCAGACAGTGCGGAATCCTTCCGTCAAGGATATGTACTCTCTTAACGCCTTCTCTAATGGCATCAGTGCAGTTATTCAGCTTTGGAAGCATTCCTCCGCCGATGTTTCCGCCGTTTATAAGATCATCTGCCTCAGAGCAGGTGAGTCTTGAAATAAAGGTTGAAGGATCCTTGATATCCTTGTAAACACCTTCAATATCAGTTAAGAATGCCAGCTTATCAGCACCAATTGCCTTAGCAATTGCACAGGCAGCATCATCGGCATTTATATTGTAGGTGTCAAAATTATCATCAAAGCCAACCGGAGCGACAATTGGAAGATAATCATTATCCATCATGTCAAACAGTACCTTGGGATCAACCTTATCAACCTCGCCCACAAAACCAATATCTTTGCCGTCTGAGTATTTCTTTTTTACATGAAGAAGCCCTGAATCCTTACCGCTAATACCTACAGCCTTTACGCCCAGCTCCTGAACCATTGTCACAAGCTGCTTGTTTACGCGACTAAGAACCATCTCCGCGATCTCCATGGTCTCATCATCAGTGACCCTGAGTCCATTTACAAACTGGGCCTCTTTTCCCACCTTTGAAACCCAGTTGCTGATAGCCTTTCCACCACCATGGACAATGATAGGCTTAAAACCTACAAGCTTAAGTAGCGTAACATCTGTTATCACGCTTCTCTGAAGCTCGGGATTGCTCATGGCACTTCCGCCATACTTAACAACAATGATCTTCCTGTTGAACTTCTGAATATATGGCAGTGCCTCAACAAGAACTTCTGCCTTTTTTAAAACATCCTGCATATCCTTATCCACGGTATATCTCCTCCTTAACTATTTTTCATTTATGACCTGTAATCTGCGTTGATCTTCACATAATCGTAAGTCAGATCGCAGCCCCAGGCTGTAGCCTCAGCATCGCCCTCATTCATATTTACGAAGACCGTTACAGCATCAGCTTTCATTATCAAAAGAGCCTGTTCCTCATCAAAATCAAGGGGCGTTCCTTTATGGAAAACTTCTATCTTGCCAACTTCGCTCTCGAAAAAGAGCTCCACATCGTTCTGATCAAAATCAGCTCCGGAATATCCCATCGCACATAAGAATCTTCCAAAGTTCGCATCACATCCGTATATGGCAGCCTTTGAAAGGTTGGAACCAACTATTGCCCTTGAAAGAGTTCTTGCATCGTCCTTGCATTTGGCATTTATAACCTTTGCCTCAAAGAGCTTGCTGGCGCCTTCTCCATCTGCAGCCATTTTCTTGGCAAGATATTCACAGACAAAAGAAAGAGCCTCCTTAAATACTGCGTAATCATCATTCATTTCAGTTATAGCAGCATTGCCCGCAAGTCCATTTGCCATGCAGAGCAGCGTATCATTGGTGGATGTATCCCCATCAACTGTTATCATATTGAAGGTATCCTTCACCACATCGCTGACAGCCTTCTGCAAAAGAGCTTTCTCAATTACAAGGTCCGTTGTAAGAAAAGCAAGCATTGTACACATATTGGGGTGGATCATTCCCGATCCCTTACTCATACCGCCTAAAACAACCTCTTTGCCACCTACTTCAAAGCTAACTGCCACCTCTTTGTTTACGGTATCAGTTGTCATTATTGCCTTAGATGCTGCTGTTCCGGCCTCAATACTTCCGTCAAGGTTCTTGCTCATTGTCTCTACGCCCGCAACCAGTTTATCAACAGGAAGCTGCATTCCGATAACACCGGTGGATGCCACAGCGACCGAGGAGTACTTTACTCCAAGGCACTTTTCAACGGCCTTTGCAGTTGCTTCGCAGGCATCAAATCCCTCTTTTCCGGTACAGGCATTGGCTATACCTGAATTAATAACAACTGCCTGCATCGGTTCCCCTGAAGAAACAATCTTCTGATCCCACTGAACGCATGCAGCCTTTACCACATTTGATGTAAATGTTCCGGCACATACACAGGGCTCATCAGAGTATACGAAAGCCATATCTGTCCTGTTCTTATATTTTATTCCAGCCTCGCAGCTTGTTGCCTTAAATCCTTTTGCAGCTGTAACTCCGCCATTTATCTGTTTCATGTCTCTTCCTTTCCATGAGTACAAATGATCAATCACTTGATAAATACTGTTGCATTATCCTCATTCAGCGCATGATCGTAGTAGTTCATATCATCTCTAAGTGTCCAGCCCATCTTTTGCCAGAATTTATTACCAACTGTATTTGTAACAAACGCATTCAGGCAGACTTTATTGATTTTCTCTTCCTTGAGCTTTTCACAGCAAAACTGTACCATCTTCTTGCCTATTCCATGCATTCTGTAGGCTTCACTAACGCATACGTGATACAGACAGGCTCTTCTGCCATCATGCCCGCATAAAATAGCACCCACTATTTTACCATCCTCCACATCTACTGCGCTGGTAGTGGGGTTCCTCTTAAGAAATCGCTCAATTCCTTCTTTCGAATCATCAAGTGTACGTATTCCAAAACCATGGATTGAATTCCAAAGTGCGTACACTTCATCGTAATCATCGATTGTCATTACTCGAACCATTTTCTACTCCTCTTCACGGGAAGCTTGGAACTATCTCAAGACCTTCGCTCTCTTTGAGTCCAAACATTATGTTCATATTCTGCACTGCCTGTCCGGCTGCACCCTTTACCAGATTATCGATGGCGCCCATCATGATAACTCTTCCGGTACGCTCATCAATCTTAAATCCGATATCCACGAAATTACTTCCCTCAACCCATCTGGTTTCAGGATAAACACCGTCTTCAAGAATTCTAATAAATAATTCATCCTTATAGTATTTCTCATAAGCAGCCCTGATATCCAAAGCTGTCGGAAGCTTTCCGTCCTTTTTAACCAGCGTAGCATACTCAGTTGCCAGGATTCCTCTGTTCATCGGAACAAGGTGTGGTGTGAAGTTTATCACCATCTCTTTTCCCGCAGCGTATCCAAGTTGTTCCTCAATCTCAGGGGTATGTCTGTGATTTGCAACGCCATAGGGTTTGCAGCTCTCGTTTACTTCACAGTAAAGATTTGCCACCTTAGCACCTCTTCCGGCCCCGGAAACACCGCTAAGAGCATCAACGATCAATGTATCCGGATCAATCAGCCCTTCTTTAATAAGAGGATAAGCTGTTAGTATCGAACAGGTTGTATAACAGCCGGGATTGGCAAGAATTCTTGCTTTCTTAATCTTGTCTCTGTTTATCTCGCAAAGGCCGTATACAGCTTCTTCTATATACTGAGGTGCTTTATGCTCAATCTTGTACCATTTTTCATATACTGATACATCCTTAAGTCTGAAATCAGCTGAAAGATCAATGATCTTAACCTTATTTAGAATCTCATCATTAACAAGGCTTGCGCAAAGTCCCTGAGGAGTTGCCGTAAATATAACATCAACCTCTTTAGCCAGCTCTTCCATGTTGTCATCAAGGCACTTAGCATCAATCAATTTAAAAAAGTTTCCATAAATAGCTGCGTATTTCTCATCTATATAGGATCTGGATCCATACCAGACAACCTCTGCATCAGGATGTCCCTGTAACAGCCTTACTATTTCAGCACCAGCATATCCGGTAGCTCCGATGATTCCAACCTTTATCATGTTATTGTTCCTTTCTCATCTCTCTATTCTTTTCTTATACATAGAAGAAATGTAAAAACGAATTCAAAAAATCCCTTGATTAACTTGTTTTAGTATACGACCCCAAAAAACTAAATGCAATAGAAATTTTAATATTTATGCAGAAAAATATATCTTTTTAAATATTTATGCATTTTTCTATTGCAATCTGTGAATAAATGTTTTATATTGAAAAACGAAATAACAAATTTATGAAAGATGAGGTTACGGAAATGGCTAAAGAAAAGGTTATTCTTGCATACTCTGGTGGACTTGATACAACTGCTATCATCCCATGGCTTAAGGAAAACTTCGATTATGAAGTTGTTTGTGTCTGCATCGATTGCGGACAGGAAGAAGAACTTGATGGTCTTGATGAGAGAGCTAAGAGCTGCGGCGCAAGCAAGCTCTATGTCCTTGATGTAGTAGACGAGTTCTGCGACGAATATATTGTTCCTTGTGTAATGGCACACGCTGTATATGAGAACAAATATCTTCTTGGAACCAGCATGGCTCGTCCTCTTATCGCTAAAAAGCTTGTGGAAATCGCAAGAAAAGAAGGCGCTGTTGCAATCTGCCACGGAGCTACAGGTAAGGGTAACGATCAGATCCGTTTCGAGCTTGGAATCAAAGCTCTTGCTCCTGATATCAAGATCATTGCTGCCTGGAGAAATGACAAG
>JAEEGL011917307.1_pt1 | contig 15191 bp, 10 predicted proteins | sample 9134231 | NCBI WGS metagenome assembly JAEEGL01 (sample SAMN16246548, study PRJNA631951) | gut metagenome | biome: gut microbiome; feature: rumen; material: fiber-attached | host: Bos | place: Iran: Karaj | collected 2018-10 | reverse complement strand
TAGAGAACGTTAAACACCATGCCGCTGAAGAAAATGTTAAGGTACAGGATTGCATCCTTCATGACATTTTCCGGTGTTTTGAGGAGCCGTAAAAATACGGGACAAAGAACAAAGCCTGCAAGCATCGTAAGAACGCCCATGACAAAAGCCAGGGCGATGGTGGTATGGACCACATTTTTTAGCTGCCTGGTATCCCCGCTTCCAAAATAGCGGGAGATCAGGATCCCGGCTCCCGATGCGGCGCCGATGTATAAAGCCAGCATGATAAAGGTCAGATTTCCGGCACTTCCCACAGCTGCCAGGGCCTGATCCCCTACTACGTTTCCTACGATGAGAGAATCTGCGGTATTGTAAAGCTGCTGCATCATATTGCCGGCAATTAAGGGCAGTGAGTATAAAAACAGGGTCTTAGCGATGGGACCCTCTGTCATATTCATAGCGGTAGATTGCTTCGCCATTTTACTTCCTCCAAAGAATCAGTGCCAGCTGATTGTACTCTTGTTTGGAGGACAAGACAAGGGACAAAAAAGGTGTACAGTTTGTCGCTGTACACCTTTTGATCAATCCTCTTCTTCGATATGTTCCCGTCCGGTGGCGATGATGGAATAAACATGTTCATCGGCCAGGGAATAATAAATGGATTTACCATCCCGTCTGCTCTTAATGAGTTTGGTCTGTTTTAAGGCCTTAAGCTGATGGGAGATGGCGGACTGGGTCATATTAAGGGACTGTGCCAGATCGCTGACACATACCTCCTGCTCCTGCAGAGCAAAGAGGATCTTAAGTCTCGTGGAATCTCCAAACACCTTAAACAGATCCGCCAGGTCACTGATCTCTTCCTCGGGAGGGAGAAAGGAAGTAACCTTCTGACAGACATCTGCATGGACTTCCATGTCTTCGGCTAATTCTTCTTCTGATAAAATCGGGTCCTTCATATAATACCTGTTCCTTAAGTAAAACCGGTTTCCTGTATATCATAGCAGATATCCAAGCCGGCAGATACGGTTACGGCATGAAAAAGCCTATAAATTTCGTACCATCAGAGCACGGATGGCATTGATGACCGCAATGACCATAACGCCTACATCTGCGAAAATGGCGATCCACATATTGGCGATGCCCACTGCGCCAAGGAGAAGGCAAAGGAGCTTAACGCCGATGGCGAACCAGATATTTTCATAGACGATCCGGATACATTTCTGAGCAATGGCAATGGCCTTGGCGATCTTACGGGGATCATCATCCATCAGCACGATGTCGGCAGCTTCAATGGCTGCGTCACTTCCCATGGCTCCCATGGCGATACCGATATCTGCACGGGAAAGAACGGGCGCATCGTTGATGCCATCTCCTACGAAGGCAAGTTGATCCTTACCTTCCTTATGGGAAAGCAGTTCTTCCACCTTATCGACTTTATCGCCCGGCAGCAGCTGGGAGTAGACTTCTGTAATGCCAAGGGCGCTTGCAACACCCTCTGCAGTCTCCTTCCGGTCTCCGGTCAGCATGACGCATTTTTTCATGCCGGCCTTGTGAAGACCCCGAATGGCATCCTTAGCACCTTCCTTGATCTGGTCGGCGATCAGGATATGTCCGTAGTATGCGCCGTCAATGGCTACATGGACCACGGTTCCGATCTCATGGCAATCTACACTGTCCAGGTTAAGGCGCTTCATCAGTCTGGCGTTTCCGATGGCAACCTGCTTGCCGGATACGGTAGCGATGACACCTTCGCCGCTGATTTCTTCCATATTTCCAACGTTTGTAAGGTCTAACACACCCCCGTCTTCCTCAAAAGCACGCAGCAAACTCTTGGAGATAGGGTGAGAAGAGTGGGCTTCTGCATGAGCAGCATAAAACAGCAGCTCTTTTTCCGGAATGGGGCTGTGGTGGATCCCCACAACTTCAAAGGTTCCCCGGGTCATGGTTCCGGTCTTATCAAATACAACGTATTTTACCTGAGAAAGAGTTTCCAGATATACAGAGCCTTTTACCAGGATACCTTCTTTGCTGGCACCGCCGATCCCTGCAAAGAAGGTAAGGGGGATGCTGATAACCAGTGCACAGGGGCAACTGATAACTAAGAAGGTAAGGGCACGGTAGATCCAGGTGGAAATGGCAGGGTCTTTGCCTGCGAAGAACAAAACAAGGGGCGGCAAAACTGCCAGAGCCAGAGCACTGTAGCAAACCGCGGGGGTATAGATCCTTGCGAATTTGCTGATAAATGCTTCGGATCTGGATTTTTTGGAGCTGGCATTTTCTACCAGTTCCAGGATCCTGGATACGGTGGATTCGCCAAACTCTTTGGTGGTCCTTATTTTAAGAAGTCCCTTTTCGTTGATGCAGCCGGAGATGACTTCATCTCCTTCCTGAACGCTTCTGGGAACGCTTTCACCGGTAAGGGCTGCGGTATTTAAGGAAGAGCTTCCCTCTACCACGATGCCGTCAATGGGGACCTTTTCTCCGGGAGAAACCACGATGATACTGCCGATGGCAACTTCATCGGGATCGACTTTTGTTAACCGGCCGTCCTGCTCCATATTGGCATAATCAGGACGGATATCCATCAGTTCGGAGATATTGCGGCGGCTCTTTCCTACCGCGTAGCTCTGGAACAGCTCACCGATCTGATAAAACAGCATAACCGCAACGGCTTCCTGATATTCCCCCAGAGCGATGGCACCGACGGTCGCAACGGCCATGAGGAAATTTTCATCAAACACCTGGCGTTTTAAAATGCCCTTAAAGGCTTTTTTCAGGATATCGTATCCGATGATGCCATAAGGGATCATGTAAAGGATCAGGCGAAGATAGCCCTCAGCGGGAATAAAATGTAAACCGATCATAAGGACTGCACTGATCAGGATCCTTATGAGAACTTTTTTCTGTTTCTTATTCATAGGGACTCCTTTCTGCCGAAGCAGAAAAAAGATAGAAAATGATCACTATATCGAAACACTTCTTATAAGAAGATCTCGCAATCGTCTTCCACTTTTTTGCAGTTTTTAAGGACAGCTTCCATGGTGGAGGAAACATCGGCACCCTCTTCAAATTCAACGATCATCTTAAGGGTCATGAAGTTAACGGTACAGTCCTTAACACCCTTGGTGTTTTTGGCAGCTTCTTCCATTTTGTTTGCGCAGTTGGCACAGTCTACATCGATCTTATAAGTCTTTTTCATGGCATAACTCCTTTTTCTAAGAGATAATTGTTTGTTTAACATATGAGCAATTGTTCATATGTTTGAATTTAATATAACTCTCCATCGATATCCTGTCAACAATTCTTACGATTTTTTTTTGATGAACCAAAGAGGCATTTAAAAACAGCGGAAAATAAGGAATACAGTTTTGCGACATCCTATTTTCCACCATGGCAGAAATAGCGCCTTTTTTTCTTACTGGTAAATCGATATAGTTAAAATTGGAAGCAATCAACAAAACCATGTAAACGGGAGGTTCAAACACGATGAAAGCATTTATAAAGGGAGCCAATCCCTATATGCCCTTATGGGAGCACGTACCTGACGGAGAGCCCAGAGTTTTTGAACACGAAGGAAAAAAGAGAGTCTATCTGTACGGCTCTCATGATATTGAAAAGGATCAGTACTGCGGCCGCAACTATGTGGTCTGGTCTGCCCCGGTGGAGGATCTTACAAACTGGACCTGCCACGGCGTAGCCTATGAAACCCACTATGATTCCATTCTGTATGCGCCGGATGTGGTAAAGCGGGGAGATACCTACTATCTGTATGCTGCCGAAAAAAAGGGAAGCCTCATTGTGGTAGCCAGCGCGAAGACGCCCTGGGGACCCTTTGAAAACCCGGTGGAAACAAAGCTTGGTTTTGATCCGGGCATTCTGGTGGATGACGATAATAAGGTTTATGCCTTCTGGGGAGGCTGTGCAGCGCCCTGCTATATTGCCGAACTGGAAGATGACATGGCAACCATTAAGGAAGAAACACTGGTTTCCAATCCCATGGGTCATTCCACCTGTCCCTGGGATCCTCAAGATGACGGACATATCTCTCTGATCGATGCTTTCTTTGAAGCATCCAGTCCCAGAAAGGTCATGGGAAAATATGTATACATATTCTCCAGACGCTATGAAAAGCCCATTCCGCAGTTAGGGATCTACGGACCCAACAACGGCTTTTTATCCTATCGATTTTCCGATTCTCCCTTTGGGCCTTATATCGAAGGCGGCGACATCAGTTTTAACGGCGGAGAGATCTTAAAGGACTCTGAAGGCTGTGGCACCATGACCTATCAGTGGGGCAATAATCATGGTTCCATCGCCTGCGTAGGCGGTAAGTGGTATGTATTCTATCACCGTCAGACCGGCACCAATGAATATTCCAGACAGGCCATGATAGAACCCATCGATGTGGCCCTAGGCGCAGACGGAAGGCTCTACATCGGAGATGTGAAGTTCTTAAACGGAGAGCCGGTAAGAAGCAAACCGGTGGAGATGACCTCTCAGGGTGCGCACATTAACGGCCTGGATGCTTATTCCTGGATCAGCGCCGGATACGCCTGCCATATTTACGGCAGCAGAAAGCGCGCTTATATCCGACCGGGTTATGAACAAAGAGAAGATATTTCCACACCCATCGTGGATATCACGAATGGCACCACCGTAGGATTCCGTTATCTGCAGTTTGGACAAAACGCACCTTCTACCGTTACCGTAGTGTTAGAGGAAGCAAAGAAGGGATGTGTACAGGTACGACTGGATTCCTACCGGGGACGGATCGTAGCAACCATTCCCTTTGACGGGACGGAAAAGGAAAAAACGGCAGAGCTGTTAACAGGTATTGTTGGAAAACATGCGGTGTACTTTGCCTTTGTATCAGAGGATGATAACGAGAGCTTTACGTTCGACCGGTTTACCTTTGACCATTAAAGAACCGGTCTGAAAAAGAACAAAAAAACCAACAACACATATATGAGGTAGAAAACATATGATGCAGGTATTTTTGGGGAAAAACACCCAGATCACAGAAGTAACGGAACAAAACGGGGCAATCTGTTTTAAGGCAGAAGCAGGAACGCTGCGGCTGATCCCTCAGAAAGGCGGGATCGTACGGGTATCCTATTCTGAGGAGGGAACCTTTGATCCCTGTCAGGGGGAAGAGTACACGGATTTTTCCGGAAGCCTTCCCTATGAATTATCGGAAGAAGGAAAAGATCCGGAAGGTAAGGATTGTGCCTGCTATATGATCAAAACGGCGGAAGGATGTACCTGTGTAAGAAAAGATACCGGCGCCGTAAGCTTTTATGATCGTAGCGGAAAAAAGCTGTTTTCCGAAAATAGCGTCCTTCCGAGACAGATGGAGAGCGTTCCGTTATATCGGACCGCTGCAGATGCAAAAGTGGAAGTGGAAGAGATCCAGACCGCAGACGGCATCAAGAAAAAGGTAAAGGCAGCGGAAAAGGAAGAATATGGAAAAGCATGGAAAACCAGACTGTATTTTACATTGGATCCGGAGGAAGTCCTGATAGGACTTGGACAGGCAGAAAACGGAGAATATAACCTTCGTCACAAAACCTACTATGTGCATCAGGCCAATCGCAAGATCGGTATCCCCTTTTTGGTTTCCGATAAAAACTACGGCATCTTATTAAGTACCCAGTCTCTGTTCCTTTTTTCCGAAGGGGAAGAAGGCGCCTTTTTACAGACTGAGGCAGATGCCTATCTGGATTATTATTTCCTGTTCGGCGAAGACCTCTTTGCCGTGGAAAAATCATATCGAAGGATCACCGGCAAAGCAGCCATGCTCCCCCTTTGGGCCTATGGCTACATCCAGTGTAAGGAACGGTATCAGACCCAGAAGGAGATTCTGGATGCTGCGGAAGAATTTCGAAAAAGACAGATCCCTTTGGACTGTCTGATCTTAGACTGGCTTAGCTGGGAAGAGGGCATGTGGGGCCAGAAAAGTTTTGATTTTGCCCGCTTCCCGAACCCGAAGGAGATGACCGATACCCTTCATAAAAAGGGGATCCGGTTTATGCTTTCCATCTGGCCCAATATGAGTCCCTGTACGGCCAATAACCGGGAGATGAAAGAGCATGATCTCCTGTTTCCCGGAACGGATATTTATAACGCCTTTGCACAAGAAGGCCGCGCACTTTACTGGTCTCAGGTTAAGAAAGATCTCCTCCCCCATGGGATCGATGCCTGGTGGTGTGATTCCAGCGAACCCTTAACACCGGAATGGGAACATAAGATGATGGAGCCCGCGGATGGAGAAAAATACAGCGAGTACAAACAGGATGCTGCAAATATCATGCCCTTTATGAAGGCAAATGCCTTTGGAAAATACCATGCACAGGGTATCTGGGACGGTCAGAGAAAAGAAACCCTTAGCCGCCGTATCGTTAATCTGACCAGAAGCGGCTGGGCCGGCAGTCAGAAATACGCAACCATCCTCTGGTCCGGAGATATCAGCGCCAGCTGGGATTGCCTTAAAAAGCAGGTGGCAGCAGGACTTCAGATGGCGGTCAGCGGTATGCCCTACTGGACCCTGGATATCGGAGCCTTTTTTGTAAAGAAGGGAGCCCAGTGGTTCTGGAAGGGACAGTATGAAAACGGCATCGATGCTTCCTATAAGAAGCTGTATCTTCGCTGGTTTGAATACGGAGCCTTTTTACCTATGTTCCGTGCCCACGGAACCGATATCGAGAGGGAGCCCTGGGCTTTTGGAGATGCAGGAGATCCCACCTATGAAGCCCTTTTGGAAACCATCCGTAACCGCTATCGTCTGCTTCCTTATATTTATTCCCAGGCAGCAGACGTGCATCTTAAGGACGGAATGCTCCTTCGTCCCTTGTTCTTTGACTTTGGATCGGATAAGGAGACGGTCCGGATCACCGATCAGTACATGTTTGGCGAAAGCCTGATGATCTGTCCCATGGTCACCGAAGAAGATACCCGCAGTATTTATCTTCCGAAAGAAAGCGGCTGGTATGATTATTACACCAATAAATATTATGAAGGCGGACAGACGATCCGCTACGATTGTCCTCTGTCCCATCTTCCGGTATTTGTAAAAGCAGGATCCATCCTGCCTATGACGGAGCCGAAAAACTGCACCGATGAAATGAAGGATCAGCCCATAGAGGTACGGATCTATCCAGGAAAAAGCACCCGCTTTACACTCTACCGGGATGCAGGAGACGGATACGGCTATGAACAGGGAGAATACGCACAGATCACTTTGCAGTGGGAGGAAGAGAAAAAGGCATTCTCCTTCCGATGCGAAGGAGATGAACGGTATTTCCTTAAACAAGATCACCTGATAACGAAGGTGATCGCCCCTTAAAGGGATCAAAATCGACAATAAAATACGGAACCATTTTTGACTAAGTGGACAATTAAAACCTTTTTGCACAAAGAAATTTGGCAAAAAGGTTTTTTTATTGCCATTTCGTCCAAAAACGCCTCTGTATCCTCTAAAGGATATTTGCTAGCATAACACCTGTCAGGAGCATAGAACCTGAAAACCAAAAAACTTTGCCAGGGATCATCCGGGCAAAGAAAGGCAGAAGAAAAGATTGAAGACCAAAAAGAAAAGGAAAAAAAGTTACCTGGAGCTGTATCTGCTCATCGCCCTTCCCGTTTTGTTTGTGGTGGTGTTTAACTACGTTCCCATGTTCGGCATCCTGTTAGCCTTTAAGGATTACAGCATCCGCAAGGGGATTCTGGGAAGCCCCTGGGCAGGCTTTAAATATTTTCGTCAGCTGTTCAGTATCCCGATCTTTCCCACGATCTTAAAAAATACCATCGTGCTAAGCCTTTTGGGACTGATCATCGGATTTCCTTTTCCCATCCTGCTGGCTCTTTGTTTTAACGAATTAAAAAGCCAGAAGCTTAAGAAAACCCTGCAGACCATTACCTTTGCTCCATACTTTATCTCTACGGTGGTGGTGGTCAGTATCATTTTCCAGATGTTTTCCTATCGCTACGGCGTGATCAATGCCATCGGAAAAGGATTTGGATTGGAGCCGGTCAATTTCCTGGGCGAGGGAGGGTTCTTCCGGCCTGCCTATATCCTGTCGGGAATCTGGCAAAGCGCGGGATACAGTTCCATTTTGTATATCGCGGCCCTGTCTTCCGTGGACGTTTCCTTATATGAAGCGGCGGCTTTAGACGGAGCCAGCCGGTTTCAGAAGGTGTTACATGTGGATATCCCCTGTATCCTGCCGACCATCGTGATATCCCTGGTACTTAGCGCCGGCAATATCTTAAGCATTGGTTTTGAAAAAGTATATCTGATGCAGAATCCGGCCAATTATACAAAATCCGAGATCATCGCAACCTACGTATACAAGACCGGTATCGAGCAAAGCCAGTTCAGTTTTTCCACGGCAGTTGGTCTGTTTAATGCAGTGATCAACGTGATCATCCTGCTGATCGTCAACAAGGCAGCGGACAAGATCAGCGGAACCAGTCTGTTCTAGGGGGCACAAAGATGAGGGCAATCAGAAGAAGAAAAAAAATATCCGGCTCCGACCGGATCTATCTGGCTATCGTATATACCTTTCTGGCGGTATTTACCATTACCATCCTGTATCCGCTTCTCTATGTGGTCAGCTGTTCCTTTTCCGATCCGGAGGCACTGATCCAGGGAAGAGTCTTTTTTCTGCCGGTAAACCCCGGACTCCAGGGCTACCAAACGGTATTTGAAAGTGCCAAGATCTGGCTGGGTTATCGGAATACTATTTTTTATACCATTACAGGTACCTTCGTGGGGACGGCCCTCACGATCACAGCAGCATACGTACTCTCCCGAAAGGAATTTCCGGCGAAAAGCGCGGTGACCTGTCTCTTTACGGTCACCATGTTTTTCGGCGGAGGTACCATCCCCACCTATCTGTGGATCCGGGATCTGCATATGCTCAATACCTTCTGGGCCATCATCTTACCCGGTGCCGTAAGCGCCTGGCTGACATTTGTGGGTAAGACCTTTATCCAGTCCAGTGTACCGGAAGAGTTATTCGAAGCCACCTGCTTAGACGGGGGAAGCTATATCCAGTTTTTTACGAAGGTCATCCTTCCCTTATCCAAGCCGATCCTGGCAGTATTAGCGCTAAACTACGCCATCGGACTCTGGAACTCCTACTACAGTGCCCTGATCTACTTAAGTGATGCCAACAAGTATCCGCTGCAGATCATCCTCAGGGATATCCTGATCCAGAATCAGATCGACTATTCCAAGGCGGCCAACATGGACATCAATGCCCAGCAGCACAAGCAATATCTGGCGGAGCTTTTAAAATACTCCCTGATCGTGGTTTCCAGTGCCCCCATGTTAGCCATCTATCCTTTCATTCAGAAATACTTCATCAAAGGCGTTATGATCGGCGCCGTAAAAGGGTGAACAGCAGAGGTTCTTTCTCTGTTCAAATATGCGATATAATCAAATAGGAGGGTTACAATGAAAAAGAAAAAGTACCTTGCAGTTTCTTTAGTCCTTTCCATGGTTCTTGCCATGACAGGCTGCAAAGCTGCGGCAGAACAAACCGGTTCTGCAGGAACGGATCAGACAACGCAGAAGGAAGACAATTCTGCTACCGCCACGGAAAGCACATCCGATGAAAAGGTGAAGCTTTCCGTCTTCATTCCCCAGGGAAGCGATGTGGTGGACATTCATGAAAATCAGGTTTTCCTGGATCTCCAGGAAGCCACCGGTTATGAATTTGAACTGATCCTGGTGCCCAGTGACGATGCCAGCGAGAAGTTAAATCTGCTCCTTGCCAGCGGGGATTATCCCGATGTGATCATGGGTGCAAGCTTCAGCAATCAGGACCTGGAAAAGTACGGTGTGGAAGAGCAGATTTTCATTCCCTTAAACGATCTGATCAAGGAAAACTGCCCCAACATCTGTGAGCGCTTAAGCGAGCATCCCAACTGGGAAGAAAACATGAAGCGTTCCGACGGCAACATCTACGGTATTCCTTCTGTAGATTCCAGCGGTGTCGGTCATGTCAACTGTGCATACAAAATGTGGATCAATCAGGACTGGCTGGATACCTTAGGTCTGGAAATGCCTACGACCACCGAAGAGTTTAAGGAAGTCCTGAAAGCCTTCAAGACCCAGGATCCCAACGGAAACGGTCAGGCAGATGAGATCCCCTTATCCGGCGCCATCAATTCCTGGAACAGCGATCCTTATCTGTTTCTGTTAAACGCTTTTGGCTACTTTACAACTGATTATTACTACTTAAAAGATAACAAGATCCACTCTATCCTGGATCAGGATTACATCAAAGAGGGTCTTCGTTATATGAACGACCTTTATGCAGAAGGCCTCATTGACGTAGCTGCCTTTACCCAGAACTATGACCAGTTAAATGCCATCGGTAACAATGCCGATATCGACATCTTAGGTACTGCACCCGCAGGTCACGTAGGTATGCTGGTAGATACCAATAATTCCGAGAGATATCGCAAGTACGCCATGATGCTTCCTCTTAAGGGACCCGAAGGCTATCAGGCACTTCCTTACACCACTTCCGTATCCGTATCCGGTGCGAATTTCGTGATCACCGATAAGTGCAAATATCCGGAAGCAGCTATTAAGATCGCAGACATGTTCTCCGATTACGAGTGGACCATCAAAGGACAGATCGGTGTACAGGGTGTTGAATGGGATTATGCCGATGAAGGAACCTTCGGTATGGACGGTGTAACACCGGCGGTATATAAGTATCTGGATTATGAAACCCCTGCACAGGTTAAGGATGCATGGTGGTGGACCTACAGAGGTATGGAGCCCGACTGGAAGTTACTGATCCAGACCGAAGGCGACATCATGGATCCTGCCAACTACGAATCCAGACTGTATGTAGATACCATGAAGTTAAAGCCCTACGCTGCCGATGTGGATATGATGCCGCCTCTTACCTATGAAGGCGATGACAGCGCAACCTTTACCCAGATCTCTACCGCAGTAAATGATTATGCAAAGATCGCACTGGTGGAATTCATCACCGGTAAGAGAAACGTAGATACCGACTGGGACAGCTATCTGGCAGACTTAGACAGCCTGGGCTATCAGAAGATGATCGATCTGATCCAGACAACCTATGACAATCAGTAAGAAATCCGCAAAGAAATCTGTTACGCCATAAGCCAAAAGCCGCAGCCTCAAAAGGGGTTGCGGCTGGGCTTGTATATAAAAGGCATTTTTCCGACAGGTGACAGGAGAAACCAAATGAGATACTGGGAAATTTGGAAAGATAATAAAGACCGGACGATCTTTATGAAATATGTGGGCAACATGTTTCTCATCGTTCTGATCCCTTCTCTGATCCTGGCCAGCGTTTACTACGGTCTTAATGAAAAGATCAAGAAACAGACCTATGAACGCAGTGAAGAAGCCCTGGAAAATATGGTCCAGAAAACGGAGATGCAGCTGGATAACCTGGATAATATCGCCCTGTATTTTTCGGATAACACGGATATCGTAACCTTCATGAACCTGAAAGAAAGGGAAGTGGCGGAAAATGCCACCCAGATCAACCGTGCCCAGAACCATCTGCCTGCCATGAAACTGGGAAACGACAGCATCATAAATATCCAGCTCTATTCCGGAAGAAGCGGTATCCTGATCGACGGCTATACGGCGGTCATGCATATGGATCGTTATTATGGAGGTCTTTTTCAGATAAGTGACGTATCTCTGGATGATTTTGTGGCGGACTATCTGCAAACAGAGGGCTTCGTAAGATACAGTCAAAGTGACGTTACGATCAAGGGAAGTACCTATGACTGCCTGATCTATAACCATCTGTTTACCGGGATCAATATCGAAAACAAGAATAACCGGATCCTGTTTTATCTGCGGGGAGATTCCTTCTTCGGGAATTTTACGGCGGAGGAAAGCGCATCGGAAGGCTTTACCTGTGTCATGGATCCTTCCGGTCAGATCCTGTATTCGGATAACCGGGAAGAAAAGGTAGCACCGGAAATCTCACCGGAAAAATGTCAGGGTCACAAAGGGTATTTTATCCAGAAGATAAACGGAGAAAAAACGCTCCTTACCTATGTGCGCAGCGAAAGCAGGGACCTGATCTTTGTAACGGCCTGTCCCCTTTCGCAGATCCTGGAAGTGACAAGCGGCTTTCGGATCGCTACCTTAAGTCTGTTTACCCTGGCCCTTTTCCTGGCCGTCCTTCTGATGCTGTTATCGGCAAAGCGCCTTTCCAAACCTCTGGAGGAAGTCCGCAAACTGTTAGGACATAACATTCCGCCAGAAGATTTTGTACACGAGATCGGAAGTCTGGTGACCAATAATGCACAGCTTAGGGAAAAGATGGACCAGCAGGTGTCCATTATGCGAACGGAGGCCTTTTATAAGCTTTTGACCGCGGAATGCAGCGATGCAAAAACGGTACAGGAGCAGTTAAATGTGTTGGGGATCCGCAGGGACGCAAAGATCTATGCGGCGCTTCTGATCAACTGTAACGATATGGGTATCGATATCGGTGTGGAGGAGATCGGTGCCCAGAAGGTATTTCTGGAGGAACTCATCCGGGGACAGGAGATTCCGGAAATACAGGATATCTTTCAGATCGATCTGGAAAGGATGATCGTACTTTTTGCCAGTGACGAGGATTCCCAGAGTCACATGCGGGAACTGGCGGATAAGCTGGCGGAAACGCTGATCACGGAGCTTTCCCAGATCGGTGGCTACAGTGTGTCGGTCAGCGGAGATCTGTTTACCGACGTGAACAGCCTGCCAAGAGTGTTTATCCATGTGCAGAAATCCCTGAATCTGCCCATCAATGTATGTGGTGCCGGCAGAGTACAGTGGTACGACAAGGTAAAGCGCTATAAGGAGATCGAGCAGTACAAGGAACTGGAGCAGACCGAAACGCTGCCCCAAAAAGGAGAAAAGGTCCTTTTGCAAAACCAGGTGCTGGTGGACAAGGTAAGGGAGTATGTGCTGGAGCATTATAACGATCCACAGTTGTCCCTGGCCATGGTGGGCGAAGAATTTTACATTACAGAGGTATATCTGTCCAAACTGTTTAAACGGGCTACCGGAGATAATTTCTCCAAATATCTGGAGCAGATCCGGATCGAAAAGGCGAAGGAGCTTCTGAAGTCCGGAACCAGAGTATCTGAAGTGGCAGCCCTTGTAGGATACAATTCTTCTCAGGTATTCCGGAGAGCCTATAAACGGCACTTTGGCTACAGTCCTTCCGAAGACTGTGAGAAAACAGAGGAAAAGGAGAGCGCAGAGCGGACGGATTCCTCGGAAGAATAGGAAGAGGAATGAATAAGACTGAGAAAAAACCCCGGGCAAAAGCGCCCGGTGAATCTATCGATATATGGAATCTTCCGGAACCTCCTGTGGAGGAAGGAAGATTTCGCGCGGATTGGGAATCCCTATCCGCCTATGAAGTACCCGGATGGTTTCGGGACAGTAAGCTTGGCTTTTGGTCCCATTGGGATCCCCAGTCCGTTCCCGAAGAGGGGGACTGGTACGCCAGATGGATGTACGACGAACATCACAAGGACAATGCCTATCACAGGGAGCATTACGGCTCTCCTGCAGAGTTTGGATACAAGGATATCTGCGGGATCTTCTATGCAGAAGCCTTTGATCCCGAGGATCTTTCTGAGCTGATCTGTAAGGCAGGAGGCAGATATCTCCTGTGTCTTGCCAATCACCATGATAATTTTGACAACTTTGATTCCCGCTATCAGCCCTGGAACAGTGTAAATATCGGTGCTTTCCGGGATATCGTGGGGGACTGGTTTAAGGCCGGCAGAAAAAGGGGCCTGAAAGTAGGGGTATCCTATCATGCAACCCCCGGAAGAGTCTGGGGACAGTTTATGCCGGTGCGCTACGGAGAGGAATTCCCGGGAGACGGGACCCTTACGAAAGAAGACGGAAAAGGCCTCTGGTGGGAAGGCTATGACCCCAAGGATCTCTACGGGCCGGTCCATTCCATCGAAGATGATCCATTAAAATCCCCCTTTGCCAATCAGTTTTTAAACCGGGTTCACGATCTGATGAAGTATCAGCCGGATCTGGTAGTATTTGATGAAAGTACCGGAAACCTCCGGGATCTGGGGGCTAAGATGGGCCTGGGGGTCCATGCCCTTGCGCCAAAGCTCCTTGCTCATTATTACAATCTCTGTGAAAAGTGGCACGGCAAGGCAGACGGTATCATGACCATGAAGGACATCGGCGGCCGCTACAACAGTGTGGCGGATTTTTCCCTTCATCCGCTCCTTCACCAGGCCTTTGTAAACGGCATCGAAAAAGGGACGGAGGATGAGATCGCAGAGTATCCCTTTCAGACGGAAGATTCTCTGGCTGAGTGGCATTATCAGAAGGGGATGGAGTATAAGACAGCGCCCTATATTCTCTGGCAGTTAGCCGATGTGGTCAGCCGAAACGGTAATCTGGTGATCTGCATCCCTCAGCACGGAGACGGCAGCATCGATCCGAAAAGCCGGCAGATCTGCGAAGAGATCGGAGCGTGGCTGTCGGTAAACGGAGAAGCCATCTACAGCACCAGACCCTATGCGGTTTATGGAGAAGGGGATGTGCGCTATACCAGAAAAAACGGTGTGATCTATGCCATTGTAAAAGAAGACGGGGAAGCAGATCTTTCCTTATCCAACCTTGGGAAAAACAGTATCACCTGCGGAGAGATCCTTGGGATAACGCGCCTTGGAAGTAAGGAAAAGGTGGAATATGTTCAGGAAGAAACCTTCCTTAGTATAAAACGAAACGGAAAGTCAGAAGAAAGGATGCCGGTTGTCTATAAGATCGAAAGCAGCAAACGTTTCATCAACGATGATGACGGGGAGATTTCCTATGAAGGCTGGCAGCATGTGTATCAAAAAGAGCAGGGATATTACAATAACGACCTGCACATTGCAAAGTACCTGGGAGCCAGCGCAAAGATCACCGTAGAAGGGAAACATCTGGAGGTCTATGCGGCAAAAGGTCCTTTTTACGGCATGTTGGAGATCCGGCTGGATGGTAGGAGATACGGGGAAGCCTCTTTGTATGACAAGGAACCTTCCAGCTTCGTTAAAGTCTTTGACAGGCCCCTTCCGGAAGGAAAGCACGTGCTGGAGATCCTGTCCGCCCATGGCTCACCGGCCAATCTGGACGCCTTGGTGATCAGTTAGGTTCACCCGGGGCCTTTCGGTAGATGCCGGGT
>JAEEGL010411231.1_pt1 | contig 15191 bp, 7 predicted proteins | sample 9134231 | NCBI WGS metagenome assembly JAEEGL01 (sample SAMN16246548, study PRJNA631951) | gut metagenome | biome: gut microbiome; feature: rumen; material: fiber-attached | host: Bos | place: Iran: Karaj | collected 2018-10 | reverse complement strand
TGGCTATCGGTAAAGGAGATATCCGACCGACTTAAACAAGCCTTCAAGGGCGCCTATCAACCCGACGAAGGCTCGTTGGTAAAAATAGGTCAGTGCCTAAGCCGCCCCGAATACCGCTTCGAAAGCGAACGCAAAACCCACGGCTGGGTATATTGGGTAAAGGAAAGGTAATGTATAAACAAACTTATCTGCTAAGTTTATTTACGTATTTTACCGGAGTAGCTTCTTGCTTCAGAACATCAGCAAACTTCTGAGGTTTGATGGTGACTGATCCTCGCATAAACTCAGGGACGTTGTAACTCTTTAGCAACTGACGATGATGGTCGGGATTGGCGCAAGGCAACTCAAATGGCTTGCTGCCACAACCATTTGCATCAATATGAGCTATAAACGGACGAGTATAGTTGGCGTCATAACGGCGACTACTGAACATCACCCAACGACCATTGCTCGACCACGAGTGATAACTCTCTGTATCAGGCGAGTTAATCTCCTCCATATTTCGTGCTACACCTGTCTGCAAATCCATAATCCACAGTTCGGCATCATGATGCCAGATATGGAATACACCATATTTGGCCACTGTAAACATCAGATAACGACCATCGGGCGAAACACGAGGTAATGTAGCACTCTTATCGATAGAATCGGCTGCAAAGACAAGTTCACGTGGACCGAACTGCATTGTCTCTGGGTCAAAACTCTTCTTATAAAGATTGTATTTAGCCTCCTGAGTATGCGCAACAAACTCCTTACCCTTATCAGTCACAGTGTCGCTGTACTCAAAATGAGCACTGCAGTAGTAGAGTGTCTTACCGTCAGGCGCCCAAAATGGGAAGCATTCCATCTCTGCAGGATCATTCTCGATATTAGTCACCTCGTTTTTATTAACATCGTAAGCTATAAGATCACTCTCCGAGTCAAAAACCTCAATCTTATTTGGATTAACACTATGGAATATCTGCCCTGTCATATTAGTAGAATATACGATAAACGGAAGCCAGGGATGCCATGTAGGATAAACGCCAGCTGAAAGTATAGAATCGTTACGCATATTTACCTTCTTGACGATTCCATCGTAAGCTATGACAGTTCCACCCATATTCTGACGAGCATGAAACTGCATACGCTCAGGATTGTATTGCTGATAGTTGTGACAGTTGATACACTGTCCTTTAGCACCTTCAGAACACAGCAGGTTATCATAGATTACGCTCTCATCATAGTTCTCCAGACAACGCTGATTGATGGTCAGCTCTTCATAAGTAACATACGAAGGCGGAATGAGTCGATAGCTAATATATGAATCGATACTATCTGGCGACACATATATATTAAATGGTTTGAAACGAGTCCAACTGCCGTTCTGTTCCACATATACCTCGACTTTTATCGAGTCACCCTTAGCAGCCAAATCAGCCAGTCGACGCCAATCATCGGCATCGGGCTGTATCTGAAGGCCTCCACATATTACTTCTTCCTGGCCAACCGACAAACGAGCAACAACATCATCAGCCTTCCCGTCAATTTGGAAGGTTAACGGAGCTATATTGATTGGTACAGTTACATTTGTATAATCAGGATATATATTAGGCAATTCATTCTTCTCCCAGAAATGTTCCGGGATTTTATGTCCGCATGCCACGAGCATCGTTGCAACGATGACGAATAAAAGCGCTTTCTTCATATCAATAGTAGGTAATATCTCTTAAGAAAAAGAATTCAAAATAATATGTCTTACCGTAGTAATCATAGATGTACTTTCTGTTGCTTGGGGTTGGTGCCTGCTTGTATTGCTGCAACAGGCGCATAAAACCACTGAAGTTCTCCTGCACACCAGGCTCGAGCGACCACTCGTCCAATCCCTCCTGTCCCTGCATATTAGCAAACAGCCATGCTGCCTCCTGGAATATACGTGGTGGCATATTCTCTTCACCATTCAACTGCACATAGTGATCAAATCTTGGCCAAAACAGATCTGGATTTCTAGTCCACATTGCAGCCAGTACAGCCTGCTCCTGGAAGTAGATATCATCAGCATCGTGTTCTGCCAAGGTGGTCATTAATGCATTCTCCACCTTTCCCTCAACAGCATCTAGTCTTTCAGTATAGTGCATCATATGAGTTATAGGACCTGTCTCAGTATCCTTAGCCAGGGCCTGCGGATCGTTAAGCAGAGATTCCATGTGGTCAGCCCAACCACCATAGTAGGTAGTCTGACGGAGAATATCTAAGAACTTCCTGGCCGTTTGCTTTTCCTTATTAAATATAGCACTACGGGCAAGGTCTCTCAATTGCTCCACGTTCCAACCATATTCTACGCCTTCCTCCATACATATACGATGACACTCGTTCATGGCACCATATTGATAGAGCATCATTCTGCCTGCCACATTAAACATATAGACAGGCAAGGGAGAATTGGGCTTCTTTGAGCCTTTGGGGAAGTTATACATCTCATCACACTGACGCCCCAGTCTACTCAGTGCGAGGTTGTGCATCATAACAACAGCTCTGGTTGGCTCACCATCCTGCTTTTTGCCTTCTTCTACTACACCTTCCCAATCAGCCTGCTCTATGCAGCGTTGCATCCTGAGTTCATGGTGGAAGTTGGCATCCTTATACCAGAAGTGATAAACACATCCAGCAACAGCAGCAAACGCACATCCCTGAAGAATCCAATCCTTAGCTTTTGAGGCTCGCTCCGAACGATCTGCACGATATGTAAGAGACACCAACAGGAAGAACAATCCCAATAAATAATAAGGTATATAGTAATTAGGATAGGTATCTACAATCCCAAATACAGGGATTCCAACCCGATAGATATCGATAATATTGGTTCCAACGTATACCAGACGATAATACAGCAGTGGAATAGCAATGATGCTCAAAAGCGCAACCGCACTCAGAATAATGTTTGTAGATTTCTCCTTAGACAGGCGCCAAGCCAACACAGCCATCAGAGCCACAGCAGCCAAAGCATAAACACCCATCAATGGATACCCTACAAGTGTAGCCACAAATACGAAAGCTGTCCTTATCCACTTGTTCTCTGGTAAACTGCGGAACGCCCGAGTCAGCGCGATAGCAGCAGTCGATCCGATAGTAGCCGCATAGAAATAACCAGGCATCTTAATAAAGTACACCCAGTAGCCCATATCCATATTAGCAACCAACAGGATTGCTACTGGTATTATGCTTACCACAGTCCATCTGTCAGGGATACTAAATGTACACTTAGTCAGCCACATCAACAGCAACCACCAAACGCACATAAGCACCACGCCCACCCATGGATAATAAAAATGCTGGGTGAAGAATGTCCCAAGATAAGAGAGCATACCACCAGGCATTGCCATCATCTGATTGAAGAACAACGAAGTGTTAAGGAATACGTTATGCTGCTGAACCTTCCAAAGCAGGTCGGCTTCAAAATAAAGCATAATTATGGCCAGTACCGTCAAGGTTAGCAGCCACAGTGCTATAGGTTTTATCAGTCTATTCATCATCCTAGAAAAATGCGCTGCAAAGATACTGCTTTTTTCTTAAAGCGCCAAATAATAAGATGATTAATCACACATAAAAAACAGCAGTTATTCTTGCGAACAACTGCTGTTGATATTAGAGATTTATCGAAGTTTACTTAACAACGAATTTCTTACCATCCTTAACTACAATACCCTTGTAGTCCTTAGATACACGCTGTCCAGCGAGGTTGTAGATAGCGCCGTTGGTCTTAACTACATCCTCCTTAACGTTGATGATACCAGATGGATCTGTACCGAACTCGTATGGGCTGGTGCCAGCACCCTCCTTAACGTAGAAGTTCTTTGTACCAGTCTGATCAATCAGAGACTTTGAACCATCCTCAAGCATGAAGACAACGTCCTTGATGTAATAATCACAAGCCTCCTTGATTTCAGCCATGTTAAATGCGATAGACTTGAAATCATTCTTGTAACCACCAGCATTATCTCCACCGTTACACTCTGAAGGAATAGCGAATGTCTTTTCAAAGTCCTGCCATTCCTCTGTGAAGTTCACATCCCCGATAGCAGACCAGTGGATGTACTGACCTGGTTCATTGTGGCACTGTGTAGTAGTCTTAGCAGCAACAGAGCTCTTGTACTTGAACTTGATAGTTACGCTCTCACCAGCTTTAACGGTTTCGTTGGTAACAATGAAGAACTGGTTGTCCCAAGCTGCACCTGTTGCATCTGGATGATCATCATCCTTAATGTCGTCTCTCTCCAAACCATGAACAACAATCTCTGTTGGGTTAGGATTGATTACAGGAAGCTCCTCAGCCTTACCCTCAAGCATTACGAAGTTAATCTGACCACCATTCTCATTTCCTTCTTCATCGTATTCAGGAACAAGTGAAATCTGCCATACGCCACTTCCAGGAAGAGTGAGCTTAGCATTGCTAGAAGCAGTATAGTTAAGCCATGTATCAGCATCATTCTTAATATCGCCAGAAGGCTTAATGGTATTGGTCTTGAATGTAGCTGTATTACCGCGTACAGTTGAAATCATAACCTGGTTAACCCATGTCTTCTCATCACCCTTTGTTCCAACAGTAGCAACTAAGATATCAGGATCGTCAGTACTTGGCTGGAATTCTGTAGCGTTATCAAAGTCATATTCAACACCTGCAGCAGTGTTGCTACCAGCAACGAAGTGGCCCTCATCGAGCACCATGCTCTGCCAAGAGAGGTCATCGAAATAGAAATCAACAGCTTCCTTAACTTCAGGGTTCAGGTTGAAAGCGATTGACCATCCACCGGCCATATCATCACCCATTGTCATAGTGCCATCAAACTCCTGCCATTCTGTTGTAAAGGTAATATCACCAATAGCGTGCCAAATGAGGTAATCAGATGGGTTCTGCTTGTGAATCTGTGTATTAGTCTTTACAGTAGTAGAAGCCTTATAACGGAAGTGAATCTTAAGCTGTTCGCCTGACTTCCAAGACTTTGGAGACTGAATCCAGAACTGGTTATCCCATGCAGAAGCATCACCCTCTGTTGTTGCAGGATTACCATGACATACAAATACATGGTTACCTGGTTTGTCAGGATCCTCCTCGATTGTAGCAGGGAATGGATCCCAGCCTTCATTCTCATTCTTATTCACATCCTTCTCCTTAGACCAAGCGCATACCAAGAAATTCTTTTCCTGGTCATTGAACTTAACCTCAGCGAGATCACCCCATGGGGTTTCAGCATCACCCATCCACTTGCTAGTAGTTTCTACACCAGGAACGATAGACTTACCATCATTTGTAAGCCACTCCTGCCATGTCACTGGACGCTGCTCAGCTTTGTCTTCATAAACAACAATAGACTTCCATTCAATGGTTGCAGCAGTATTTGGCTGTGCAATAAGGTCACAAGAAGTACCACCAATTCCACTGAACTCCCATTCTACCTCAGCCCAATCAGTACCAATAGTAGCTTCAGCACTAACTGGATCAGCACTCCAACTCCAACGCATCTGGATAGGAACAGTAACCGATTCAGAAGCCTTTACCGTAGCTACTGCTTTGTAATGACCATCCATCTGGGTAGGAATTCCAGTCTGAACGAAATACTGATGCCATGCGCCATCAGGTACTTCAATCTTGTAGTACTCAACACCATTGTTTGTCTTGACGATGACGTCGCTAGTTTCCTCAGCGTCATCCTTCACCTCAACATACTTGTAACCGCCGCCTAAATCGGTCATCACACCGTCGAACCACTCGGGTACGTAACCCATCACATAGTGCGGGAAACCCGTGTAGGTAGAGAAGTCAATTTTGGCAACCTCCACCCAATTCGCAGCTTTTGCTCCCAAGAAACAAGTCAAGAAAGCAAGAAGAGTAAATAGTTTCTTCATAATTAAAAGAATTTAGTTAAAAAATTAAGTTAAAAAATATGATAAGTATAATTATCTCTTTAGAGTCAGGAGTTCTAGGAGCCAGAGAAGTAAAAACCTCCCTAACTCCCTTACCCCATTATTAGTTTCCGCCGAGTGCATTACAGAACGCCTTGTATGTGGCATTACGCACCCAATCTCTGCTCTTGCTATCAACTGACCACAGACCTACAGGATCACTTGTATCAACCAAGTTACCCTTACAGATACCAGCCTGCTTATCGTTAGGAATCTTGCTCATATAGCTCTTGATGACATAGCCATAGTAGTCAGCAAGTTTCTGACGTTGTTCGTCTGTGATGTTTGATGCAGACACACTAGCACCCTCAGCATCCTGATACTTAATATCGAAATTAGAGAGGCGAATAAGTTTACCAGTAGAAGCAAGGTTATCAAGAAGATTATCAAGGGTAGCCTTGTTTGCTTCCTGTGTTGCACCATCCTCACTATAAGTAAGGTTCAACTTAGCATTGATACCATCAATCTTAGCACCCTTTGCATCCCAGATATTAATCCAATATTTAAGACTCTCAAACTTTTTATCCTCCTCAAGGCCAGACTCACTGATAAAGAACTTCAACTCTGCAGGATCACCACCATGCTTTTCAAATGCAGAACCAGCAACCTTTGATACTACAGGGGCATAGTTCTCACTTCCAAGGATATCCTGCCAGAAAATCTGATCTTCTGAGTGCTTAAGGTCATACATACCATTCTCCATTTCTGCCTTAACATCAATAGGCTCGTCAATAAGATCGAATGAAGTAATACGGCCATCATTAATCTTCATCAGTCCATCACACCAAGCATTAAGAGCATAGTTGATAGTGTCTATTCTCTCCTCTGCTGTCTGTGGACGATGGTTATCAGGATAGTAACCTACTTGCACTTTCTGGATATAGAGAACTGCAGAACGACTATTGTCGATTCTCAAGTAGCCCTCAGTTTCGCCCTCAGCACTCTGTGCCTCTACAACTACCTTAGTCCACTTATCCTTCTTTAAAGTCCACTTACCATTAGGACCGGATCCTGCAACCTTTGTTCCAGAGAAGACAACATCAAAAGAAGCATCCTTGTCAGCCCTTGCCCAGAAGGTTGTGGTAAACTTAGCAAGAGGATCTACCTCAAAACCTTCGATGATGCGAACCTGGCCAGGTGTTGGAGTAGAACTTATCTGAAGGACATTCTGATTGTCATATTTAACAATAGAAGCCTTTCCTTTTTCGATAGTACCATCGTAACTACCTACAGACATTTCGTTGAAGTTTACAGTCTTGCCCTCTACGTAGTCAACCTGTATCTCAATAGGAGCTGTGAGCAAATTCAGCCAATCATCAGCCTGATTAGCATTTGCTACAATTGGGCTACCATATACTTCATAACCAATCTCATCAACATGAGCAAGAAGGTCGCTCATATCAAGGAAGTTCATCACACCCTTACTGTTGATGATTGTACCAGACATCAATGTTGTACCAAAAGCCACATTATCGAAATTGGTGACTGCAGCTGCATGAGCAAGTTCCTGCTTATTAAAGTCGGTAACTTTAAGCGTAGCGCCAAGTGTCAAGTTTGGATAAGTAGCTCTGTCAATGTATGACTTAACAGGAGCAAGATCCTTATATGGCTCCACAACTGTTGGATCAGGATCTGCCTTAAAATTGTCTGTAACATTATAGTCGGCACAAGATACCGCAAAAGCACCTGCGACCAACATCAAGAGACTGTTTCTAAAATTCTTATTCATATTCCTAGCCTCCTATTATTGTTTAACGTATTTTGGTGAATAGAATTCCTTCTTGTTTGACTCACGAGTCTGTACAACAAGTGTATCGGTAGTAGAAACCTGGATATTCTTATTGTCAAACTTCACATCATAAGCCAGACGGAGGATATCACGCTGAACGGGCTGACCGTTGTTGCTACCCCACTGATAATCCTTGTACTCAGTCTTCGCTGTACCCTTTTCAATAAATTCGCCAGAACCAGTAGCCGTTACATTCTCATCGTCGGTAGAGACTGTGCACTGATTTCCATTGAATGTAAGGATAAGATTACAAGAAATAGAAGCACCAGAAGTCTTAAACGATACAGGGAAGATAGCCTGTGTCATGTTCTTGGTGTGGATAGCACATACCTCATCGTTCTGGTTTACAGGATTCTCCTTGTAGTGCTCCAGATCAGAGTTTACTAGCGAGAAGTCCTTACGAACCACCTGAGTAGTTACACCCTTCTCTGTTACATTATCAACACCACGGCGGATATATCTAGCCTGCCATGGGTTCATATATTTAACACAGTAGAGGACATAATCCTTAGCAAGTACATCCCAATCCTCAGTATTAGTACGTGAAGGAGAAAGACCCTCGCGTGGTGAACCTGTAAGGATATGATCAAAGCCCTTCTGACCAGTCATCACCAAAGGAATAACGTATGTGTTCGCAATTGCTTTTGGATCGTTAAAGAAGGCGTCTGTGAGCTGAACCTCAACATAGCCACGAGAATCACCATTGTAAGGAATCTTGCTGTCTAAGAGTGTATAGTACTCCTTTGGCATTGGGCGAACTGGCTCATCTGCATTTCCACCCTCATCCGTAAAGAAGAGGTTGTCGCAAAGAGTCTCATCGACAGCAATATCAACATAAGCATCACGACCACCGTATGCTCCACCCATGGTAGACCATATCTGGATCTTATGCTGATTGTCGAGAGTATTGTCGTAGATATCATTACCCAGTATGACAGTGCGTACAGGGAACTGATAGGCGAAGTAGGCTGTTGTACCTCCTTCATAGTCTGGGAAATCCTTGTCTGCATTATAGCAAGATGCAAACGAGAGAGAGAAAGCTCCCAAGGCTGCGCCATAGATATATTTCTTCAGTTTCATAATTGTAATATTCAATTGTCAATATTAAATCTTCAAATTACTGCCAACCCTTATTCTGTTTAAGATTGCTCCATTTCAGGATCTCTCCTCTAGGAATTGGGCCATACCACTGGTAAGAACTATCGTATACACGATCCTCAACATCTATAATAGTATAGGTGAGTTCACCAGTTTCTTCGTTGCGGTCAATCTGCATTCCCTTAACAGGTTCGTTAATAGGCATCTGCCAACGACGAAGATCCCAGAAACGCTTATTCTCGAAACAAAGCTCGATACGACGCTCGTTACGTATCAACTCTGTCATCTTAGCCTGACTTGCAGCACACTCCTCAAGATATGCATCTCCCTCAGGAAGCGCCATACCAATCTCATCAGTACCAAGACCTGCGCGCTCACGGATAGCCTTGATAACATCGTAAGCTGTAAAACCAACACCTGCTCCATCAACTTTAGGTCCCCATGCATCATTAGCAGCTTCAGCGTATGCCAGGAACATCTCTGTGTAGCGGATACGTGGATAGATATGCTGCTGCTCAATAAGAGAGCTTGACAATGGACTAACATCCTCACGTAGGAGTTTCTTCAGATAATAACCTGTACGTGTAGAAGTACTAAGGCTATTGATATTATCAAAAATCTCATTCTTATCATTAGGATAAGTACCTGTTATAATTACAGAATTTCTGAATGTTGTACCATTAAACAGGACATTGTCTGCAAGACGTGGATCACGATTTGCGTATGGGTTCTTTGCATCATAACCAGAATTGGCATCTGTGATAGGACGACCATTACGCATTGGGAAAGCGTCAACAAGATTCTGCGAAGGATTTACACGACCATTACCATATAATGATGGTGGGAAGTTTTCTCTCTCCTGATCTGCATTCTTATGACGGTCTTCGCGCCAAAGAATTTCAGGCATCTCCGAAGCATTTGGATCAAGCTTAGTCTTATTCTTGTACCAGATATTACCTGTAGGATCAAATCCATCCAAACCACCAATACGCTTCAATACATTTGCGCATAGAATGGCGGCCTCAGCTGAGGTAACACCGCTCTGATCGCGGAATGCAGGACTTGCAGCCAGAAGGGCAACCTGAGCCTTAGTAGCCTCAGCAACCTTAGCAGACAGAAGGTTTCTTGCCTTTGTACCAAACACGAGGTTATAGTTAGAATAGTTTGCACCAAGAGCCTGGTACTTTGCAGGAATCTCATTATTGCTCTCAATATCTACATAATCAGCAGGGAGCAGTGCCATAGCACTATCACAGTCGGCAAAAATCTGCTTTACACACTCTGCAAATGTAGCACGTGGCTGATTGAAGTCAGAGCTACCATCTTCTGGGGTTGTAAGCAGGGGCACACCATAGAGGGTACCATCGTCGGCATAACCTCCATGAGCCTGAAGCAGATAGTAATAAAAGATAGCACGAAGTCCGAATGCCTCGCCCTTCAGACGATCGATAAACATCTGCTGCTTTGATGCAGAACTTGGAGCCCATTTAACATTATCAACCTTTGTAAGGAAAAGGTTTACATATTGTATACCATCCTTACAAATATCCCATTGAGACATTGGGTTGTCAGTAGCAGACCAGCTACCGTTTGCCATTTTATAGTAATTGCTGTTTGTATTGTTGGTTACAGCATCATCTGTAGCAATATCGGTCTGAGTGGTTGTGATATAAGGAAGACGATCGTAGCCATAAATCAACAGACCATGTGCATACTTCGACTCCTCAACCATTGCATCCTCAGTTCGGTTGTTCTCATCTGCAGGCTCAAACATGTCATTACATGAACTGAAAGCAACGAGACCGATAAAATACAATATAATATTTCTTGTCTTCATAATTATCATTTATCAATTAGAGAGTTACCTTTACACCGAGATTATAGAAACGAGTCTGTGGTGCATAACCAACGGCAGTCTCCATTATCTTGCGATTCTTTGAGATAGTCAGGAGGTCGTTTCCGTTCAAATAGATTGAGAGAGCCTTTACTATCTTTCCGTCAAACATCGCCTTAGGGAAGTCGTAGGTAAGCTGTACCTTGCGGATGTTGAAGCGGTCGGTGCTGTACATCCAGAATGTAGATGCAGCAGCATTATTGGCTGAACTCAGAGTTGTCAGACGCGGATGGGTAGCAGTAGCTGCTGTCTCAGGAGTCCAACGACCAAGAGCGTTTACAGAGTACTTGCTATCGCCTTGCATATAGTAATAACCAGTACCACCGTTATTCTTCATTCCGTAAGCACCAAACTGGCCGTTACCAAGTACAAAGAGAGTAAAGTTCTTATACTTAAGAGTGAGGTTTACACCAAGTGTAAGAGGAGAACCGAATGTACCCCACTTGCCAAGGTCAACCTGGTCCTTGGTGTCAAGTACACCATCGCCATTAACATCCTCATATCGCAAATCACCTGGCTGAATTGTACCACCAATCTTAGGAGTTGGCAGATCTTTCTTCAAAGTGTATTTTGTTACACCATCTTTGGTTGTTGCATCAAAATCGTCATAAGTATAGAAACCAAGGCACTTATAACCACGAATGGCATCAATAGCATGACCCTCAACGTGCTGGTAGTCATATTCTACAAGCTCGTCGTACTTCTTATAGTTGGTCTTAAGATATGTACCAACAATACCAAGCTGTGCATGAACCTTACCAATCTGCTTCTGAGCTGTTATGCTGAAGTCGAGACCCTTACGGTTCTGGATATTATTGTTGATGGCTGGCTTGAATGAGCTACCAGAAAGGCCTCCCGACAGGTATGAGGGGAATGTAGATGGGTTCTGGATAATAAAGCCATCCATATCAGTATTGAAGAATGTAAGGTCGGTGGTAATCAACTTATTGAAGAATGAACCACGAAGACTTACAGACCACTCCTTACGATGAATGAAGTCGAGTGACGGGTTGCTACCCATGGTAGAGTATGTGCGATTGGTGCTAGAACCTTCGTTCCATGAGAAACCACTACCAGCAGTTGACCACAGAGCATCGTACAGATAATAATACTTGGTATTCGAATCACCCATGTAAACATCAATATCCTCGTTCAAGTTGCTGTATGAAGCACTCAGCATCAGATCATCTACGAAGCTACCCTTCATAAACTTCTCCTTGGCAATATTCCAACCAATAGAGAATGAAGGTGAGATAGCCTCACGATGTCCCTCGGCCAGACGTGCAGAGTGTACGCCAGCGATTGACATATCAGCGAAGTAACGACCCATATAGTCGTAACCAGCCTGCAGGCCTAAGTTGGCATTTGCATAGCGGTGGTATGTACCACTAGCAGTTGTAGTGTACATGTTTGCAAGCAACATACCTGTTATATGATGCTTTCCGGCAAAAGTGTGGTCGTAGTCGAAATGACCGTTCCAACTGATTGTCTGGCGATACTTTGTATCTGACATTGACATGTGGCCAGTCACAAGCTCATCATTCTGCTGGGTCAGTGCTACGATAGCATCCTCTCCATTATAGTTACTCCATGTAGGAATAAATACAGCATACTTATTATCATATGAAAGGCTATAGTTTGCAGCGTAGTCGATAGAGAACAAAGTCTTGAATGACAGACCTCTTACAAACTTGTCCATATCATAGATGATACCAGCATCAAACTGGAACTGACGGCTAACGGCACGTGTTCTACCACCAAAGTAGCAGTCAGCAATTACATTGGTCTGGGTAGCCTTTGTACCACCAGGGAAATATTTACCGTCGAGAAGGTTGAGTGACTTACCAAGGATTGAAAGTGCCTTAGTAGCATTTGGATCAACCATATCGATAGGAATCAGTGGTGCAGCATTCTCTGGGAAGTTTGGACGCATAGTCGACGCCTCACTCCAGAAATTTCCTTTATTCTTATTCTCATTATAGAATGTAGCACTAGCATTAGCATAACCCCTGATGAGTTTGTTGATAACAAGGTCTACATTACCACGAACACTGAAACGATCGGTGTAGTTATCCTTTGCTGGACCGAAGTTGATGAGGTCCTCCAGGCGATAGTAGTTGATGTTCGTATAGAAGTGAGCACGATTACCACCACCCTGAATCTCCAACGTAGCATCCGAACGGTTATATGCCTTGCGCACATAGTCGCTAGAATAGTAGTTTACGTTAGGATAACGATATGGATTAACACCTAATGCATGATTGTATATATCCTGCTGAGAATATCTTGGATCAAGGCCGTCGTTAGCACGTGCCTCGTTATAGAGAGTCATATACTCTGCAGAACCAAGGTACTCAGGGAACTCCTTAGCTACATAGAAACCTGTATTGGCATTAGCCTGAATCTGGAGGCCATCAACCTTACCACGCTTGGTTGTAATAAGGATTGCACCCTTGGCACCCTTAGCACCATAGAGAACTACAGCCTGTGCACCCTTCAAGAAAGTAATCTGTTCAATCTCAGAAGGAAGCACATTGTTTGAAGGACGCTTAACACCGTCGATAATAACAATAGGAAGGTTATCATTGTCATTAGTGTCAAGAAAGTCATGTTTATTACCATTAAGGTATGTGGCGTTATTTTCCTGCCCCCAGAGATTACTGCCATTCCATCCACCAACGAGTCCGTACAAGTCATCCAGACTACCCATGGTGTAATCCTTCTTTTGGAGTTCCTCCATGTCAATATATGAAACGCCTCCTAGCAGATGATCGGCATCCTTTTCGCGGAAAGCAACATGGACTTTCTTTTTCACCACAGCAGAATCAGCACCGTCAGCATTCTGGGCATTAGCCGTAACTGGCGAAGCAGCCAACATGGCAAAGAGAAATATGTTTGTTTTTATATGTTTCATAATCTTATACTATCAATTATAAATATTCAATTGATTACCATCCTGGATTCTGCTTAAATCCTTCGTAAAGATAGATATCCTTGTCGGGGAAGGGGAACCAGTAGTGCTTTGACTCCAAGCGACGGCTGATAAGCTCTTCTCTATGGAAGTTACCAATCTGCGCATCCTTTGGATCGTGATCCTTGAACCAAGAGTCCTTCTCAAGACGCTCGAACTCATGAGAGTACTTAACAGTGTATGGAGCCTCGGTGAGGAGGAGCCAACGCTGAAGGTCGCACCAACGGAAGCCTTCGAAAGAGAGCTCTACAGCACGCTCACGACGAACCTCATCAATGAAATGCTCTCTGGTATCCATCAGGTTTGCCTGTACATGCTCCATAGGATAGTCATCAGAGTTAACGCGGTCACGAAGTGCGTTGATTGCATCAACTGCCGAGAATGGGCAATAAGAAGGTTTATCCTTCAGTTCCGATGCAGATGTTGCAATAGCAGCCTTAGCCTCTGCATACATCAGATATACATCAGCAAGACGCATATAAGGCAGATAGCACTGGAAAGCGTGATCATAATTATACCAAAGATCACCTTCGTTACACTGGTGAGGTATCAGTTTCTGAATGAAGTAACCTGTGCTACTTGCATTATCCACAGCACGCATAGCACCACCTGTGTAAAGGTCGCAGTACTCAAGCTTCTTCTGGTTAGCGTCCAAAGCGTCAGTGCTCAGAACATAGTGGAAGCCATCAAATACGATATCGTGATAGAAACGTGGGTCACGATCCTTGTAAGGATGCTCTGGATCCCAACCTGAAGCAGGATTTAGGACGAGCTCACCATTCTGTACAAGGTAGATAGGCTGACCATTAGCCATACCGTACTGGTCGATGAGGTTAGCTGTTGGGTGGTGGATGATGTTATCATGAGCCACAAGACCAGCAACCTTAGGGCCAAAGATCTTAGCACAGTTCCAGTTAGCTTTATTTACACCAGGATAAGCACCGCGGAAGATAGCTTCAGTTGAACCTGGCATATTCCAATTCTGCTTATGAGTCCAGAATATATCAGAGTAATTAGTCTCTGCATTCTCATCACGCTCCTGATCATAGAGGCTTGAATACTTGTACTCAGCAAGCTTATACTTTACAGTTCCTCTCTTAACCAAATCAAGAGCCTTACCGAAAGTCTCAGCAGCCTTCCTACAATAATTTACATCATAATCATATGTCTTACCATTAGCACTTGCACCAAGAAGCTGGGCTACTCCACCATCCTTAGTCTTCTCAAACTCCTTCATGAGTGGAGAACCGGCCCAAAGGTAAACCTTACCAAGGTAGCAGAGAGCCATGAACTTGTTGACACGCAGATCGTTCTTACCAGAAGTCTGCATACCAGCCAGTGTCTCATCCCAATCATAAGGCAGAAGATCGAATGCTCTTTCAAAGTCCTCGGCGCAGCGATCAGCACACTCCTGGAATGAAAGACGTGGAAGCTGAGGAATAGCAGTAGCCTCAAAAGCCTCATCGATATATGGCAGACCACCGAAGTAGCACATCAGC
>JAEEGL010103088.1_pt1 | contig 15191 bp, 10 predicted proteins | sample 9134231 | NCBI WGS metagenome assembly JAEEGL01 (sample SAMN16246548, study PRJNA631951) | gut metagenome | biome: gut microbiome; feature: rumen; material: fiber-attached | host: Bos | place: Iran: Karaj | collected 2018-10 | reverse complement strand
TGATCCGCCTTGGCCGCGGCCAGAAGCACACCCTCATCGCCGACACCGACATGCGAGTCATCGAAGTCCAGGTCGGCGACCACATCTCCAAATCCGACAAAACTACCCACCCCTTCCCGGAGGGGCTGCTGTAGACTGGCTCCATCTTACGGCGGTGTGCCTTCCATCGGAGAAGGGTATCTTCACCGGACAGTCGCTCAATACAGAGGCGGGAAGGTCTGCCGACAGAATATATCTCTGTCCGGGCCGGCGCAGCACTTAGTGAGAGAGCAATTGCATAAATCGGCCCCGGTATTTGTCTGAGCAGCTCGCGCCATTATAGCGCGAGCGTCGCGAGTTCGCCGGGGCCGATTTTGTTCTTTGCAATTGTTTTCGAACTTAGTAGCGGAGCCATGTCCGGCAGAGATATATCTGCGGCAGGCAAAAACCGCCGTGACTTGTACCAATGTCCGGTGAAGATACCCTCTCCACCGAAAGAGCCAACCGCCGGGGACAGGAGTCAGGGACAGGGGGCGCGACTAGTAGGTATAGGGGCGGCGGCCGGTGATGGATTGGTAGCAGTCGAGGAGGCCGTCGAGGGGGATGCCCCAGTAGCGGACGCCGGGAGAGAGGGAATAGGCGAAGGCCATGGCGATCAGATCGCCGGAGGAGTCGAAGATCGCGGAGCCGGAGTCGCCGTTGACCAGCGGGATCGTGAACTCCGTGTGGTCATACTCGTTGTAGAACATGAAATCCTGACGAACCTTGATAAGGGCACCGGTGGACTCGTGCTGCACGATACCGTTCTTGCCCAGCCGCACCAGCCCCAGAGCGATGGGCTGCTCGTCCAGCTGCGTCCAGAGCGATTCATTGATGTGCACCGTGTAGATCCGGTCCAGGATTCCCTCCGGAAGAGAGGAGATGGGAACGGTTATGACAGCAACGTCATAATCGGTCGCCATACCAAGGCGCGTACCCGGAACCTTCGTCCCGTCATAGAAGTAAACGTCCCAGTCCGTGGCTTCTTCCGCCACATGCCGGTTCGTGCAGATGTATAACGTATCATCTGTTATTTCCATCAGATACCCGGAACCCGTGACATAACCGTTGCGGCCCACCCGGTGATACAGCATCACCACCGTGGAGATCACATCGTCCAGCGCATCATTGATATTCGTGTGAGCTTTGGCGCCGAAGTCGTAAATATTGTAGGCACCGAAAATGGAAGCTGTGTTCCGGCGGATGGAGCGGTTCCCAATGAGCTGCTGGATCTCGTCAGCCGTGGCCACCGTGACCGAGCAATCCGCTTCCTCCGCAAGTCCGTAACTGTCCCGAACCGTGTAGATCGCACGGTAATGCCCGCTCTTCTCGTAATTCACATCCGAATCATCGATCATGACCCGATCCGTCACATCACCATCCACAAGATCCAGAGCCGTTACGCCGGAAAGATAGTCCACGTCTGCCCCGATGGCCGCATAGACCGGCCGGACGCCCGACAGAGACGGGGGCAGGTCCACGATATACGTGAAATCATAGTCCGTGGAATTCCCGGAACGATCCGTAGCCCGGATGGACATGGAGAATTCTCCCAGGTTTTCACAGGCCAGCATGGAACGGGTATACGTCTCCCGGACAAACTCCAGGGAAGTCTCCGAGTCTGCGTCCACCACCCGGTCCACAAAAGACTGCAGCGTAAGAGCAGTGCCCTTCTCGAAATAATAGGGACCCTCCACGGGAAGGATCACGGGAGCCACTGTGTCCTGAATGGTCAGATAGCAGGTATAGTTTTCAAGAAAATGATGGATGGGAATCTCGTAGGTACCGGGTTGGGTGGGATCCACGCCGGACACATCTGCCGATGCGGCCCGGACGGACCAGTCGGGACCTGTCAGATAAGCGGAAGCTTCATCGGGCACAGAACGCCCCAACTCCAGCACCACAGGGTCCGTCGCCGGGTACACCCGATAGGCGAACTGATACAGGCTCACAAAGACACCTGCCAGAAAGAAAGCCAGACTTAATAAGAGGGAAAGCCTGCGCCGGGGATCGGCGCAGAAAACCCTGAAAGAACGGCCCTTTTCCGGGTATTCACTTGTCGTTTCACAGCCGTTTTTCATGGCTACATTATAACAGGAAATTTCCGGAAGGATAGTGTCAATCATGCCCAAAAGTGGTATGATAAATTGTCGAGACTCGTGCGGTTTCACCATAAGTACGAGGACGGTTGATTTTGATGAAACGGAGCTACAAATGGATAAGATTGCAGTATTGATCCCCTGCTATAACGAAGCACAGACCATCACCAAAGTGGTGACGGATGTGAAGAACGCGCTTCCGGAGGCAGTGGTCTACGTCTATAACAATAATTCCAAGGACAATACGGCGGAACTGGCTGCGGCAGCCGGCGCGGTGGTCCGGAACGAATATAAGCAGGGCAAGGGAAATGTCATCCGGAGAATGTTCCGGGAAGTGGATGCGGAGTGCTATCTCATGATCGACGGAGACGACACCTATCCCCTGGACTGCGCCCGGGAGATGGTAGATCCGGTGCTGAACCGCAACGCGGACATGGTGGTGGGCGATCGCCTTTCCTCCACCTACTTTACCGAGAACAAGCGCCCCTTCCACAATTTCGGAAACAGCCTGATGCGCGCCAGCATCAACTCCCTGTTCCATTCCGACATTAAGGACATCATGACGGGATACCGGGCCTTCTCCTATGAGTTCGTAAAGACCTTCCCCGTCTTCTCCAAAGGATTTGAGATCGAGACCGAGATGACTATCCACGCAGTGAACTACAACCTGCAGGTGGAGAACGTCATCGTGGAATACCGGGATCGCCCGGCGGGAAGCGAATCCAAGCTGAACACCATTCCCGACGGAATGCGCGTCATCAAGAAGATGCTCTCTCTTTATAAGAATTACAAGCCCATGCAGTTCTTCGGACTGCTGGCTGCTGTTTTGATGCTTCTGTCCCTGGGATTCATGATCCCCATCATCGGTGAATACGCGGCCACCCACATGGTGCCCCGGTTCCCGACCCTCATTACCTGCGGATTTGTCTTCATTGCGGGACTCATGTCCTTCTTCGCGGGAATGGTGCTCCGGGTGATCGACTCCAAGGATCGGAAGGATTTCGAATATCGCATGACACAGGTCCACGCGGAAAAAGTGAAGCGGACCGGGAAACAGGGGGAATAAGACAACATGAGGAAGATCAGTTTTGTAATTCCCTGTTACCGCTCGGAGCACACACTGCCCCATGTGGTGAAGGAAATCGAAGAGACCATGGAAGGTATGAAGGATCGGTACACCTTTGACCTGATCCTGGTGAATGATTGCTCCCCGGACGGCACCGCATCCGTGATCCGGGAAATGTGCAAAGAAAAAGACTATATCAAAGGCATGTCCTTTGCGAAGAACTTCGGTCAGCATGCAGCTCTCATGGCAGGGCTCCGCTGCTCTGACGGCGACTATGTGGTCTGCCTGGACGATGACGGCCAGACGCCCGCTGATCAGGTGGACCGCCTCCTGAACAAACTGGAGGAGGGCTACGATGCAGTCTATGCCCGCTATGCTCACAAACAGCATTCCGGCTTCCGGAACTTCGGCAGCCGTGTCAACGACTGGATGACCAGAGTGATGCTGGAGAAGCCGGCAAACCTCTATATTTCCAGCTATTTTGCAGTGCAGCGCTTTGTGGTGGATGACATGATCCGGTATGAGAATTCCTACCCCTATGTCATCGGACTGGTGCTGCGGGCCACCCGGAACATCGCCAATGTGGATGTGGACCACAGAGAGCGGGAGGAAGGCCACTCCGGTTATACTTTGAAAAAACTTCTGGGGCTTTGGTTCAACGGCTTTACCGCCTTTTCCGTCAAGCCTCTCCGGATCGCAACTACCATCGGAGTCGTGGCGGCTGTCATCGGGTTTATTTACGGACTGTATGTCGTGATCCGTCGCCTGGTCCAGCCTGCGGCAGTGATGGGATTTGCTGCCACCATGAGCGCCATCGTCTTCTTCGGCGGAATGATCATGGTGATGCTGGGTATGATCGGCGAATACATCGGCCGCATCTATATCAGCATGAACAACTCACCCCAATATGTGATACGGGAGCATTGGAATCTTGATGTCAGAAACAAGAAAGAAAATTGACCGGAACAGCCCGTGGCTGAAAGCCTCAGCCATGGCACTCCTTCCGATCCTCTGTTGCGGCGTCTTCCTGATCTTTTCCGGGAAGAGCCTTTTTGATGTAAATATCGCAGCCTCCGAGTGGAACGATGAACTGTTCTACTTCAAGCAGACCGAGGGAATCCTCCTGAACGGCTATCCTTTGGGGTACTTCGGCTTCAATGAGAGCCATGCCCTGACCCTGTCCTATGCCGCATGGAGCCCGGTTCTGCTGCTTCCCTGGCTGCTGTGGGGATTCTGCTTCGGATGGAATGCCCTGTCTCCCATTCTCTGCAACCTGGTGGTCTATGTAGTGACGTTGTTTCTGGCGTCTCTGCTGGTGAAGCCCTCCTGGAAGCAGATCGGCGTGTTCGCCGTCTTTTTTGCATCCTTTACCCTGAATGTGCGCTACGTCTTTTCTGCTATGCCGGAGATCACCTGCTTCAGCCTGCTGATCCTCTTTTACGCGCTGGCCATCGGCTACGAAAAGGAAGAGAAGATGTGGAAGCTCGTCTGCATGTTTGTGCTGGCGGTCCTCATGACCTGGATGCGGCCTTACCTGCTGCTGATGCTGTTCCTTCCCATGATCTACCTGTTCCTGCGGAATCATGATAAGAAGCACCGCATCATCGCATGCCTGGTGAGCCTGGTGATCCTCGGGATCACCGCTGTGGTCTACTGGGCCATCAATCACTACCTGGCAGCAGAGTATTTTGCACCCCTCTTCAACACCGACTGGGTGAAGTCCTTCTTTGACCAGGGACTGTTCGGCGGCATCCGTTTTACCCTCGGCACCCTGTTCTACAAGAGCAAGGATTTTGTGAGCCACATGGTGGGCGGCATGACGCAGGACCGGGCATCCGGCCTGTTCTTTATCATGTACCTGATCTCTATGGCCCTTCTGCTTTGGCAGAACCTCGGTAAGGAAAAGAAGGAGCATAAGCTGGTGCGCTGGCATCTCTTCGGATCCTTCTTCGCCATGCTCATGGCCATCCTGCTGATGTACAAGCTGACGGAGGGCAGCAAGCACCTGCTGACCTTTATCGCCGCCGGCCTGTTCTTCCTGGCCATGACGGAGACGAAATACATCGCCAGACCCATCATTACCACCCTTTGCCTGCTGTTCCTCTTCGGAGTGAAGACCACCAGCGCTTATGATTTCGCGGTGCCTTTCACTTCTCCGGAGCTGGATGCCCGTCAGGAATACTGGTCCGCGCAGTTCACTGAGAACATGGAGTTTGATACCGCTCATGTCCCCGGTTATGAGAACACTGTGATCTGGACCTTCAGCGATGAAGTGGACGGGGAGTGGATCCTCACAGACTGGCAGCTGCTCTATGAACTTCCCGCCGGATACGGCATCAGCTGCTGCTACCAGGATTACGTTCTGGCAAACCTGGATACCCTGCAGTGCCGCTATCTGTCGGTGGCAGCGGGAGGAAAGATCGATGAATTGTGCCGGGAAAAAGGCTGGACGGAAGTCGGCCGGGATTCCGCACTGGTTGTATATAGAAAGTAAAGATTATGGCATTCGCACACCTTCACACCCACACAGAGTACTCTCTGTTGGACGGATCCAATAAAATCACGGAGTATGTTGCCCGGGTCAAGGACCTGGGTATGACTGCTGCAGCAATTACCGATCACGGCGTTATGTACGGCGTGATCGACTTTTATCGTGCCGCAAAAGCAGCCGGGATCAAGCCCATTCTGGGGTGCGAGGTTTATGTGGCCCCCGGTTCCCGCTTTGATAAGGAAGCTTCCCACGGGGAGGACCGGTACCACCATCTGGTGTTGCTGGCGGAGAACGACAAGGGCTATGCCAACCTGATGAAGATCGTCAGTGCCGGCTTTACGGAGGGCTATTATTACAAGCCCCGCGTGGACAAGGAAGTTCTCCGGAAGTACCACGAGGGTATTATCTGCCTGTCCGCCTGCCTCGCGGGAGAGCTGCCCCGGGCCATCCAGAACGGCAAATTGGAAGAGGCACGCGCCGTCGCACTGGAATATCAGGACATCTTCGGCAAGGGCAATTATTTCCTGGAGATGCAGGATCACGGTATCCCCGCCCAGAGAACCGTCAATACCGAACTGATGCGCATGAGTGCCGAGCTGGGCATTGAACTGGTGGTGACCAATGACTGTCACTACACCTATGCGGAGGACGCGGAGCCCCACGATGTGCTGCTGTGTCTTCAGACCGGTAAGAACCTGGCGGACGAAGACCGCATGCGCTATGAAGGCGGTCAGTATTACGTCAAGAGCGAAGAGGAGATGCGGAAGCTCTTCCCCTATGCCTTGCAGGCCATTGAAAACACCCAGAAGATCGCTGATCGCTGCAATGTGGAGATCGAGTTCGGCGTCACCAAGCTGCCTCAGTTTGATGTGCCGGAAGGCTATGATGCCTGGACTTACCTGAATCATCTCTGCACTGAGGGACTTCACGAGCGCTACGGGGAGGACGAGAATGCCCCCGCCGGCGACACGGGCCTGACTCTTCGGGAACGCCTGGACTATGAGCTTGGCGTCATCAAGAACATGGGCTATGTGGAGTACTTCCTCATCGTCTGGGATTTCATCAATTACGCGAAAGAACACGGGATCCCCGTGGGCCCCGGAAGAGGCTCCGCTGCCGGATCCATCGTGGCTTACTCTTTGAAGATCACCAACATCGACCCTATCCGGTACAGTCTGCTCTTTGAGCGTTTCCTGAACCCGGAGCGTGTGTCCATGCCCGATATCGACGTGGACTTCTGCTACAACAGACGGCAGGAAGTCATCGATTACGTCAGCGAAAAGTACGGCCACGACAAGGTGGTACAGATCGTCACCTTCGGTACCCTTGCGGCCAAGGGCGTGGTGCGGGATGTGTCCCGCGTCATGGGCCTGCCCTATTCCTTCGGAGACCAGATCGCAAAGCTGATCCCCGCGGAACTGAATATCACGCTGGATAAGGCCCTGGAGATGAATCCGGAGCTGAAGGCGCTCTATGATTCCGACGAGCAGGTGAAGAATGTCATCGACATGTCCCGGCGTCTGGAGGGTCTGCCCCGGCATACCTCCATGCATGCGGCGGGCGTGGTCATCTGCCAGAAATCCGCGGATGAGTTCGTCCCCCTGTCCAGAGGCTCCGACGGAAGCATTGTCACCCAGTTTACCATGACTACTCTGGAAGAGTTGGGCCTGCTGAAGATGGACTTCCTGGGCCTGCGGACTCTGACGGTTATTCACGATGCAGTGGATTTCGTCTACAAGAGCACCGGAAAAAAGCTGGATATGGATCACCTGGAAATGAACGATCCGAAGATCTTCGACTCCCTGGCCAGCGGCCGGACGGAGGGTATTTTCCAGCTGGAGTCCGCCGGTATGAAGAGCTTCATGAAGGAGCTTCGCCCCAAGAGCCTGGAGGACGTCATCGCAGGTATTTCCCTGTATCGGCCCGGCCCCATGGACTTCATCCCGAAATACATCGCGGGCAAGAACAATTCCGAATCCATCACTTACTCCACCCCGAAGCTGGAACCCATCCTGGCCCCCACCTATGGCTGTATCGTGTACCAGGAGCAGGTTATGCAGATCGTGCGGGATCTGGGGGGCTACTCTCTCGGACGAAGCGATCTGGTGCGCCGCGCCATGAGTAAAAAGAAGCAGCACGTCATGGAGGTGGAGCGGGATATCTTCATCAACGGCAACGCCATGGAGATCGAGGAAGCCAAATTTAAGGGCGATAAGGTCCCCGCGGAGGTGCCCGGCTGTAAGGCAAACGGCATCCCCGAGGATGTGGCGAACCATATCTATGACGAGATGATGGACTTCGCCAAGTATGCCTTCAATAAGTCCCACGCTGCCTGCTACGCAGTGGTGGCTTACCAGACGGCATTCCTGAAATATTATTATCCCGTGGAGTTTATGGCAGCATTGATGACGTCTGTTATTGATAACTCCAAGAAGGTTTCCGAGTACATTCTCACCTGCCGGAACATGGGCATTGAGCTGCTGCCTCCGGATATCAACCAGGGCGAGAGCGGCTTCTCCGTCTCTGACGGAAAGATCCGGTATGCCCTCACCGCCATCAAGAGTGTGGGCCGTCCCGTCATCGATGCCCTGGCAGTGGAGCGGGAAGCGAGAGGACCTTTCACCAATATCCAGGACTTCCTGGAGCGGGTTCATACCATATTAAATAAGAGAGCCATCGAATCCTTCATCAAGGCGGGAGCCCTGGACAGCTTCGGAGCCACCCGCAAGCAGCTGATGACCGCATTCCCCGGCATGATGGATTCCATCACCCGGGAGAAGAAGGACCAGACCGAGGGCCAGATGTCCCTCATGGATATGTTCGGCGAAGAAGCCGGGATCAGCGTGAAGCTTCCCAACTGCGGCGAGTACGACAGGGAGATGATGTTGGCCATGGAGAAGGAAGTGCTGGGAATCTATGTCAGCGGCCATCCCATGGAAGAGTATCAGGACCTGTGGCAGCGCCATGCGGACACGAAGACCACGGATTTTGCGCTGGATGAAGAGACTGGCGATGTTCAGGTCCGGGATCAGAGCTATGTCACCATCGGCGGTATGGTCACAGGCAAGACCATCAAATATACCAAGAATAATCAGGTGATGTGCTTCATCACTGTGGAAGATCTGGTGGGTTCGGTGGAGGTCATCGTCTTCCCCACCAGCTACGGCAGATATGCTCAGCTTCTGGTGGAGGATGCCAAGATCTTCATCCGCGGACGTGTCAGCGCAGAGGAGGACAAGGACGCAAAGCTCCTGTGCGAGGAGATCGCCACCTTTGAGGAAGCTTCGGAGAAGCCGGCCGGCAAGCTTTTTGCCGGAAGAGGCGGAAGACGGGGCGGCTACGGAAATGGCGGCGGATCTTACTCCGGCGGTTCCGGAAGCTACGGGCGTTCCGGCGGATACGGATCCCAGGGCGGTTCCGGGAACGGCGGGGCCGGCAACGGAACTCCGGTCACCAAGGTGCCGGAGAAGGGACTCTTCGTCCAGTTCCCCACCATGGCGGATTACGAGGCGAAGTCCGAACTGCTGCTGGAACTCATCAAGGACTCCGACGGTACGGACGATGTGGTGATCTACGTCCGGGAGAACAAGCTGCTCCGGGTGCTCCCGGCCAATTACCGGGTGGCGGCCACAGCAGATCTGAAAGCATCGCTGGATCCTGTCTTCGGGGAAGAGAACGTGAAGATCCGTTAGGCCTTTCGGTTGATTTGTTAAAAGAATAACGCGAAACTATTGAAAAGTACCCGAAAAGAGAATAAAATATACCCAAATTTGTAGATTTTTAGAGGTAGCGCGTTACTGCGCACGGAGGATTCTATGGCAAATAAAATCGAGACAATCGGAGTATTAACCAGCGGCGGCGACGCACCCGGAATGAACGCGGCGATCCGTGCCGTTGCTCGTGTTGCAATTGCAAAGGGACTGAAGGTCAAGGGCATCCGCAAGGGATATCAGGGTCTGCTGAACGAGGAGATCTTTGAGATGAAGCCCCGCGATGTATCCGATATCATCCAGAGAGGTGGTACCGTTCTCGGAACCGCACGCTGCCTGGAATTTAAAAATCCCGAGGTTCAGAAGAGAGGCGCAGAGATCTGCAGAAAGCATGGAATCCAGGGCATCGTCGTTATCGGCGGTGACGGATCCTACCGCGGAGCGCAGGCTCTTTCCAGAAACGGCATCAACACCATCGGTCTTCCCGGCACCATCGACCTGGACATTGCATGTACGGATTACACCATCGGATTCGATACCGCTGTGAATACGGCAATGGATGCAATTGATAAGGTCAAGGATACCTCTTCCTCTCATGAGAGATGCTCCATCATCGAGGTTATGGGCCGTAACGCCGGCTACATCGCACTGTGGTGCGGTATCGCCAACGGCGCAGAGGATGTACTGCTCCCTGAGAAGTATCAGTTCGATGAGCAGGCCATCATCAACAACATCATCGCAAACCGTAAGAAGGGTAAGACTCACCACCTGATCATCAACGCCGAGGGAATCGGACATTCCGCTTCCATGGCTCGCCGTATTGAGGCAGCTACCGGTATCGAGACCAGAGCTACCATCCTTGGATACATGCAGCGTGGCGGAAGCCCGACAGCGAAGGACCGTGTGTACGCATCCATCATGGGTGCCCGCGCAGTGGATACCCTGATCGAGGGCAAGACCAACCGCGTTATCTGCTACCGCGACGGTAAGTTCGTGGATCTGGACATCGAAGAAGCTCTGAACATGAAGAAGGATATCGACGATTACGAGTTCGAAGTATCCAAACTGCTTAGTGTATAATCTATGGGATCCAACAAACTGAAAATTTCAGAAAAGCAAATCATAAGCACCGCGTGGATACTCGCGGTGCTTGTTTGTGTGAAAAGTATCTTTACGGATTTCGGAGCGGATGAGGCGTATCAGGTGGCCATGAGCTACCGGAATCTGAACGGGGATGCACTGCTCCTGCAGATGTGGGAGCCTCATCAGACCAGTATTTTCCTGAATAATATCCTGATGTTCCTGTATCGTCTGGTGGTGCCGAGTTACAAGGGAGTTGTCCTGTATCTGCAGGTCTGCGGAACTTTGGCTTTTGCGGGGCTGGCGGCCTGGTATTACCGGATCACCCGGGATGTGGCCGGCACTTTCATCGCTCACCTGATGTGCATCTATCTTCTGGTATTCCGGGTAAAGCAGAATCCCATCCTGCATTTCGCCAATATGCAGATCGGGTTTTCTGTCCTGATGCTGTGTGCGCTGGTTGCACTGGTAAATGCAGAGAAAACCTCCGGGAAAGGTTCTCGTGGTGCTGTTTTTTATCCTGTTTTGACAGGCGTATTTTTCTTCTTACAGGTATTGTCCTACCCCACCTGCCTGATCTCCGGGCTGTCGGTGATCGCGATCTTCGTGATTTTTTCCCGGAACAAGTGGCGAAACAGTCTTCTGTTCGTGGGAGGAGCCACAGGGAGCGGACTTGTATTCCTGGTATATCTGCTGGTAAAAGTCGGATTATCCAAGATGCTTGAGACTGCAGGCAATATCCTGGGCTCCGATACCCACACCGCCTTTAAGATGGGCGACTACTGGTCCGGATTTTTGACTTCGGCTGCAAGCTTTCTGTGCGCAGCGGTTCTCGCGGTTGTGCTTTATTTTGCTGTGGGAGCCATTGTTACGCCTATCAAAAAAGTATCTTTCCCGACCTTCCTTGCGATTTGTGCATTTGTTGTGGAAGTCGTGATGATCCTGTTCCAGCGGAAGATCGGAGTGGATCCCAACTGTTCCTTCTATATCATTCCGGTTTCACTCATCGCCGTAGGAGTGACGCAGTACCGGAAGATGACGGAACAGGAGCGGTTCCTCTGGCTGTCGGGAACGCTGCTTTCCCTGTCCTCGTTTATGGCTGCCCTTGTGCTGACGGACCTTGGACTCATTACCATTCTGGCCTATCTGGTTCTCGGGGGTGCGGTTTCCTTTATTCCCTGCAAATACCTGTGCCGGGATCATAAGGCGTTCCTTTGTGTGATCATGCTTCTGATCCTGTTCCACCGGGGAATGGTCATCTGGGGATATGGGAACATCAACTCGAGAATGCTCCTTACCTATGAATCCCAGAACATCATCCGCTCCGGGCCGGGAATGGGACTGGTGGTAGACCATGTCACCAAGAATCAGGCGAAGATGGATGAATATGATTTCGACCGGTTTACCAATAAAGATGACAAGGTCCTGCTGATCGGTCGAGAGTTGATGGATCCTCTTGTCTTCCTCTATCCCAACGGGGAGATCAGCAATTACTCCACCATTGATACTCCTTTGTACAATGAGAGCATCGAGGAGTACATCCGGGTGAATCCCGACAAAGAACCGACGGTGGTGGCTGTGGAATGCTGGTACGGAAATCTCCTTGTGGATCAGAACACTTATATCATGGATTGGGTGAACGAAAAGTACGAGCCCGTGGGTGACGGAGATTACTGGAGATTCTACCGGGTGAAAGGCTATAACGGGAATCCGGAACCCTAAGCAGGGTAGGCGATGAAAAGCGCGAAAGAGCGGGGTTCCTCGCGAATTATACAAATAATAAAACGCATGTTATCGCAACGATAACATGCGTTTTATTATTTCCTGACGTTATCATTTTCCTCTTACCTTCATCCACCATCCATGCAGTACCCGCACTGCCTTGGGAGATATTGCCGTCAGGATCAGGAGGTTCCGGCGGAATTCTGGTTTGAGATAAGGGCTGGTGCGGATCTCGCTCCGCATGGTCCAGAGGCGCTTCTTCACCATCTGATACAGCTCGTTGTCGCGGGTCATGAGGCTTGTGGGGATGTGGAGCAGATACCACATGCCCTGCATCTGGAAAAAGTGGCGGGCTTCCGGCTCACAGTCCGGGTAATGCTCCAGTGCCACTTTGTGCGCGAACTCTGCGTTGGCCAGCATGGCTTCGTAAAGTTCCGGCTTGTAGCCCGCCCGGGTGTTGCTTCCGGAGCGGTAGACAATGTTGTAGCCCACCTTCTCGGTAGTGACGAGACCTTCGATCTCCAGGCTCATATTCAGCAGAAGTTCGAAGTCTTCATTGAGACGGCCCTCACTGAACTGATGAGCCTTCATGAAATCTGCCCGGAACAACTTGGTGCAGCAGGAGCTGTCGCCCACATAGAGCATGAGCTGCCGGTAATATTCTTTGGGCGAGAGGACGTAGGTCTTGCCGCTGTCCCCCATGGGTCCCTCCGCCAGCTCCCCATTTTCGTAATAGCACTGGCTCATGATCTGAGCGATGGCGCACTCGGGATGCTCCTGAATAGAAGTGTAGAGGGTTTCGTACATATCCGGCTCGATCCAGTCGTCGGAATCGAGGAAGCCGATGAACCGGCCGGTGGCTTCCCGGATGCCCAGATTGCGGGCACTGGAGGAACCGCCGTTTTTCTTGTGAAATACCCGGATCCGGGAATCCTCCGCGGCATAGCGGTCGCAGATGGCGCCGCTTCCGTCGGTGGAGCCGTCGTCCACCAGCAGGATCTCCAGATTTTTGTAAGTCTGGCCGCAGACGCACTTCAGGGTGCGGTCCAGGAATTTCTCCACATTATAGATGGGAATGATCACACTGATCAGGTCTTGCATGTTGCCTTAGCTCCTTACAGCTTCTTGGTCTTGTTCAGAGTCGCCTCCATGGCGTCCATGACAGCGCCCCGAAGTCCCCGCTCCTCCAGCGTTTTCACACCCTCGATGGTGGTGCCGCCGGGGGAGCACACCATATCCTTCAGCTCGCCGGGATGCATGCCGGTCTCCAGCACCAGCTTGGCACTGCCGAGCACCGCCTGGGCAGCGAATTTATAAGCCTGTGCCCGGGGCATTCCGCCTGCCACAGCACCGTCCGCCATGGCTTCGATGAACATGAAGACAAATGCGGGAGAGCTGCCGCTGACTGCGCCCACCACATCGATGAGTCGCTCCGGCACCAGATAGGCCTTGCCGAAGGAACGCATGAGCTTCAGTGCAAGCTCGGTCTCCTCATCCGTGACATTGGCATTTACACACACGCCGGTGCAGCCTTCGCCAACCATTGCCGGGGTGTTGGGCATGGTGCGGACCAGATGCAGATCCGGCATTCCAAACGCATTTTCCAGGAAGGCAATGGTCTTGCCCGCCACGATGCTGACCACAAGAGCATCCTTTTTCATGGAGCCCTTGATCTCTTCGATGACTTCGCTTACAAAAATGGGCTTGATGGCCAGTACCAGTACATCCGCTTCCGCCGCCACAGCCGCATTGCTGCCGAGGATGGTGATGCCGTACTGATTCCGGATGCGATCTTCCGTCTCCCGGGTCTTGGAAGCCCCGATGATATCGGAGGGAGCGACGATCTCATCCTTCAGCAGTCCACCGATGATGGCTTTCGCCATGTTTCCGAGTCCAATGAATCCGATCTTCATAACCAATACCTTCCTTCCTTAACAAATCTTCTATAAATGTATCAGTTTCCGGGGGCGGCTTCAAGGCATTCCCGCGGATTTGACAGGTTTTCAGGGCGGATTTACAATACTTTCATGATCACAAGTGCATCCAATCCACAAATCAAACAATTACGCCTCTGGCAGAAGAAGTCCTCTGAGCGGGTAAAAGACGGGATCTTCCTTGCGGAAAGTCCGAAACTGGTGCTGGAAGCGCCGACGGAACTGATCCGCTCGGTGTATGTTTCCGAGAGCTTTGAGAACGAAGCGGATCCCAAGTCTCCCAAGGGACTGTGCCAGGAGCATCTGCGGAAAAACGGGATTCCCTATGAGATCCTGCCGGATTCCCTCTTTGGCACCGTCTCCGATGAAGTGACCCCTCAGGGGATTCTGGCTGTACTAAACCGCCCTCATTATGAAGAGGAAGCTCTGCTTTCCGGATCCGCACCCCTGCTGGTGCTTTGCGAAAATCTGCAGGATCCCGGGAATCTGGGCACCATTCTGCGCACCGGAGAAGGCGCTGGAATTACGGCTGTTATCCTTTCAAAGGGCAGTGTGGATCCCTTCCATACAAAAGTAGTTCGGGCCACCATGGGTTCCATCTTCCGGGTACCGGTGCTGACGGGGGCTGATTTCACTGAGTTACTGCCCCGGCTTCAGGCCAAAGGCTTCGCCACCTATGCGGCGCATCTCCGGGGAACCAAATACCACACGGAGCTTTCCTTCACAGGTCCCACCGCTTTTGTCATCGGGAATGAAGGAAACGGGCTCACTTCCGAGGTAGCGGATCTCTGCGGCTCCTATCTCCGCATCCCCATGGAGGGTCAGGTGGAATCCCTGAATGCCGCCATCTCCGCCACCCTGCTCATGTACGAAGCACACCGGCAGAGACATCAGTAGAGCGTTCCTCCGTGGCGATTTGTTGCCATTTGAAATATAAAGATTCATGAAAAAAGAGTTGCCAATCTCCGGAAAGCATGAGAAATGGCAACTTTTTTGTCTCAACAGTGTCTGGCTTGACGTTTGCGGGAGATGAGTGGGTGTCCAATCACCTTGAGGTCATTGAGAAATCAT
>JAEEGL014766070.1_pt1 | contig 15193 bp, 17 predicted proteins | sample 9134231 | NCBI WGS metagenome assembly JAEEGL01 (sample SAMN16246548, study PRJNA631951) | gut metagenome | biome: gut microbiome; feature: rumen; material: fiber-attached | host: Bos | place: Iran: Karaj | collected 2018-10 | reverse complement strand
CCCAACGCAGCCAAATCTTTCCATACGGTAACCCGGCTTAATTTTTTACCGCGGTTATTCAAAAACACTTCCGAATCCACTTCTTTGCCTTCAAAATGGGCCGAACGCGCCGCCAAATACCTTTTCAGCCGCTCACAGCACGCCGGATGTATCGGCACAAAACGCTGTTTGCCCCCCTTGCCAAAAGCCAACACCCAGCCTTCCTCCGTATTGATGTTTTCCAGGCGCAGGCCGAGCAGTTCGCTCACCCGCAACCCCGCCGCATACAACAGTTCTACAATAGTTACGGTACGGGTCTCATCAAATTTTTCCGCCGGAAAAGAAAGTAATCTTTCTATATCTTGGCGCGTGAGTTGCGCGGGTAACGGTTGAGCTAATTTGGGAGATTTCAAAAAACGGGTGGGATCGTCTTGAATGCGTTCTTCAATCATCAAAAATTTATAAAAACTTTTCACAGCCTCCATTTTGCGGAACACACTGGCCGCAGTCAGTCCTTCTATTTGCTTTAACTGGTAGTTGTATTGGTCTAAAAACCGAGGGCCGACGTCTTGCGGCAACGTTTCGTTGGCGGCACAATATTCCAAATAATGCGCCACATCACTCGTATACGAAGCAACAGTATTTTTTGCCAGTTGCCGCTCAAACGATAAATGATTGGCAAAATCTTCCAATAAAACCCGGTCTGTATCCATATCGGTATTATAGAAAATTTACCTTTCCCTTGTTTCTAACTCCTTTTCATTTCCCCGGTAAAAAATTCAAAATGATATAATAATTATATATGGAACCTGTTTCTACTACCGTTTCTGTGGCCCTGTGGGTGGCGTTCTGGTTGGTGGTGTCGGTCGCGTTGTTCGTGGACTTAACTGTACTGAACAAACATCACGGCAAGGTCAGTCTCAAAGAAGCCGGAAGCATGGTGTGTGCGTGGATTACGCTGGCATTACTTTTCGGCGGCGCCATTTGGCTGGCGGAAGGGCCGCAACACGCTCTTGAGTTCTACACGGGCTATGTGTTGGAATATTCGCTCTCCGTGGATAACATGTTTGTGTTTATCCTCATCTTCGGCTATTTTGCTATCCCGCACGAGCTGCAACCCAAAGCCCTATTGTGGGGTGTATTGGGCGCGGTTATCTTACGGTTTTTATTCATCTTCTTGGGCGTTAAATTAATTTCGCTTTTTTCATGGACGATTTACGTGTTCGGCGCGCTCCTTATCTTCACCGCACTTAAAATGCTTTTGCAAAAAGAAGACGACAAGTTTGACCCGCAAAATTCCGCGGCACTTAAATTACTGCAAAAATTCTTTCCTTTAAAGACCGATTACCATGGCGAAAATTTCTTTGTGGTGGAAAATGCCAAACGCTTTGCTACTCCCTTGTTGGCAGCCGTGGTAGTTATTGAAATGAGTGACCTGATTTTTGCGGTAGATTCCATTCCGGCGGTTCTTTCCGTAACCCAGGATACGTTTTTGGTCTATTCTTCCAATATCTTTGCGATTATCGGGCTGCGTTCTTTATACTTTTTGTTGTCCGGTATGGCGGGCAAATTCCCTTACCTCAAGTATGGCATTTCGGTTATTCTGTTCTTTGTAGGGGTAAAAATGTTACTCTCCCACGTGTTACATGTGCCGGTAATTGTTTCGCTGGGGGTCATTGTCAGTATCCTGGCCCTGTCCGTTCTGGCCAGCCGATTTTTCCCGCCCAAACAGGCCTAAAACTGGACAGCATCCCCATTATTTACTACAATATAAAGAGCAAATTTATTTCATACTAAGGAAGGATATTATGGCGTATAAATGTGCAGTCTGTGGCAAAACCCCGGTTTCCGGCGGTTCGTACAGCCACTCTAACTTAAGAACCAAACGGACGTTTAAACCGAATTTGCAAAAGCAAAAATTGGTCTTAGACGGAAAGACTCAAACGGCATACGTTTGTGCGAACTGCATTAAGAGCGGTAAAGCACAACGGCCGGCTAAATAGTTATCTTTCAGCAATTCGCCCGCGCTTATGTATCAGTGCGGGCTTTTTGCAAGGAGTACGATTTTGTTTTGTAAAAAAGTGGCCGTTACGGCCGTGGGCCTTTTGGCCTTTTTCTCTTACGCGCGCGCGGGAGAACCTGCCCCCGCCGAAATGGACCCCAACGGTCCTTGGATGATTTGTCAAATCTCCGTTGACGGGCTAAAAAATATTCGCAAAAAAACCGTCACCAAGGCCGGCTCTGCTAAAAAAGGCCAATTGTACGACCGTTTTCAAGTATCCGAAGACGTACAATCTATTTCCGCTTTAGGCAATTTTGATGCGGTAGAAATTGATATTTCCCCGTTAGAAGAAACCCGCGCCGATTCAAACGGCACTCCCGTTCCTTGCCACCGCCTTACGTACATCGTACAGGAAAAACCGATTTTTGACCACCTTTCTTACGAGGGTCGCAAACATTTGGGCAAAGGAGCCATCACCCAAGCGATGACGTTAAAAATCAAAGACCCTTTTAACGAATTGAAACTGCAGGGCGATTTGGACCGCATCAAAGCCAAATATGCCGAGAAAGGATACGTCAACGCTGCGATTTCTTATGAATTGACCCGCGATGAAAAACTGAGTGTTGTGTATGTTAAACTGCTCATCAACGAAGGGGAACGCGTACGCGTGGGAGACGTAACCATCAGCGGAACCACCCAACTGCCTGCCGACAAAATTATCAAGCGTTCTGCCAACCGCCCGGGGAAAGTGTTTAAACCACAAAAATTACAGCGCGATTGGGTCAAAATGATGCTCTACGGCCGCAACAAAGGCTACAGCGAATTTAATTTGACTCAACCCCAATTGGCTTTTAATGACACACAGACCCGCGTAGATGTGGCTTACCAAGCCACCGAAGGCGAAAAAGTAGATTTCGGTACCGTGCAATTTGAGGGAAACAATGTATTCACTCCGGAAGAATTACAGAAACAAGTTTTCTTCCGCGAAGGACATCTTTATAATCAAAAAGACTTTGACGACACCCTTGCCGCTATCCACGAGCAATATGCCGAAAAAGGTTACCTGCAAGCCCGCATTGAACCCGTTAAACACATTGAAAACGGGAAATTAAATTTGACCTTTGATATTTCCGAGGGACACATTTTTTACGTAGACCATGTAGACGTAACGGGTTATCACGACACCAAAAAATTTGTTTTTACGCGCGAATTAGCCGTTCACCCCGGCGATTTGTACGACAGTGCCAAAATCCGTCGTAGCCAAACCAAGATTATGAACCTGGGTTTCATCAACGATGTGCAAATTGATTTGCAACCCACCGCAGACCCGCAAAAAGTGGATGTCAATTTTAACGTAGTGGAAGGCCGACCCGGCATGTTCACGGCCGGTGTAGCCATGAGTTCTATGGACGGTTTATACGGAGAATTATCCGTTAATCACATGAATTTGTTCGGCCGAGCGCAACGCTTATCGTTACGTACGTTATTCGGAAAGGAAATTTTGGATTATACCGTTAGTTGGTATACCCCGTGGATCTACAGCAATCCGACCTCGCTAGGGATAGATGCTTTTAATACCCGCCGATACCGTTCTTTTGCTACGGACAATCAAGCCTACACCGAAAAGCGCATCGGGGGACGTGTAAAAGTGGGCCCACGCTTCAAGGATGATATTTATCTGCTATCCTTGGGTTATTCTTTTGAAAATATTGACATTTACGACATTGACGACACTTATCGTTGTGCTCCCGGGCAAGACCCGGCCACCTGTATTGCGGAAGGGGACACGAACTTGTCCACTTTCAGTGTTGATTTTGCCATTGACACGCGCGACAATATGTGGGACCCTACTACCGGATGGCGTAACTCCTTGGGGCTTGCCTTAGCCGGCGGGCCCATCGGCGGGGACTTAGATTTATGGTACTTGACCGCCCGCTCCATTTTCAATTATACGGTTCTTAATATCGGCGGGAACTACCCCATTGTATTTGTATTTTCCAACAAATTCGGTTCTGTAAAGCCCTACGGACGGACAAAAGATGTACCGCCCTTTGAAAAATTCTTTTTAGGCGGTGCCGATACCGTGCGCGGTTACGAACGCGCCGGAGAAATCGGCCCCAGATATGGCGGAGATTTATATTATGTCATGAACGCGGAGCTGCGCTTTCCGTTGGCCCGCGAGGGACGGCGCAACATGGCTCAGTTTGCGTTCTTCTTTGATGTAGGAAATTCATGGAATCACGCAAGCGATTTGAAATTTTCGCTGGGACCGGACCCGGAACAATTTAAAGCCGGCGTCGGGGTTGGGTTACGGTTTACAACTCCGTCACTACCCATTCGCATTGATTGGGGTTACGGGTTGAACCACGCGCCCGATCAGGACCATTCCCATTTCTACTTCAACATCTCCAACATGATGTAGAGGGCGTATGAAAAAAAGTTGGATGTATATCGCCGTTGTGTTGTATGTAACCCACCTTGCTTGGGTACGGGCAGCAACGGTTGATGAATTTTCCCCTCAGGAACAGGCCGTGGTAGCAGCTCTGTTGGCCAAAACGGCTGCCCAAGAAGAAACGTCTCCCCACGCCGCAAAAGACACCGAACCCACCCAAGTATCGGAGATACCTGTACCGACGGCCCCAGTAACATCTGCCCCGACTGACGAGTCAGCCGTTGCTCTCACGCCAACCACTGCAACTGACGAAACCCCTTCCCCGGAAGAGCAAACAGCGCCGGAAGCCACCGCTTCCTCCACCTGTTTACCGGTCGCCTTTATTGACATTGATATGGCTTTTGATGAGCATCCGCGTACCGTGGCCGTAAAAGAACAAATCCGTCAGAAAATTTTAACCAAAGAAGAAGAAGTGAAAGAAGCCCGTCAACAAATTGAGTGGTTAGCCACTGAGAATGCCCAATTAGCTGCCCAATTACGCGAGTTAAAACCATTTTACGAACGTATCGTCATTGAGCCGCAACCGTTGTTACCAAAAATCGTAGAATCGGCTGACACGCTGGAAATGACAAATGTACTTAATCGGTTGACGTTTTCTCATACGGATACGTTGTCCGCCAGTCCGCTCAATACACCGGCCCAACTGGAAGAAATTACAGCCCGTATCTCTTCCAACAAACAAACTATTGCCCAACGCAATTTTTTTATAGACAATTACAGATACACCACCCGGGAAGAAATTTTAAAACTGGAACAAAAGGAAGTAAACGAAATTTTGCAAGATATTTATAAAGAAATTAAGTCCTTCGCCCAAAAGAGAAACATCGGCGTTGTCGTACGCAAAGATGAAATTCTCTACGGGGCCAAACCGGTCAATGTCACCAAAGATTTCATAAACCGGCTTAAAAAATCCAGGAAATACCGCAAACGCGGTAAATAGTGAGGTACTTTATGACCCAATTCACGCTGGCACAAATTGCACAAATTACCGGGGCAGAACTTGCCGCCGATACCGGGGCCGTCATTACCCGTTTGTGCGCGTTGGATGAAGCCCAACCGGGCGGCATCTGCTACGTAACGAAGTTGGAAAAGCCCGAACAACTTAAAGACTTGGCCGCATCCGCCCTATTGGTACCGCAACAAGCCAAAGAAATGGATTTACCGTTTAAGGGAACTTTGTTGTATGCTAAAGATCCGGAGTGGGCCTTTATTCTGTTAATGAAATATATTGACGCGGCACGTACCAAACATACGCCGGGCATTCACCCCACCGCCGTCATCAGCCCTAATGCTCGACTGGGTAAAAATGTGTCGGTAGGGGCCTACACTGTGATTGAAGAAGGGGTAACTATTGGGGACGAAACCGTGATTTTCCCCCAATGCTATATTGGCAAAAACGTCACTATCGGCCAGCACGGATACATTTACCCCCAAGTGGTTATTCGCGAAGATTGCGTACTAAAAGATTACGTCATTTTGCAGGCCGGAGCCAAAATTGGAGCGGACGGATTTGGATTTACTTTTCACGATGGACGTCATCAGAAAATTCCGCAAATTGGGAATGTAGTTTTGGGTAACGACGTAGAAATTCAAGCCAACACCTGTATTGACCGCGCTAAAATTTCCAGCACAGTCATTGGGGATAACACCAAAATTGATAATCTGGTTCAGGTAGGACACAATGTACGCGTTGGCCAGAGCAGTATTTTTTGCGCCCAGGTCGGTATTGCCGGCACAACTGATATCGGTAGCGGTGTTGTTTTAGCCGGGCAAGTGGGGCTGGCCGGACACATGAAAATCGGCGATCGGGCACAAATTGGTGCTCAGTCCGGCGTGATGAACGATGTCCCCGCCGGGAAAACATATTTCGGCTTTCCGGCCATGCCGCAGAAAGAAGCCTTCCGCCAAATGGCCATTTTACGTAAATTGCCGGATATGTATAAAGAATTTCAACAGTTTAAAAAACAACTGGAACAAACCCAACAATTATCGTTTTGGGGAAAACTAAAAAGATTAATAGGACGGTAATCCATGCGAAAAACTTTATCTGTCAGTACCACCGTTAAAGGAATTGGTTTACATACCGGGAAACCGGTCGTGATGACTTTTCACCCCGCTGAGAACGGCATTACGTTTCTGCGCACTGACATTCCCAACTCCCATCCAATCGTGGCTGATGTCCACCATGTGGGGTCCACACTGCGCGGCACTAATCTAAAAAATGAAACCGCTGAAGTCTGTACGGTGGAGCACGTACTGTCTGCCCTGCACGCGTTAGGTATTACTGACGTCGCCGTGAAAATGGATGGGCCGGAACCTCCCGTAACAGACGGTGCCAGTGATGAATACGCTGCTGCTTTTTTGCAAGCCGGTATCCGGGAACTTTCTGCCGAGCAACCTCTTTTGGATGTACGGCGAAAAATCACCTATACCAGCGGCAATATTGCTTACAGCGCCGAGCCGGCCGATAAATTGACTTTCCATTTCGTTTACGAACATAAACACCCGCTTGTATCCCATTTAGAATATACTTTTGAATTTTCTGCTGAGAATTATTTAAAAGAAATTGCCCGGGCCCGTACCTTTGGGTTCGAAGAAGAATTGGAATTTTTAAAAGCGCACGGGCTGGCCAAAGGCGGTAACTTGGAAAACGCCGTAATTATCGGCAAAGACCGCTTCCTCAACGAACGCCGTTTCCCCGACGAAATGGTCCGTCATAAACTGTTAGACCTTATCGGGGACATCAGTTTAACGGGCCACCGTTTGCCTCCCCTCAAAATCTCCTGCAAAGGAGGCGGGCATAAACATAACGTAATTTTTGCTAAAATCTTGTTAGGGAACCAGGAGGAAAAATGGGGGTAGTAAAGTCTGTATCGTTAAAGGAGTTCCTATCACGGCCGGTGTGTGCCGTGTACGGGCCGGAACATATTAAAGCCAACATTCCGCATCGCGAACCGTTTTTGCTAGTAGACGAGATACGTATGTTGGAAAAAGGTAAAAAATATATCGGCGTGCACCGTGTGCGCGCTGACGAGTACTATTTTAAAGGGCACTTCCCGGGACACCCGGTAATGCCGGGCGTGTTGGTCATTGAAAGCATGTCCCAGGCGTTTGGCGGAGCCGTTATGCAGGATGTCTCCTGCGGGCGAAATGCTTCCTTGCCGCTTTTTTTAAGCATCAGCGAAGCTAAATTCCGCGGCATGGTATGCCCGGGCGACTTACTGGAAATGCCCATTGAGATTTTGCGCTTAGGCCGTATTTCTAAGATTTATAGCGAAGCGTATGTAAAAGGAAAAAAGTGTGCTCAAGCCACACTCAATTTTATGTTAGGAGATTCCCCCCATGAATAAAATTCATCCCACTGCTGTTGTTGATCCATCTGCAAAAATAGACCCCTCAACCGAGGTCGGCCCTTATACGGTTATCGGGGAAGGGGTAATTATCGGCAAGAACAATAAAATCGGGCCGTTTTGTGTCATTGAAAATACCACCATGGGCGATAATAACCATCTGATTGCCAGTTCCTTCATCGGCGTCAAACCACAAGATTTATCCTACCGGGATGAACCTACTCGCGTCACCCTGGGAAACGGCAACCAAATCCGGGAATGCGTAACGATTCACCGTTCCACTGATGTCAACTGCCCGACTTCCGTGGGCAACAATTGCCTGCTGATGGCCAATTCCCACGTGGCGCACGATTGCCACCTGGGAAATAATATCATCGTGGCAAACAGCACGGGAATTGCCGGGCACGTAATCGTAGAGGACCGTGCGGTGATATCGGGGTTGATTGGGATTCACCAATTTTCCCGCATCGGCACGATGGCTATGGTCTCCGGCGGTTCCATGGTACACCAAGATGTCGCTCCGTATTGTATCGCGCAGGGAGAACGGGCACGGTTGGTGGGTTTAAATATTGTCGGTTTGCGCCGTAACGGGCTGTCGCGCGAAACCATCTTGGCGATTAAAAACGCTTTTAAGACATTATTCAGAAGCGGTAAATTACTAGCCGATGCCATTGCGGAAATTGAAGCCAAGCACCCCTGTGCCGAAGTGCAACACATGGTGGATTTTTGCAAAAACTCCAAGCGCGGTTTGGTAGCAGCCAAACGCAACATGAGAGAACATGACGACGAGTAAAATCGGAATTATCGCCGGCGAAGGGAAAATGCCTGTTTACATTGCCCAAAAGGCCTCTGCCCAGGGGGTGGAGGTTATAGTGGCAGGTATTAAGGGAAATGCCCGGGCCGACGATTACACGTGTGCCAGCGTTTTTCAAACCCTGCGTATGGGTCAAATGGGTACGTGTATCCGGTTTTTTAAGAAACACGGCGTAACACGTATTATCATGGCCGGACGCGTACAGCACGGTTCTATTTTTTCTAATTTAATGCCGGATTTGCGCGGGGCAAAATTTTTGGCTACGCTCAAGACCATGCAGCCAAAAGATATTCTCTCCGGCATTATTAACGAATTTAAAAAAGATGGATTAGAATTTGTGAGTTCCGCTTCCTTTCTGGAAGATTTCCTACCCGGACCGGGCGTACTTTCTGCCCGCAAACCTACTCCGCTGGAACAACAAACGATTGACTTCGGTTTTCAAACGGCCAAACAGATAGCCGCTATGGATATTGGACTCACTTGTGTGGTTAGTCAACGCGCCGTCATTGCCGTAGAAGGAATGGAAGGCACAGACCGCTGTATCCGCCGGGCGGGAGAATTGGTTCGCGAACACGCCCAAAAAACTTCTGTGGTTGCGGTAGTCAAAGTGGCCAGACCCAACCAAGATTACCGTTACGATTTACCTGTTATTGGCAAAGGTACCCTGGAAAGTATGGTACAAGCCGGTTTTAGTGTACTGGCGTTTGAAGCAGAAAAAACACTGGTAATAGATTTAGAAGAAGTTGTCAAACTAGCAGACCTGCACAAAATTTGTTTGTGTGCCATATAACGACATACGCCGGAAACAATTTAACCCCCGGGCAATACGCCTCCCGGGGGTTTTATTCGGAGTTTAATTATTCCTGTAGAACAATTATTTCGCCTCTGTCGCCGTTTCGGCCGTTTCTTGGGCCGTATCGGCGGTGGTTTTTTTGAGTTCTTGCAAGCGGGCCGCTTTACCGGACAATTTGGTCAGGTAATTCAGTTTAGCACGGCGCACTTTACCTACTTTCAAGACTTCAATACTATCTACCCGCGGTGAATGCACCGGGAAAATGCGTTCTACCCCTACGCCAAATGAAATTTTGCGTACGGTAAACGTTTCGCCAATACCACTTCCTTTGCGGGCAATGACCACACCGTCAAATGCCTGCAACCGTTCCGTGTCCCCTTCCACTACTTTTACTTTTACACGCACGGTATCCCCGGCTTTAAAAGACGGGATATTGGTTTTAAGATTGTGCTTAATATCATTGATGTTCATAAAACTACTTCCTCCGAATTTTCTTTTCCTTGGTAACCTTTTTTACTTGTTGAGAGGCGGTTAAAAGTAAATCAGGTCTTAATTTCTTTGTCAATTTGAGTGCCTGTTCGTGTTTCCACGCGGCGATTTCCTTATGGTTTCCGTTGAGCAGTACTTGCGGGACTTTCAATCCCCGCCATACTTCCGGCCGGGTATACTGCGGGGCCTCTAACAAGCCCCCCTCAAACGATTCACTCACCGTTACGTCCTGTTTTTTAAAAGTCCCTTTTTGCAACCGTGTAATAGCATCTATCATGGTGCAGGCAGCAAGTTCTCCGCCCGTCAAGATAAAATTGCCCAAAGACACTTCCAAATCCACCTGCGGATAAATCCGCGCATCTATTCCTTCGTAATGCCCGCACACAAAAATCAGGTGGCGCTTTTTGGCTAACTTTTTGGCCAGGTTTTGGTCAAAGGTTTGCCCGCGCGGGCTGGTTAAAATAACGAAGGACGTTTTCTTACGTAACTTCTTAATCGCCTGGTACAGCGGCTCGGCTTTGAGTAACATCCCGGGCCCGCCGCCGTAAGGGCGGTCGTCAATCGTTTGGTGTTTATCCGTTGTAAACTTACGCGGACTCAACGTTCCCAACTTGATTATCCCCGCTTGACGCGCCCGCCCGACAATACTGTGGGAAAGCGTTTCTTGTACCATTTCTTCAAAAGCGGTGATAACGTCAATTTTCATTAGTCTTCCAACTTTAGGGTAACTTTTTTGTCTTGCTTGGCTCCGGCGGCACTTAATACCGTACGCACGGCTTTAATGATGCACCCATCCTTACCAATGACTTTACCTTTATCAGCGGCGTCCACTTTCGTGAACAGAAAAACTTTATTGTCTTCCACTTTTTCTTCCACCACCACATGATCCGGTGCAGAAGAAAGCGATTTTAACAGTAGCGTGGCAAGTTCTTTCATAACATGCCCCGCAACTTACTTGGCGCTGGCTTTTTTAATCAGGCTAGCGACCGTTTCCGACGGCTTCGCGCCGACTTTTACCCAATATTCCACCCGGGGCATATTGAGTTTGATTTGCTCGGCTACATTCGGGTTGCAAGGTTGGTATTGCCCTAATACTTCTTTGGCTTCTTTGCCGACCGCGGAAGTTTTTTCAATCGCGACGACTCTGTATTGAGGTTGGGCTTTTTTGCCTACCCGTTGTAATCTAATTACTACTGCCATGTATGACTCTCCTTATGTCGCTTTTACTTACGTAAAAGACGGATATTAAATGTCCGGGACCGCCTGTCTGATTTGGTTGAGGGCGAGGACAGGGTCCGCGGCGCTAAAAATTGCATTTCCGGCGACTAACGCATCCGCCCCGGCCCGGATTACCGATCCGGCTGTTTGCGCGTTAATACCGCCATCCACTTCCAACCACACCGGGTGGCCGCAAGCGCGGATGAGCGAACGGACCTGTTTAATCCGCTCCAGGGATTGGGGTAAAAACGCCTGTCCCCCAAAACCGGGATAAACACTCATCACTAAAATTAAATCTATTTGCCCGATAATGGCTTGTAATACGTTCGGGTCAGTATCCGGCTTGATAGAAACCCCAGCCTTGACCCCCAACGCACGGATACGGGCCAATGTATCGGCAATATTCCCGTCTGCCTCAGCATGTACCGTTAACAAATCGGCTCCCGCCCGGGCGAACGGTTCTATAAACTGTAACGGGTGTTCCACCATTAAATGCACATCTAGCGGCAACACCGTTTTACCTTTCAAAGAGCGGACGAAAGCCGGACCAAAACTCAAGTTCGGCACAAAATGTCCATCCATAACGTCCACGTGTAACCAATCAGCTCCGGCTTTTTCTACGCGCCGGACCTCGTCCCCCAACTGCCACAAATCGGCAGATAAAAGAGAAGGCGCAATAGATATTTTACCATTTGCCGGGCCTATTTTGGAAGTCATTTTTAAATAATTTCCCGTTCCCGTACCAAAATCCCGTCGGTAAAGATACGCAAGGTGGCTTTACCGGTGTAGGGGATTTCCAAGTCTATTTTGGAACCGGGCTGTTTGGCTTCGTTCAAAATTTCCGTTTCGCCGGAGGCATCCTCCAATACAATACGCACATGACCGCCTTTTTTACCCTGCGGCAATTCGTAGTGCAAATGGTAGGATTTTTCGTCATCAGCTATCGGACGGCGGCTGACGGTAATTTCCACATCACTGCGCGGAGCCACTTGGTTATCCGGTTCCGGATACTGTTCGGTTACGGTACCGTTACGCAGAGGAGATTCCGGGTCTTCTTTAATAATTAAATTGATGTTTTGTGCACTGGCCCACAACGTGGCTTGAGCCAATTTTTTACCTTTCAAATTGGGCACTAAAATCACACTGGCCGGCGGCTGGCCATTGGAAATTACCAACGACACTTTCTCGCCTTTTTGGACCATACTGTCCGCCTTGGGCGTCTGGGAAACGATCTGGCCTTTTTCATACGTCAGAGAATAAGCATTTTCCGTCTTTCCCACAATCAACCCGGACTGGCGCACCGCCAACTGCGCGCTGCGCAAATCCGTACCGACGAGATTCGGCACGAAAACCATTTCATCACCTTGACTGAGCCATACCCGGATTACGCGGCCTTCGCGCACGGTAGAACCGGCCGACGGAATTTGGCGCAACACGGAACCGGGCGGCACATTTTGGGCAAACTCAACCCCGGCCTGTTTCAACGCCAAATTTTGCGCTGCCAATAACCCGAGTGCCTGGGAAACGGGCTTTTTGGTTAAATCGGGTACTTGGACTTCTTTGCGGGTATGCACTAAGGCCCCCATCACCCAATCTAACGACAACAAAGCCGTCACGGCAAACACGGCCACAATAACGAAAAATATGATTAATTTGCGTAACCAATGAGATTTCGGTTTTTTATCTAGTGTATTTTCTGTATCTTTTGTCATAAAATTATCTTTTTATTTTGCTTAAATCGCTATTTTCTAATAAAAAACTTCTATATTTTTTTGATCTCTCCGGAATATAGAGACCAGGCGGGGGATTGTCGTATAACTCCAAGGCCCGCGTATATACGGCTCTACTTTTTGCTTCGTCTTTCGGCGTGCCTATACCGTCACGATATAGATCACCTAACTCGGTAAGCACCCCTAAATCTTTTTCGGCCAGTTCGGAAACGAATTTGAAACATAGTTCGGGAATAAATGGTTTGCTATTCTCATAGTATTGCGTGACAATGGCATACTTGGCTTTTTCGTTTCCTTGCAAGGCTTGTTTGGCAAGATCACGATATTTAGTGGGAACACGATAGACTTTCCCTTCAAAAGTAAATTCCACCTTCGATGAAACTCTCTGCGCCATCGCAATTAATAGTAAAAGCAATATAACTAACAACCCACCCATCATATGTTTACCGTACTATAAAGTGACATCCCCTCTTTAATCAGCGACCGCTGGAAAAATCTTCATCAGCTTTCGGTTTCCGGGACCGATTATCCTTCAATAAAAACGACGGCTCCTTTCTTTAGACTACGTCCGTGGGCAAAATCAGCCCCCGACATTGGACTCTTTCCGGCAGGTTGCACTTCTTTAAGCCATAAAGAGCCTTTGAGACATTTTACTAAAATTCCGCGATTGCGCTCAACGGCCAATACCGTGCCGGGCAGCGAAGCATCTTCTTGCGGATAAATCTCGGTTTGGCGTACCCGCAACCAAACGGTTTCCCCTTTGTACCAAAATGGGATTTTAGGTTTGGGGCCGCACGCCAAGCCGCGCACCCGATTATGTAATTCTTCCGCCGTTAAAAAAGCCGGCCGTAAAAAACCCTCTTCTTTTTGCAGCATATGGGCAATCGTTGCTTCGCCGGTTTGCGGTGTGCGGATAATTTCGCCCCGCTCCAAGCAGAAAATAGTTTCCTGCAAGGCCACTATGCCCAACGCCGTTAATTTGGAGAACAACGTCTTGGCATTATCCTGCGGAGCAATGGGCAGTTTTTTCTGCACGAACAAAGGCCCTTTATCCATACCTTCGTTAATCCAAAAGGTGGAAACACCCGTCATAGTGTCTCCGTTCATCAGCGCACGCTGCACGGGGGCCGCGCCGCGCCACTGCGGCAGTAAAGAAAAGTGTACGTTAATCAACCCCAATCGCGGCAAAGCGATAAACTCCGGCCGGAAAATTTTACCATACGCCACTACAATACCTACGTCAAAAGGAATGCGGGCAATGTCATCGAAACTGGTTTTTAATTTCTCCGGCGAAAGGATATCCAAATTTAGTTTCTGGGCGCGCTCTTTGACGGGGCAGGGGAGAATCTCCAACCCACGCCCGCGCGGACGGTCGGCCTGTGTAACGACTAATTGGACATTGGTTAACTGATAAGCAAGATCCAAAAACGGAACTGCGATTTCAGGCGTGCCGAAAAAAATGGTTTTAAGTCTGGGCATATATATTATTTTAGCAAAATAAGAGGGCGTTGCCTACCCGGGGGAATAAGGTCAGTGTGTACCCCCAAATATCATTGGGTACCATAAAAAGCAAAACCCCCGGGGTATTCCCCGGGGGTTTCTATTACACTAAAACACAACTTTTATTGGCAAGCGTGGCGGATACATTTGTATACGGTAAAATCACAATCCCATCCGGGATCATAATGATTATTATCCCAACTACAGGGAGGTTCTCGATCTGGTACACAAAGTGTCATGTTTTCATGCGCGGCATCACATGAAGGCATATTTGTTGCTAATGATTGCAGGTCAGCATTACCACAACTAGCAGGGGACATAACCACCTGGATGCTTTCCCACCCATAACTCACCGTACAACAATTAGCAGTATTCCAATCTCCTGGTGTTGTAGTTACTGTACCATTTACACAAGAATGAAAAATATTCCGCACAGCCGTTCCTTCATTGTAAGATGAATCAATCTCAGAACAAGGAACAGTCTCGGTTTCTCTTTCATGGTAGGATTGGCAGGCGCTCGTATCCCAATTGAGTGGGTCCCAGTTACCTGTGTCCGAATTACATTCATATGCTCTCGTCTTGCTTCCACACATTTCCATTCCTTGACTGGGGCGCGAGATTCCTACATCCGCGAACACACAACTGGCTGTATCTGCATCTGGTCTTTCACCAGAGCAGCCGGAGTCACAATTGGTCGGCTCACACCTCCCCCATATAGCCCCTTCAAACGTCCACTCACCCGTCGCATGGTCACAAATTGCTATCCTCTCTCGCGTTCCGCACATTACCCCGTTTACATCACAAGTTCCCATTTGGCCCGGAGGATTCCCCGTACACTCGTGCGGGTCCGGCGGATCCGGCGGATT
>JAEEGL013140100.1_pt1 | contig 15193 bp, 9 predicted proteins | sample 9134231 | NCBI WGS metagenome assembly JAEEGL01 (sample SAMN16246548, study PRJNA631951) | gut metagenome | biome: gut microbiome; feature: rumen; material: fiber-attached | host: Bos | place: Iran: Karaj | collected 2018-10 | reverse complement strand
TTAAACCTCTACCTTTATAGTCGATAAGTACGAACGATACTTTATATGGATGGTAGTTTAGAGCCATTGATAAGACATAAGAAATAATAAATTCCGATTTACCTGAACCAGTCATACCAGCTATAAGACCATGTGGTCCATGTGCTTTTTCATGTAAATCTAAATACATTATTTCTCCATTATCGCCTACACCTAATTCTGCTCTTAATGTTTCTGTTGGTGAATTACTATTCCATCTACTTAAGATATTTAATTGTTCAACTTTACCAACTTTCTCCATCTCTAAGAATGTTAATGATTCTGGTAAAGATGCTTCTCCACCTTCAGTAAATTCTATTGGAATATTTGATAATGTTCTAGTTAAATCCATCATATTTATAGTGTAATTAATCTCATCTGTAAAATATAATTGTTCTTGATTTTCATATGAATTCTTTAATAATCCTGATGTTGTATCTCCAACGTTTATAAAATGACTACATTTACTTGGTAAATTATTCATTCTCTTTTCTAGTATTAACATACTCATACCAACATTTTCATCATCTTTTATTTCAGTTAATTCTTTTATAAAATCTTGACTTTTTATTCTATGATAATCATCTGTAATTATTAAATAATGTGGGGTTGGTACTTCTGGTGTTGCTTGTCTTCTATAATTTAATTCTTGATTTAGATAATCCATTATTATTTGAAGAGTATCTACTGTTGATGAAAAGAATCTTAAATCTTTTTCATTTGTAAATGAATGAAGAGAATATTTCATAAAATCCCATTTTTCTTCATTTTGTTCATTAGTTAATACTACTATTTTTAGATCTTCATAACTATAAAAAGCAAATAATTGAACTAAGATATTATAAATAAAATAATAACCTTTATCTATATTACCCATAACAGCAGTTATTTTACTATCAGCTATTGAATAACCTATTGGTACATTTTCAATATACTCATAGTCTTTTTTCATTTTATCTACTGCTTTTTTTAATTCGTTTTCTTCAATACTAAATCCTTCTGGTGGATAATCTACTTCTACATCTAGTTTTTCATTACCTATACCTAATCTTACTATTGAAAAATCACTTTGATCTAATCTTTTATCCCATAATTGAACACTTTTATATTTAATTATTTTTAAACAATCTTCTATAGTAATTAAATTTTCAATTAATATTTCTTTTTGATTTTTTCTTTCTAATTCTAATTCTTTTCTTTTATCATCTAAATAATAATTATATTTCTTTAATAGTTCTTTCTTTTTCATTTTAGCTAGTTTAGCTTCAAATTTTCTAGCAATTAATGGCCATATTATTGCGGAAATAATCATTACTAAAGCTGATGCTAATTGAGGCCAAGTACTTCTTAAATCTGTGTCTCCTGAATATAATCCTTGTCCTACGTTCGCTACAGTTATTAATGAAGTTAGAGCCATAGTAAACATAGGTCCTAATATTAATAGGGCTGATTGTTTAGATCCATCTTCTAAACTCGGAGGTGCTGTTAATTCTATTTTTTTAGTTTCGATTACTCTTCTAATTCTAGGTGATTTTGTAAAATAATCATCTTTTTGATATAAGTCTATATCTTTTATTTCTCTGTTTTCATATTTTTCTTGTTTTGGTAAAATTGTTTTTCTTATTTTAGAAGTTACTTCATTTACTAATATCATATTATTTGGATTATTTATTAGTAATTTGTCTTTCATAATAAGTATCTTAAATCCATAATAATTAATAGTATCTCCTGGATTAACAAATGTATTTGTATTTTCTAATATTTTATTATTTAAATATAATCTATTATCAGTAAATTTTGATAATAAAAGTGTATCGTTATTATAAATTAATTGGAATATTTCACCTTTTTCAAAGTCATTTTTATATATAATTGTACTATTATTACTATTTCCTACTACTACGTTAATATTTTTATCATATTCATATGCTGTAAAAGAGTTTTCTACTAAGTTTTCTACATAGATAACAAAGATAATATTATTTTTTCTTATTGTGTAATAACTATAAGGTACTAAGGGTAATTCTTCTACTATTTGATTATTATAAATAATTTTTGATTCTTCTGTTGAATATAATATCCATTTATTATTTTTAGCGTCGATATTAATTAATTTATCTTCTGATTCATCATCTTCATCAAAATTATAACTACCTGATACAGTCTGTGGCAGTGTAAATATTCTTATTTTGTTCTTTAAGTATAAATATATCTTCATAGCATCACCCTTATTATCTAACATATATTATAATACATTTTAATATAAAAAAAAATACTACAATGAGTATTTTTATTTTATTTTTTTACATTTTCCTTATTTATAAAATCTTCGTAATTTGTAATACATACTATATGTGTTGAATTAATTACTTCTTTTGGTTCTTCTCCTGGACCACTAACTATGTCTAATGGAAATTCTTTTTCTACTATTTTTAAACTATAGTCAGGATATAATTCTTTATTATGTATTAATAAATAAGTTTTTAAGAATTCAATATTATCTAGATCTTTTAAATTATATGCATCTAATACTGCTCCTTCGTCGCATGTTATTATTTCATTAATATAATCTAGGTCATAATCTTCATTTATATATTGAATAATACTTTTATAAGCAGTTTTTTCATCTGTACCAAATTCATCTGTTATTTTAGAAAAATATAAAAATTCCATATTTGGAGATAAAGCTCCTGGAAGTATTTCACTTCTAGAACCAAATCCACTATATAGATCTATTTGTTTTTTCATATATTCTCCTTTCTTAGTGTTTTTTCTTTTAATTCATCTTTTATTATTTTTATTTCATCTATACTTAATACACTATTTTTAATTATTGATTTAAATGGAGTTAATCCATTTTCTATATTTCTTTTTACTTTATTTGTTGAAATAATTACTCCATTAATATTATATGTTCTTCCATTAATATATTTATTTAATTCTTCTATATCGATATCTATATCTTCATTAATTAAACTTTCAACATTAGGTATATAATCATTTAATTCATCATCTGATATATAGAATTTTTTAGTTAATACTTTATCTAAATCTTCTTTATTATCTATTATTATTTCAAATGCTTTTAATGCTTCTAATCTTAATAATTTATCGCTATTTAATAGATTTAGATCTTCTTCTAAAAAGTTTTCATATCCTAATTCTATTAGTTTATCTATTGATATGTATAATTCATTATTACTTAAGAATTTATAATTATTAGTAGTTTTTAAAGAATTAAGTAAATTATAATTATCTAATAATTCTATATTCTTTTTAAAAGTATCATTATTCATAAATAATATTTTTATAGAATCAAAGAATAAACATGGATTAATATTATATTCATTTAATAATTCTATGTTATTATTATATACTTCATACTTTGTAGAATTTTTATAAAAAATATCATTATTATCTATTAAGAATTCTAAACTTAGATATCCTTTTTCTAAATATTCTTTAATTTTATTTACTATTTCTAAATTACTATTTCTTAGTATTTTAATTATTTGTTCATTAGATAATTTATATTTAATTATTATTTTTAATATTTCTTCTACATCTTCTAGTCTATTATGCATTATTTTATCTATTTGATATGAACCATTTATAATACCATAATCATTTAATAATGCTTGGTATTTAATCTTATTATTTTGATTTAAATATTTTAATTCTTCATCTACTTCTTTATAATATTTTTTATTATGTTCAGATATTAATTCTAATACACTATATTTAATATTTAAATCTTTTATTTTTGATACTATTTCTCTTGCATTTGTTATTTCATTTTGTTCTAATCCTTTATCAAGTAATTCTATAGCTTTATCTAAGTTATAAGATTCTTTATTATTGTTTTTTATAAATTGTTTTTCTTTACGATCTTCTTCATCTATAAATGTTCTTATTCTACTTATATCTTTAAATAACTGACTATGATCATAATGTTCTTTTATATGTCTTTTTAAGATATAGTTTCTATCTTTTTCTCTTAATCCAGCAAATTCCTCATCTGTTTCTACAAATTCAGTTTCTAAAGTTAATGTTCTATATGCTCTATAAGCTGCGATTATTCTTAAGAATGGATCTCCTTGTTCTTTGTAACATTCAAAGTAACTTACTAGATCTATATCTTTTGCAGCTTGTGTTTTTTTCAAGTCTTTAAGAGTTTTATAATATCCTAAATTTTCTTGAATCATTGATGAAACATTCATTACATTTTTAAGAAAATTCTTTCCCTTTAAAAAATCAATTACATTATCTAAGTTACCTGCATTTTTTACATTTAATGTCATTTGCATGAAATCATGAATATTTTCAGGATCAGTTACTTCAAAGAATGATTTGAATGACTCAAATGCTTCATCTATTTCTTCAATTGTTTTTTCACTACCATTAAGACAATATAGACATTTCATACAATACCATATATCAATATTAATGAAATCTTCTATTCTTTTTAATTCATTGTTTTCTAAATACTCTTTAAAATAATCATAACGATAATCTTTTTCATATTCTTTATTTAATTCTAGTTTTTTTTCATTAACTAGTTCTTCTATTATTTCTCTATTCATGATTATTCACCTTCTTTAACTCTATATCTTTTGGACTTAATAGGTTGAATAATTCATTAACATATAAATCATTTAATTTCATAAATTCTTCATCTTTTATTTTTTCTTTTAATTTTGCTTCATTTTCTTTAAAATGTGATACTTTTCTAGTTAGTGTTTCTTTATATAGTTTATCTGTATCACTTTTCTTAATAAAGGCTGTGATTAAGGCATAAGTATTTTTATCTAATCTTGAAAATACTACTCTGGTTTTAAATGCTTTTACTTCAGAAATACCCATTAATTGTGGATTACTATTAAATGTTTTTACATTTTTAAATTTACCATTTATTATTGAGTTTATTAATTCTAAGAATGAATCATAGTATTCTCCTGCGATGTGTTCTAATTCATCTATTACACGAATATTTCCACCGATTGTTGGGACTAAAACTATTCTATTCTTATGTTCTTTAGTTATTACTTCATCTTCTTCTAGTTTTGATTTACGTAAGTAATCTATCTTAGTTTTTTCTTTTTCTATTAAAGAAGAACACTCTAATAGTTCTTTTTTTGTTAAAGTAGAATCTCCTATTATTAATTCTTTTATTTCTTTAATTTCTTTATAAGATTCTGCGATTAAACGATTAATAATATCTTCATAATAATAGTTATCTTTACTTGGGATAATACTAATAATATCTTCATATGTAAATTGATCATCTAGTTTTTGATAGTTATCTAAATAGAAAGTTATTTCATCTGATAATTCATCTTCCATACTAGATTCAATGTTGTTATTCTTTTCATCCTTTTGTATATCTATATTCTTTTCTTCTATTATTTCGTTATTAAATTGTCTTTTTAATCTATTTAATTCATTTTGTTTTTTTCTTGATTCTTTGCAATTCTTTTCTATTTCTTTTAATAGTTTATTGCATAATTCTTCTGTAACGATAATACCACACCCCTTAAAAGTAGACATATTATATCATATTGTGTGGTTTTTTTCAATATTTTCTTACAAAATAAAGACTCATATGATTATGAGTCTAATTTTTATTTTAATACTTCTTCATATATTTCTTTTAGTTTTATTCCAATTTTTTTAATGTCTCTTTCTTCTGCAACTTTATATGCTTCTTCTGTTAGATCCGGTAGTTCATTATTTACTATTTTCTTAATCTTATCTTCAAAATCATCAAGATCTTTTGCTTTATAAACATTTACTCCGTCTTCTAACCATTCATCAAATACTGGGATATCTCTTATCAATGCTTTTGTTTTACAAGCTGCGGCTTCTAATATTGGGATTCCTTCTGTTTCTTCTAATGTTGGGAATAAATATAAATCACATCCATTTAGAGCTCTAAAAATAGTATCATGTTCTACATATCCAGCAAATGTTAGATTATCTAGTTTAGTATTTACAGCATTTCTTACTGCTTTTGTAGTTGCTTCTAGTGGACTATATCCAAACCAAACAAATTGGTATTCTGGTAGTCGTTTTGCTAGTTTAACAAAATCTACTATTCCTTTTCTTTCTATATATAAACCAATACCTATTATTACTTTATCATCTTTACTATAACCATAGATCTTTCTAAATTCTTCTCCTGCTTTTTCATCTTTTTTAAATCTTTTTAAATCTATTCCATTAGATAAAGCGTAAATCTTGTTTTTTATTCCATATCCTTCTAATAATCTTTTTGAATATGGAGTTGGAGTTATAATAACATCTCCTAGTTTATAGCATTTAACTATCCATTGTTTAAATAGTTTTGATGTTTTATTACTAAAAATAAATCCATTTTTAAAATCTTCTTCTGTTGAATGAGCATGGTAAACTACTTTTTTACCTTTTTTATGAGCAAGATGAGCTAAGGCAAATGAGTTTGGTCCATAAAAATTCATATGAACAATATCCCAATCATCTTTAGATTTAGTTGTGTATTCTATACCAACGCTTTCTAATGCTTTCATTTGATGTTTTATTGCTTTTCCTAAACCACTTTTAGAAAAAAGTTTTTCTCCTTCTGTATATAAGAAAACTTTCATGTTATCACCTAACTTTAATTATATATTTTTAGTAGAAAAAAGACAAGTTTTACTCTTGTCTTGCTCCACAATTATTACAATACAATCCTTTTACTGGAGAGCCACATTCTTGACAATAACGATTCTTGATAACTAGTTTTGTTGTATCATTTGAAATAGTTTTTAATCTCTTTATCGAGAATACAAATAAAAGGATTACAAATACAAAGAATACTAATATGAGTATACCTATTTTTGACATTAAACAGTAATCATATATTCCATGTAAGATTGTTGGGACAATTATACTTAATAATAAATATCTTTTTTCTAAATCAGGTCTTCCTCTGTTTGAATATACTTTTGCGAGTGATAAGAAATAACCCATATATAATCCATAACAAGCATGTCCTGGTACTGATAGTATTCCTCTAAATATTCCAACAAATACATTAGCTATAAGACTTTTATCTCCAAATACATATAATAAATTTTCAAATAAGGCAAATCCTAATGAAACAAAAACTGCATAAACAATACTATCGTATATTTCATCAAATTCTTCACTTTGATATCCTAATAAATAGGCCATTACCCATTTACTAAATTCTTCTATTAAAGCTACACCAACAAATACATAAATCAGTATTTGAATTTTAGAATAATCTTCTGTTTCCATAGCAAAGAATGGGATTAAATTCTCTAGTACATCAGTCAATGCTAGAGTTAAAAAACAAGATACTATTCCAAATAAGAATAGTTTTACTAATAATCTAGTTGGTTCTTTATTTCTATCTTTACTATAAACATATATTAAAATTAATATTACAGGTATTACTGCTATAAACAATAAAAAACTCTCCATATTTTTACCTCTCTATTTTAGTATAACATTTTTATTTTGATAAGTTTTTATTTTTAATTAATTATTTATTATTGACAGTAAAAAAAGACTAGTAAACTAGTCTTTTTAACTATTATATTTTGTTATATATGTTTTTCCACTTACTGTTGTTGTTCCACTTACTAATGTTGTCTCTGTACCTGATACAGTTCCATCTATTGCTTCTGTGATTCCCATTGCAGTTCCATCATAGAAGTTTAGTGTTCCTGTAGAAACAATTCCATATGTTTCTCCTCTTATTGTAGGTGATGATGGATCTGTTGCTCCATTATTTGTTCCTATAGTAATTGTTCCTTCATTAGATATTGCTTGTTGAACATTGTTAATTATAGTTCCTCCAGTAATTACTATGGTTGCTCCTGAAAGGGCTTGTACTGTACTTCTTCCTAAAGATGAATTCTGTGCTGTTCCAGTTGCAGATGATACCATAATAGGACTTCCTACTATTCTAACAGTTCCTGTTCTAGCAAATACTGCTTGTCTTGCTCCTGTATGAATTACATTTGCACTTATAGTTAATGTTCCAGCATTATGGTTAATTGCACCATCTGTATTAGAATCACTAGTTATAGTTCCATTTTGGATTATAAGTGTTCCACTATTCTCAATTATAGATTTAGATGATCCATTACTTAAAGTGAATCCATTTAAATCTAATATTATATTTTTATTAGTTGGTATAGTTATTTCTGCTTCACTATAATCTTTTAACAAGGTTACTGTTGTTTGTGTATTACCTGGTGCTGATGTTATTGCATCTTGAAGAGATGCATAATTTGATCCATTCATTTCACATACATCTGGGGCATATTCCCAATGTGCATAGAATGTTATATCTTCATTGATTATTGTATTTGCAGTTATTTTTTCTCCACCAGTTGCGGCTGTATACCATCCTGTCAATCTATAACCAGGTCTAATTGCTTCTGGTAATATTCCTACTTTATAACCAACTGCTACTTTTCTTGTTGGCTCATCTACTGTTGCATCCATTGTTACTGGTTCAAATGATACAGTAACAGGTATTGATGGGAAGTTTAAATAATATACATTTCCACCAAGATTTTCATCTGATCCAACAATTTCATATCCTGGAGGTGGTGTAGCTCTACCTGTGTTATTTAAACCATAAGTTTGTCCTTTTGCCATTCCATCATAGAAATTATAATAAGTTTCACTTGTTATTCCATAATATCTTCCTATTATAACAGGTGAATCATTTGTTACATTTCCATCACTTACTCCTACTGTTAGAGTACCTTGATTTACTAAACCATTATGTCGTGTAGAAATAATAGTTCCACTTTCTAAATTTAATGTTCCTCCAGAAACATTTTGAACTGCTCCTCTTTGATTTGATGTTGAACTTAAATATGAATCTCCTGTAATAGTAGCAATTCCAGAATCATTGAATAATGCTTGTTTTCCTCCTGATACTTCTACATTCATTGAATCTAATAATAATGTTCCTGTACTTCTATTATTAATTGCTCCATTACCTGTTGCATTACTATCTATTACACCATTTCTCATTATTAAGATTCCTTCATTTTCAAAAACTGGTGTATTTCCAACATTGTTTATTGTATTATTACGTAATAATAATTCTAAATTTTTATCAGCTGGTACTGTAAGTACTTCTGCTGTATCATTTAACAATTCAATAATAGTTTGAGTATCACTTGGAGCGGCATCTATTGCTTCTTGTAATGTATCATAATAAACATTTCCTATTCTTGCTGTTTTATCTGATACAGTAAATTTAAAGTTAACTGATGAGTTTAAAACATTATTTGTTACAGTAGATAAAGAATCAATATATTTAAATGTAATTGTACATTCTATTCTTTCTCCTGGACTTAATGTATCTCCATGATTTAGTCCATCTACTACAAAGTCAATATTATTATTATCACGTCCTGATGCGGAAGTAAAAACTGCTTTATTAAAGATTGCTACTTCATCAGTATTATTTTTTATTCTAACTTTATATGTTATTGATGATGGAACACTTCCACCTAATACTATATGACTCTTCATAACAGTTAAATTTGTACTTTTTATTACAGATGCATCTGGATCTGCATTAACGTCTGAATCATAAGCTACACTATAAATTACAACATTGTGTCCTGCAGTTGCAGTTGCATTACCATTAACATCTAATTCAATATCTGTTATTTGAGCATAACCCACTCCTAAGAATAATATAGAAAATACTATTCCTATCATAAATAGATATTTGTTTTTAATCATATACTTAATTGTCTTATTATTTAATAATTTATTCATATATTCACATCCAAGTATAATATCCTATTCTAATTAAGTATAACATAAATAAAAAATAAATAATAGTATAAATAAAAAAACAACTATAAGTTGTTTCTTTTTCAAAAAAAAACCGTTTCCGGTAATTAACAATATGGTGGAGCATAGCGGGATCGAACCGCTGACCTCCACGGTGCAAACGTGGCGCTCTCCCAGCTGAGCTAATGCCCCATATTTGCCTCTTTTTCAAGCGACAAATAGATTATAGCATATCATTTTTTAAAAAGTCAATAATTATGCTGTTTTTTATTAGTTTATTCTTCTTTTTTTGTACTTTTTAGGTAGTTTTTTAATAATTAAATAGATTATTGATATATATATTATATTTAATAATAGGCTATGTGATATTTTATATAACACTCTATATGGTGTAATTGGTACTAAGTTAAAGATTAATATTATTATAGTATTAAATAATTCATATAATACTATACCTAATATTGAATATACTAGTACTTTTATATAGTTATATCCTATATTCTTATATAATTTTATAATTATTAATCCAAATAAGAATAAAACAATTGCATTATAGAATAATAAATTAGTATAAAAGATATCATATATAATACCTGTAATTATTAAAGTAATTAGATATTTCTTTTCTTCTTTTAAATAAAATGGATAGATTATTATAGGTATAAGTATAGTAAACATAGGAGTAAATATAGATAAATTATTTACTGTATATGGAAGAATATTAGTTAATATTCCATCTAATAAAATAGATATTATAATTATTACTATAGGAATCATTATTTCTTTCCTTTCAATACTGTTACGTAATGTATATTATTAAAGTCTTGATTTGATTTAATATATGCTGTTTTACTTAAATCATATTTGTCATTAACAACTTCTTCTACTTTACCTATATATATACCTGATGGGAATACTCCTCCTAATCCTGATGTTAGAACAGTATCTCCTACATTTATATTTGCATTTTTATCTATTCCTCTTAAGATAAATTGATTCTTTTTATTATCATATCCATTTAAAATAGCAAAGTTATCTTCTCCATTTACTTTTATTGAAACACTTACTTTAAAATTAATGTCATCACTTGTTAATAATTTTATTTCACTTGAAAAATATGATACTTTTGATATTTTTCCTATTAACCCATTTGATGTTATTACTGCTTGATCTTTTTTTATACCAGAATGTGATCCTTTATCAATACTAATAGTATTAAACCAATAACTTTTATTTCTAGATGTAATAGTAGCATTTACTGTTTCATATTCTGTTAAAGTAGAATTTAATTCTAATTGTTTTTTTAATTCTTCTATTTCTTTTTCAAGAGATTCATTTTTATTCTTTTGAATTAAATAACTATTAGATTGATCTTTTCCTTTTTCTTTTCCAAATAAAGAGAATGGTTCTATTAATAATTTATTAACATGAGTTGATATATCTTTAAATGGTTTTTCTATAAATAAATATTTTCTATTCAAGTTAAAAGATATTAATAATAATATAATAATTACTATTATTCCTATAAGATACATTTTTAAATTTTTCTTCTTTTTCTTTTTAAACATATACTTCACCTATCAATTAGTTATTATAATATAGTTTTTATATAATTTAAAGATTTATAGTATATAAAAATGTCATAGTTTATTCTATGACATTTTTAAACTTAACCTATATATGATAGTCTAGCTGACATATAACATGTAGCATAATCTTTTTTAGATGTTTTACAAAACTTAGAGTCTTTTACTTTTATACAAATTGTTTCTTTTTGTACAGTTTTTCCATGTAACCATAACAAATGATTCTTACTATCAATTAGCCATTCTCCATCCCATTTCATTTTATGATAATCATCTATATGACCATATTTTGTTTGTTTGCTTATACCATAAGTATAAAGTTTTGATTTATCATTTCTTGTACAAACTTCGTTTACTCCTTTTTCAGATAGTGCTGTTATTGTACCATGAGATGCTGTATTAGCTGTACAATTTATTTTATATGTTGCTCCAGAAGTAATACTCATTGATTGTCCTACTGTTGTACTTCCCCATTTACAATTAAAGTATTTATTTAAATCAAATTGGTTACCTTTTTTATGATTTGATTTACCAAAACTTACTCCTGGACTAGTAACATTACAAGAAGAATTTGTATTATATAAATTACAACTTTTTGTAGTATTACGTGATGCATCTTTTAAAACATTAATATTATGGTAATCATCCATTTTATAATTAAAGTTTGCTGTTATTGATTTATAAGTAACAGCATAATATGTTGCGTTACTACTTACAGTTTTTGCAGTATTAACACCCCATGAAGAGGAAGTAGAACCACTACCAGTTCCCCAACCAACAATGTTCCAACCACTTCTACTAATTCCTGGAGAAGTAATAGAACAATTCTTGTTAGTTGCATTTGCTTTGTATGTACAATCTCTAACTACATCGCTACCGCTTGCACCATTTGGTTTGAATGTAACAGTTACAGTAACATTAGCAACTGCCCAATTAGCTGTATATGTTTTATTACCAGTTGATCCTTTTGGTATCTTTACACTTTTACTTGGTGTAGATCCATTACTTCCAGTCCATCCAGTAAATGTATATCCATTTCTTGTTGGATTTTTTAATGTAATTGTTTCGGTATTTGCTTTATAACTTGATGGATTACCTGATACACTTCCACCGTTCAAATTATAAGTGATTGTATAAGTTGTCCAATTACAGCTACTTGTTCCTCCATAGTATACTGTATGAGCCGCTCTATTTTGTCCAGTTACACAAGCTGTATAAGATGAAGCTCTAGCTGTTTTAACATAGTTATTTGTTGGTACATTCATATAACATTGAGTATTATTTGAACTTCCTGCTGCAGAATTACCATATCCATTAGGACAAGCACTTCTACCTTGATCTGCACTCGTACTACAATTAAATGTATTTCCAGGACAATAGTATCCACTTTCACATTTTGTACATGTAGTTGCTCCTTTTTTCAAGTAATATCCTGCATTACATTTAGTAGATTTTACTTTCCAATGTGCATATAGAGTTAATTTTGGTGAATAAGTTAATACAAAATTTTCAGTTACATTACTTAATGTTTCATAATTTTTTGATGAACCGTTTTTATCTCTTTTCCATCCGTCTTGGCCGTTACAAGCGTTGCTATAATTACATTTTGTAGTAAATTTTTGGTTTGTACCATTACTTGTATATGTTGCTGTAGCAGGTCCTGATGCAATACTTCCTCCATTACAATTAAATGTTACTTGTATAGTTTTATTAGAGCAACTGCTTACTTTTCCATAATTAACTTTATGAGCATCTTTGTATTGTCCTGATGGACATGCTTGAGAACAAGAAGTTGCTGTTTTTACATAATGATTTTTAGAAACATTTGAATAACAATCAGATTGTTTTGAACTACCTGCATTTGAATTTGTATAACAATTAGGACACTTATTTATTCCTTGATCACCAGATGTACTACAACTATATGTTTTTTCTGGACAATAATATCCAGCTGGACATTTTGTACATGTTATAGCACCTTTCTTTAAATAATATCCTGCATTACACTTAATAGATTTTACTTTCCAATGTGCATATAGAGTAATTTTAGGAGTATATGTTAATACAAAATTTTCAGATACACTACTTAATGTTTCATAATTTTTTGTAGATCCATTTTTGTCTCTTTTCCATCCATCTTGCTCTTGACAAACATTACTATTATTACATTTTGTAGTAAATTTTTGACCTGCTACATCACTTTTATATGTTGCTGAAGATGGTCCTGATGCAATACTTCCTCCATTACAATTAAATGTAACTGTTATAGATTTAGAAGAACATGAACTTGTTTTTCCATAATTAACTTTATGAGCATCTTTCTTTTGTCCACTTGGACATGTAGTTGGAGTAGTATCCTTAGCTTTTTTTACATATTTATTCTCAGGTACATTCATATAACAATCATTAATTGCATCACTACCTGCATTAGAATAAGCATAACCAACTGCATTAGTTGAACATTTATTAATGCCTTGATCTTTATCCTTATTATATTTAAATGAACCACCTGAACAATAATAATTAGCAAGACATTTAGTACATTGTTTTGACGCTTTTTTCAAGTAAGTTCCTGCACTACATTTATAAGTCTCATCTACCCAATGTGCATATAAAGTGATTTTTGGAGAATAAGAAATTACAAATGATGAACTAACGCCACTATTTGTTTCATAGTTCTTTGTTTTTCCATTTTTATCTTTCTTCCATCCATCTTGTTTTTTTCCTTCATAACTACATTTAGTAGTAAACTTTTGACCTGATGCATCACTTTTATATGATGATGATGCTGGACCAGAAGATCTAGTTCCTCCATTACAATTAAATGTAACTGTAACTGTTTTAGAAGAACATGTACTTATACTTCCATAATTAACATTATGAGCATCTCTCTTTTGTCCTGATGGACATGTAGTTGGACTAGTATCCTTAGCTTTTTTAACATATTTGTTTGCTGGAACTTTCATATAACAACTTGATTCTTTTGAGCTTCCTAAAGCAGAGTTTTTATATCCATTTGGGCATGGACTTAATCCTTGATCGTTTGTTTTTTTCTTAAATGTTCCTCCTAAACAATAGTAACTAGATAAACATTGTGCACATGATAATGTATTCTTAGGTAAATAATTACCCGCACTACATGTTATTGTTTCATCTCCTGGTGTTGGAGTTGATGGTTCTACATCTGGTACACTACATCTATCAGTTCCAGTATAATTCTCTACTTTACCACCTGGATAAGTATATTTTTTCTTATATGTAGCACAACATAAATAAACAGTATATTTACCACTATCTAAATTTCCACTTCCACCAGCATTACCTTCGACCTCAACTGACCCTGTACATTCAGTATCCGGTGAAGCAGGATCTTGTCTATTACTTAACAAATTATTATCTACTAAAGTTTCTAAACTAGCTTTATTTTGATATGGATGAGTCATAACATACTCTTCCATAGCATTATAAGAAGATTTAGCTAATGCTTCATAATCTTTATCTTTAGCCTTATCCTTATATCTAGAAACACCAACAATAGCTATACTCATAAGTATTCCTATGATTACAATAGCTGCTAATATTTCTATAAAAGTAAATCCTTTATTATTTAACTTCATCTAATCACCTTCTATTATAATTATAACATACAATAAGTTGTTTATTTATTTTATTTTTTATAAATTATTATGTTCTAAAAAACTATAATAATTATCATTTCCTACTATTATATGATCAATTATAGGTATTCCTTGTATTTTTCCTATTTTAACTAGATT
>JAEEGL010531422.1_pt1 | contig 15193 bp, 12 predicted proteins | sample 9134231 | NCBI WGS metagenome assembly JAEEGL01 (sample SAMN16246548, study PRJNA631951) | gut metagenome | biome: gut microbiome; feature: rumen; material: fiber-attached | host: Bos | place: Iran: Karaj | collected 2018-10 | reverse complement strand
GGGGCAATTACCATTTTAAGTGAGTTAATAAACATGGTTTTTATAGGGGTAAATAGATAATTGCAAAGAGCAGTATTCACCTTGACTGGGACCAACAGATTGAATAATAATCCCACAACTATTGAGGCTATGAGGGAAATTACAGTGTAATAAATACTCTTTTTATCGGTCTCGCCTACCGCAATACTTACGTTGTTGACCTTATATCTGTTCCTGTATTTCAGGCGCTCGCCGTATGCGTGCAAAATAATATCACGGATAGAATCTTCCGTATCATCCATCTCATCCAGGGAATCTATTGACGCTGAGCCCACAAACTCCTTTACGTCAAATTCCTCACCTGGCGCACTTATCTCTATGTACAGGTCCCCAAGGCGCTTCCTTACCTCCACCTTCACATCATCAGAGGTGGCATGCTCCCTTAATTTAACTAAGACCTCCTCAGACAAAAGCATTGCCTGAATTCTCAACTTTTTATCAACCTTTAAAGCGGTCAGCTCTTTTTCAATAAATATAACCAGTTCGCCAGGAAACTCTGTAGAATTAAACGAATATTTCATCGTTGCCATAAAATGCCTCCGTTTGACTACATTCTCCTACTATTTTACTAGCATTTATTGAACATTCCGTGTTTGTTTATTGTTCTACTTTTTATTTTTTTACAAATAAAAACCTTCCCTTTAGAGGGGAAGGTTAAGTAAATCCTTAAATGTATTTAGCTTGTAGGTAACCTGTGGATGCTCTGCTGCCTCACCAATGCCTGCGCTCTTGAAGCATCCGGCAACTGCTGCATCTATTCCGGCGGTTGCGTCCTCAACTATCAGGCAATCTGCTGGGTCCTCATCAATAAACTCTGCCGCCTTAAGGAACACCTCTGGGTCCGGCTTAGACTTTGTGATGTTTGTTCCATCAGAAATGGCATCAAAGAAATCTCCAAGACCAAGTCGCTCCAAAATTGCCTTTGTGTTTTTGCTTGATGAACCGATAGCAAGCTTGTAACCACGAGCTCTAAGCTCCTCCAAGGTAGATTTTACTTCATCTGACAAATCAGCAGGGCTCATCTCCTTCAGAAGATCAATATAGGTGGCATTTTTTTCAGCAGCCATCTGATTTTTCTCCTCCTGAGTGTACTCCCTTGTGGCGCGCTCAAGTATAATATCCAAGCAATCCATTCTGCTGACGCCGCGAAGTCTGTTGTTTATCTGCTGGTCAAAGTAGATACCCTCCTTGTCGGCCATCTGCTTCCAAGCCATATAGTGGTATTTATCTGTAAAGCAGATAACACCATCCAAATCAAAAATAATACCTTTCATCTATTTCCCCTTTCCATTATGGCTAGTATATTTTTCTACCACTAGCATACCCTCAACTCCATTTTAAGATAATGTCGTATGTTTTTCAAAATCCGACCTTTTTTCAGATAGGTAAACTATGCCTTTAACTCCAATAAGCGCTTTGTTCCATCCTGAACCATCTGAGGATTGAGGCCAAAGAAGAACATAAACTGTAGCTCCTCTAAGCTCATACTAAGGGTCTCTGGATCCCCGCCTGCTATTAGTCCTGCTAAAAGAGGAAGATCCTGTCCGAGAATTTCAACTGCTTCCGAGTCGTCCTTCATTTCCTCTAATCTAGAGGCAAAACTATAGCGCTTGGTGTAATCCACGTTAGGCTTGTAGGTCTCCTGGTAGACACCTGCGGTAAGCTCTATCTGCTTGCCATCTGTGCCTGGAAGAACTGCCACTGCTGTGCAGTTGAATGGAACCTCAAAATGTACAGTAACTGTGCCATCATCATTTATGCTCCAACGAGATACATATTTTCCGCTGGCAGAATCGTAGGAAAGAGTTGCACTTTTTAGCTTTGAATTCAAATTAGGGGAAAATTTTACCCTTCTAAAGCCTGGTAAAAGCTGGTTAATTCCGCAAATATTTCTGTAAACATACTCCATAACAGAACCGTATGAATAGTGGTTCAGGGAATTCATATCTGTACCGCTGATTTTTCCATCATCAAGAACTGAGTTCCAGCGCTCCCAAATAGTGGTAGCACCAAGATTTATACAGTGCATCCAGCCAGGGAAGCCCTCCTGGAAAAGAATGTAGTAAGCTACGTCCGAGAGTCCATTTTCTGCCAAAGTCTGGCACATAATTGGGGCTCCTACGAAGCCTCCCTTTATCTTGAAGCAATCCTTTTTAAGGCGTGTCTTCAAGCCCTCGATGAGCTTTTCCTTATCTCTATAAATTCCAAACTTAAGGGAAATGAGATAACCTGTCTGAGTGTCGATACAGAGGCGTCCGCTGTTTGAGAAAAATTCATTTAATATAGCCTCACGAATTTTCTCTGCCAAAGCCTGGTACTCATCTGCCTCTGACTGCTTTCCAATAATCTCAGCAGCTCGCGCCAGCTTTTTCACAGAAGCATAATAGTAAACCGATGCCACGTAATGGTCGTCTGTGCCACCCTTCATACTCTGGGCTGTGACACCATCCTGCGCCAGCCAGTCACCAAAGTGGAAACCGAAATTCCAAAGGTGATTGTCACCATGTTCCTTATCACCGCGAATGATAAACTCTACCCAATCCTTCATCATAGGGTAAAGTTCTGCAAGCTCATCCCTGTCTCCAAAGTAATCGTAAAGAGCCATTGGAATAAAGGTGGCTGCGTCACCCCACACACTACTTCCGCCAATCATTGGGCTGTTGTTAGGAATGTAGTTTGGAATGGCTCCGTTATTTTTCAACTGCTCCACTCTCAGGTCACTTAAGAACTTTCTGTAGAAGGCTCTTGTGTCCATATTGAAGCTGGCTGTTTGTGCAAAAACCTGAGCATCACCAGTCCAGCCCAAGCGCTCATCACGCTGTGGACAGTCAGTTGGCATATCGATAAAGTTGGACTTCTGTCCCCAGAGACAGTTCTGGAAAAGTCTGTTTAGCTTTTCATTTGAGCTGTCAAAGATAACTGTATTGTCCAAATCTGAATAGACTACATTTCCTGTGAAGTCCTCTGGCTTAAGCTCCTGTGGCCAGCCTGTGACTCTCACATATCTGAAACCATAATAGGTAAAATGTGGACGCACTTCCTCGTCTCTGCCATCGCTCACATAGGTAAACTGAGCCTTTGCAGTACGATAATTATCGTTGTAGAAATTGTCATCCTGAAGGATTTCACCAAAGTCTAAGACTAGCTTTGTACCAGCTTTAAATCCATTCTCAGCACAAGTCTTAAATGAAACATAGCCTGCAAAATTCTGACCAAAATCCAGGACGGTATCGCCTGCAGGAGTCTTGATGATTTCCTTAACTGATAGAGTTTCCTTTACCTTTACAGGAAGACTGTAGCGAGGCACCAGCTTGCTCTTGTCAAAGTCCAGAGCCTGCACTGCCTTTAGGTCATTTGCTCTTTCCTTCCAAAAGGTTCTATCTAAAACCTCGCCATCATAGATATCACTTTCTATAATGTCACTTCCCTGATACTGCCAGGTTGAATCCGTATTTACGATATGATCATTACCTGCCTCATCCCACATATGAATTTCAGCTATGGTACCAAACTTATCTCCGAAGAATGCAACGTGGCCTTCATATCCAATTCGGCCTTTATAGAAACCATTTCCTACGTATATACGAATTTCATTTTCATCCTGAAGAAGCTCTGTAATATCGTAGGTCTGGTACTGAACTCTAGCTCTATAGTCATTTATAAATGGTGCCAGATATTCTTCTCCAATCTTTTTTCCATTAATATATGCCTCATAAAGGCCAAGGCCTGTGATATAGATGCGAGCCTTACTTGTGCCTTCTGGGCGGGAAAAGCCTTTTACAAAAACCGGATGGAATTCATCGCCACTCTGGGTGCCGATGTAATCAGCTGTCCATTGCTCCTCCATTTTCCCAGTCTCGAAAAAGGCAATGTCGCTTTTACCATAGTCGCCATCATCGCCCCAGACTTCTACTGTATAGTAGTAGCGGGTGTATGGACTCAACTCTACATCAAGTAACGCTCCAATGGAGGACACATCTGTGCCCTCCACTGTGCTGATGATTTCTGTAAAATCTTTGTCTAAGGCAACTGTGATTTTTGCGTTGCTTTGGGTTTTAGAAGTGGTGTCAGTCACCTTCCAAGAGCATTTCACTCTTTTATAGTCAAAACCAATTGGGTTAATTATGCCGTTAATTTTTAGATTAGTAATATTCATTTTTACTCCTCATCCTTTAAGTGGGAAAGCCAGGCCCATGCAAATTGCCTTCGGCAATGGGCCTGCTGTGGCAGACAGGCGACTCCCATAAATGGGGCCCTCCTGCCTGCTTATAGTCTTGTATCCCATCTGCCACAGAAAGCATCAACTGGCGATGTGCCCTTGAATTCACTCTTACCGAAAAGCTTATCCATTGTGGCGTCAATTACGTGTGGCACATTTGAGTAGCTGTTGATAAAGGTCTTCATCATTGGTACATCTAAAAGGTGGTAAGGATTTCCTAGGCTGACAAATACAGTTGGAACCTCCTTAACAAACCATGGAAGGTTGTTGCCTGCTCCAAAGAGTGTGTGCCAATTGATACGAGCTACTGTCTTATTTGAAGCTGTCTCCACGTTACTTACATAAAGAACTAAATCGTACTTTGACTTGAATTTCTCAACTGCTCCATCCAGGAAAATGTTCTCTGGAGTCTCTGGAACATAAAGAGTAACCTCAAAGCCTTCATCCTCAAGACGCTTTAGCACCTGAGCCTTTACAGCCTCATTGTCGCCTTCTCCAAGGATTTCAAGAAGTACCTTTTTATATTTTGCAGGAGTAACAGGGAGAGCATTTTCCATATCCTTTACGATAGTGATCCCCTCGTCAGCAACCTCCTTTGCCCAGTTCTGATACTGATCACAGCCTACTACCTTTGCCTGCTCAGGAGTCTTGTAGAGTGTGCCATCCTCCTTCTGCTTGTGAAGGTTGAGAGCTGCCTTTGTAGCAAGAATTCTTGTAACAGCATCATCAAGTCTCTCTCGGCTGAGAAGACCGTTCTTGATGCCTTCCTTCATATACATAACATCCTCATCAACATCCTTGTTGAAAAGAAGCATGTCAGCGCCGTTTTCGATACAGCCAGGAACACCTTCACGGCGTGTGCTGTTTGAAAGGAAGCCCACCATAGGTGAAGCATCTGTAGAAATAAGACCATTGAAGCCAAGCTTTTCTCTAAGGTAGCCAGTCATAATGTTCTTTGAAAGAGAAGCTGGAATAACCTCGTTGCAAGGCTCTCCTGAAACGGCTTCCTCCATTGCTGGCATTGCAATATGTCCAATCATAGCTGTGAGAGCGCCGTCCTCAATCATAGTACGGTAAATTTTTCCGTAGCTGTTCTCCCACTGCTCGATAGTCAAATCATTTACTGATGTAAGAAGGTGCTGATCCCTCTCATCCACACCGTCTCCTGGGAAGTGCTTGATACATGGAGCAAGCCCTTCTTCTGTAAGACCCTTGATGTAATTTTTACCCATGCGAATTACGCGGTCCACATCACTACCATATGTACGTACATTTGTGATAGGGTTGTGGCAGTTCATATCCAAATCAAGTACTGGAGCAAAAGACCAGTTGAAGCCAAGGGCTCCACCCTCGCTACCACAAATCTTACCAAGCTGGTATGCACGCTCCTCGTTATCTGTTGCTGCCACAAGCATCTGGCGTCCCATGCTGGTTCCCTCAACTGCCACACCGCAACCACCTTCCTCAAGGTTTGCTGCAATGAGAAGAGGAACCTTTGAAACCTTCTGCATTTCGTTAAGATTCTTCTGAACCTTTTCTGCCACACCACTTCTGAACATTACTGCTCCGAAATTGTGTGAAGATATAATTCCCTTTAAAACATTTTCATCATCTGAAAACATAAGTGGGCACATAAGCTGTTCTGCCTTTTCATCATCTGTCATTGAGTCTCTTGTTTCCTCAACCCACTTAATCTGCTCGTCATCTAAATAAAATGGTTTTCCTTTTAAATCTACCATGTTGTTCTCCTTTTAATTAATTCATAACTATTCATCACAGCTTCGCAAAATCGCACTTTCAGTGCTTTACTTTTGCTCATCTGTGGTTCTCGCCAAATAAATTCTAATAAGAAAGTGAATGCAAGCATTCATTTCCTAATTAAAATTTACTTGGCTCTGAATAGTTATGACATTCTTGCCTTCTTAGCCTTTGCAGCCTGAATACGTGGCCACTGAGCTGTGAATGAATAGAATAAAAGCATGAATGAGCCTACTATAATCTGCTGCCAACCACCGGCTCCATAGCCAAGGCAGCTAAGTCCGTAATTCAAGATTTCCATACCAAAAGCTGCAACAACTACACCAATTGCATCAACTGATGCAGCACCTACAAATACACCCATAAACGCTGGGATGATGTTTGCGAAAAGTGTCTCTGCTGTAGAAAGGCCTGACTGAGGTGCTACTGTGTTGTTTGAGCCGTAGATTGCTGCTGCACATCCAAGTAAAACACCGCATACAATAAAGGTCTGGATTACGTTTTTATTTTCCTGAACACCGATATTTACTGCTGCCTGCTGGTTGTTGGCAAGAAGCTTTGCACGCTTTCCAGAAACAGTGAAATATGAGTATCCCACAAAAATAGCCATTGCTATACCAAGTACAATAAGAATGTAAGGCATTCTTCCAAAGATTGTGAGCTTTGTGTTACTCATCATATTTAAGCCCTGAGCATCAAACACAAGGTAGGTAATTGACTCGTAAAGAAGAGCCACACCGATTGTACAAATCATAATTGGAAGTCTACCGTAGATATAAACCAAACTTGTAATGGTGCAAAGAATTACACCGATAAGAATACATAAAATCAAATATACAACAGGTCCAAGATTATACTTGAGAACGGTATTTCCAGCTAATATTGCTGTGAGCACCATAGTGGCACCACCGGAAAAATCAAATCTGCCATTTCTAACCTGTAACCAAATAGCAAGGGCAGCCACACCTGTCATAGAAGTATTCACAAGTACGGTACGCCACATATCTGCTGTAAGACCATAATATGTAATACCCTTACTTCTAGTCAGAATGAACATTACGACATAGATAATAAGTGGGAATAGTATAGTCAAAAAGAATCTTTTTATAAAATCAACCGCTTTATTTGTCTTCATATTGCTGCTCCAAAAAAATTTTTTTCACCTCATCCGCCCCGAAGGGTCGGATGAGGTGTCTTAATTAAAGGTCCTCAACACCAAGGTGCTGTAACTTATCTACAAGCTGTGCATATGTTGCATCTGCATTGTATGATGCACACATATTTACAATATCTTCACCTGTGATAAGAGCATCAGCGTAATCTGCTGAGTAGTACATAGACTTATCCTTAACCTTTGCCATGTCCTCATCTGAAAGGATGATGATTGGCTGGCAATCTACACGCTCAGAAGGGTTTGGAAGGTCTGAGTAAACTGTTCCGTTAAGCTTGTCAATGAGTAAGCAAAGTGGGTATGCGATAGCTTCTGGAGCTGAGCACATTGTTCCCTTGTAGCAACCGTTTCCTGATGAGCCGAAGTTCTCAACATCCTCTGTTGCCTCGAAGCCTGATGTGTAAAGAGCGATGTCTGTACGGCCTGCTGCAACCATCTGTGGATAAACGAATGAAGCACCTGCTGCAATTGAGAATAAGCAGTCAATGTCAGCATTCTCGCTGAAGTATGTTGCATCGATTGGAGCAAAATTAAGTACTGTTGGCTCCTTTACTGTGATCTTCTCATCAGCTGTCTTGTTGTACTCTTCGATCTTCTCTGTGAATACCTTTGCGCATGCTGCCTGGTTTGGATAAGCATACTCTGGGAAGATTACAACACCTACATTCTTGTAACCATTCTCGATTACCTGGTCAGCAATCATCTCGCCGTAAGCTGAGATATCAGCCCAACCATCGCAAACTGTTCCAAGGAAGTACTCGCTTCCAAATACATCATCATAAGCTGTGAAATATGACTGGTTGTAATCGCAAAGGAAACCTGCTACATAAACGCCTGCTGCCTCGCACTCGTCCATGATAGCAGTTGTTCCCATATCTGCTGTAAGGATGATACCCTCGCATCCAGAAGAAATAAGGTTCTGAACCTCTGTAAGGTTTGTTGCCTCGTCGTAAGTAGAAAGTGTTGTGTATACAAACTCACAATCAACTGTCTTTGAAATACCTGAAAGGTATGCCTTGATAGACTCTACAGACTTTCCTGAATCTGTATAAAGACCTACACCAATTTTATGGTGCTTTGTAGCTACTGTCGACTCTGTAGCTGCTCCCTCAGAAGCTGAATCCCCACCTGTAGACTGGCTTGATGTACCAGATCCACATCCAACCATGAGCGACATGCTCATTACTGCAGCAAGACCAAATGCTGCTACCTTTTTCAAATTAATCATTTTCTTTCTTCCTCCTTATTATAAAAACCCCTTTGGGGTGGGTTACTACGGGAAAGCAAGGCCCATGCAAATTGCCTTCGGCAATGGGCCTGCTGTGGCAGACAGGCAACTCCCACAAGTGGGGCCCTCCTGCCTGCTTATCTAGGCAACACTCCATCTTTTTTTCTACAAGTAATTAGTATTACTGCTATAAATACAAAGGCCTTTATGATATACACCAGCTTTGTATCTACACCTGAAAGGATAAGTCCATTTGATAAAATCACATATGTGAATGAACCGATAAGTGCGCTGGAAATCTTTGATTTCATACCACCTGAAAGTGGCATACCTCCCAAAAGAAGTGCAACCATGATATCCATTGCGTAGCCGTTTCCGGTTCCCTTTCCTGCTGCACCTGTACGTGCTGTTAAAAGGAAAGCACCCAGAGCTACTGTGATTCCAAAAAATGCGTATGCAAGAACCTTCCACTTTGTAGTGTTAATTCCTGAGTAATCTGTTGCTCTTTCATTTGCACCGATTGACTTTGTAAGCTCTCCAAGTGGTGTGTAGTTGTACAAATAAACTGAGATAAGTGCCACCACCACAATCATTGCTACCATGAAGCTTGTGTTTTTAAAAAGTGAAACATCAACCTCGATTGAAACACTGTTGAGTGCGAGCTTTTCCATAATGAGTGCCTGAACACCACCGAAGATGGACATCAGGAAAATGGATGTAACAATGGACGGAAGTCCTAACATTACCGCCACATATCCGTTGATGAAGCCACACACCAAAGCCAGCCCCAAAATAACCAGGAACGCCAGCAATATTGAACCTGTGGTATTTGCTATCAAAATACAAAGGATACTGTAAACACCTACCTGTGCGCCCACGCTGATATCCATGTAGCCCATGGAATAAACAAACATTGCACCCATAGAAAGGATCGCGTAAACACAAACAGCCTGAATCAAAATTCTAAAATTATATGCACTGAAAAGATTGCCTCCACTTAATATCGCAAATACGATAATACATAAAACCAAACCACCGTAACTTAAAACGTCAGAGCTGTGATTTGAAAACCATTCCTTATTCAACTTCTTCAACATCATGCCCCTCCTAAATCATGTACTCGATAACATCAGTCTCTGATAAGGACTCTGATCTATCGAATTCCTTTGCTATCTTGCTGTCCTTCATTACGATAAGTCTGTCAGCCATACCGATGATTTCTGCCATTTCCTCACTTATCATAAGAATTGCTTTTCCATCACGCTTCATCTGCATGATGAGCTCGTACATAGCCTGCTTAACACCGATATCAACGCCTCGTGTAGGACAATCCATAATGATGATTTCTGAACCCTTGGCAATCCATTTTGCAAAGGAAACCTTCTGCTTATTACCACCGGAAAGTGTGCTAACCCACTGCTTTCCATTCTGGCATTTTATTTCCAAAAGCTTTATCTGCTCATCAGACAACTTCTTTTTCTTCTTTGGTGAAAGGAAACCGCCCTTTGTCAAATCCATAATTGATGGAAGTACGATGTTGTTTTCGATTGGTCCCTGAAGGATAACCGCCTCGGTATCTCTGTTCTTTGAGATGTAACCAATCTTCTTTGAAACTGCATCCTTTGCTGAAAGTACCTCAGAACCATTGCAACGAACGTGGCCTTTATCAACCTCTTCCATTCCGAAGGCCATTCGGCCAACCTCGTGCATTCCACAGCCTGAAAGACCACCGACGCCGACGATTTCACCTTTATGAAGCTCCAAGGAGAAGTTGCTCACATTCGGACCACTTACATTTGAAAACTCAAGGACAACTTCATCGGAACATTTTCCATCGTAGTCGCCTCTGTAAAGGTTGTCTCCAATATCACGGCCAACCATCAGCTGACGAATTGTTCCAACTGCATTTGCCTGTCTGATTTCCTCGCTGGTAATGCTTCCTCGAATTTCTCCGTCTCTGAGTATCGTAAGTACGGTACATTTATCAAGGATTTCATCCATATCGTGAGAAATGAAGATTACTGCCTTGTCTCTCTCCACCATATCCTGGACAATCTTATAAAGGATTTCTCTTCCTTCTAAAGAAAGAGCTGTGGTGGTCTCATCTACAACAAGCATCTCAGTGTCATCTGTAACTGCTCTTGCGATTTCCACAAGCTTTCTATCCTCAAATCCGAACTTGTCGATTGGATCAGCACCGCGCATATGCTTAATTCCAAATTTATCGAGCACCGCATCTGCGTCTCTGTTCATTCTCTTTTTATCAACGATTCCAAATCTTGAATACTCGTCTTCTTTTCCAGCGAAAATATTCTCTGCAATGGTACAACCAGGAATTGTATTTGCTTCCTGGAGAATCATGGAAAGACCATTGTGCTGGGCCTCAATCATCGACGACGGATTCCATTCTTTTCCCTTGAAATACATCTCACCTGAGGTTCTAGGCTGCATGCCTGCTGCAATGGATGTAATTGTGGACTTTCCACTTCCATTTTCCCCAACTAGGCCATGCACCTCGCCACGGCAAACCTTAAGGTCTACATTCTTAAGGGCTGTAATCGGGCCATAGTTTTTACACATACCCTTTACTTCAAGTATTACCTCACCCATGTAATTATCTCCTCGATTTGTTTTGTGTTTTATGATGTTCCCGAGTATAGCAAACCTTAACTGTTAATTTTGATTTTGAGAATGAAATGTACAAATATGGAATGAAATGTTAACAAAATTTTCACGATTTGTAATACAATAAATTAAGTAAGAAAATGGGGTTAATGTACGCATTAAGGAGAAGAAGAATGTATCACGCAGCAATATGCGAGGACGAAAGAGCTATCGCATCATATATTGAAAAAACTCTTGCCAGCGAATTTGCCAAGCACAATATTCAGGTAGAGTTTGATATTTTTTACAATGGAAATAAGCTTTTAGAAATGATTGATGAGCACTATCATTTTGATTTGGTGTTTATGGATATTGAAATGCCAGAGATTGACGGCATTTCTATTTGCAGGAAAATTCGCCAGACCAACGAGGACTCTCTGGTAGTGTTCATTTCAAATAAGGATGAGCTGGTGTTTTCCACCTTTGAGGTTCAGCCTTTTAGATTTGTAAGAAAGAGCCACTACGACAGCCTGCTTCCAGAGCTGGTAAACGCATTGGACACGGAGCTTGCACGTCGCAATCCTTCGAATATTCAAATCGTGGAGCCTCGTTCAAAGGATATTTTTTCCTTTGACGTAAATAAGATTCAGTATGTGGAGGCTCAGGGTAAGAATTGCCTGATTCATAGCGTGGGGAATATCACAGAAATCAAGATCTCCCTTTCTGAAATCGAAGAACTGCTGAATGACTATGAATTTATCAAGCCTCACCGTAGCTATCTGGTGAATTACAAATTTATCGCTTCTATAAAGAAGAACAATCTGGAGCTGACCACCAGTGAACTTATTCCAATCAGCCGAAATCGTGTTGAGGACGTGAAGCACGAGTTTATTATGTTTACAAACAGGAGTTTATAAATGTCAGTCGTAGATATATTATATGACCTTTTCAATTATATAAGTAATGCTTTTTACATCGGAATCTTTTTGAGAATGATGGAAATTCTCTTTGGAAAGAAAAAGTATGTTCACAAGGTTTTGTACTATGCCGTGCCAGTGGTAGTTTTTTGGCTGGTTTATTATTTTCCTGAGTATGCCCTGGGGCATGCCACCATTCCTTATTACTACTACTTTCTGGTAATAATGACAGTCACCTTCGTGTCCATCACCTGCTTTTTAGAGGGCTCCATTTTAGAAAAGTCCATTTATTATCTGTACTATTTCACAGTCTATAAATGCGTAGTCTTTTTCCTGGGTGGCTTCATCTACGAAAAAGAGCCTACAATGGATAAGTACTTATATATGCTTTTGGATGTACTGTCTACATTTTTACCTATAGTAGTTCTGATTATCTTTACCCGCTTTTGCCTTAAATACAGGATGCACAAGGTAATTGCGTATCTGAAGAATTACCAGGTGGCTCTGATGCTTTACTGCCCGTTTTCACTTTTTGCTTCCTTCCAGCTGGCTGACCCTTCCCTGAACATTCCTAACACGATTTATATTTCAGCCTCTGCATTCCTGCTGGTTTTCAATGTGCCAATCTTTTACTATCTATATTCAAAAATTGGCGAGAGCAACGAATCCAGAATCGAGATGGGAAAAGCCCTGGCAGAAACTGCCGCACAGCTTTCCCGCTATCGCTATTCTATTATTATGGAGGAGCAGGCAAAAAAGGAGCGCCACGAGCTTAAGAATAAATATTTTTACATTCAGACACTGCTTAAGGAAAATAAGCTGGACCAGCTGGATAGCTTTTTGACCGAACACATCGGCGAGCTGGCTTCCAGCGACACAGGCATCTACACCAACAACAGCCTTATCGACTACATCCTTAGCACCAAGCTGGAGTTGGCAAAGAAGCACCATATTAAAACCTATTCGGAAATTCTCATTCCAGAAAAGGTAAACATCAACGAGGAATATTTCTGTACTGTACTTTTGAATCTTTTTGACAACGCCATCGAGGCCAGCAAAAAGGAGCACAATCCTGACATTCAGATTTACCTGAATACCCGAAACAATTACCTGGTATTCTGCATTAAAAATAAGGTTTCCTTTGACGTCCTAGAGACAAATCCAAATCTGGAGACCTCAAAGCCTGACGCTGCAAGCCACGGCCTTGGAATGAAAATAATAAAAAGAGCCGTCAGAAAATCCAACGGCATCTTTGATACATCTATGGAAAGCGGATATTTTGTAGCTACGGTAATGTTCCCGGTGCTGAAGTAGGTTATTTTCTACTTAGCTCTATACCTATGGCTTTAATTGGTACAACGGTTGAATCACCTGGTACGTAGATGGAAAAGCTGTTTATACAACAACAAACAACATCCCAGATACATCTGGCAGCAATGGACAAAAATGGGAAATATATCCTTCAGCAAATAACACCTACAAAATCATCAATCACAACAGCGGTAAAAGCATGAACGTTTCCTGGGGAAGCAACTCTGCCAATGCAAATATTGAGCAGTACAAAGATACAGATGAAAACTATGAGCTTTGGTGGATTGATGTAGCTAATTAATCCACCAACGTTCATAGTCTCCTATAACTTGTTTTTTACATTTTTTTTCATATTACTTATGTATAATTCTAAAACATAATAAAGTAGAAATCTAATTTAAATTGTTTTGGAAGGGATAAAAATGCGAATAGCAGCAGATGGGTATTATCACAAATTAGATAGTTTCTTTAAAGAACTATACACAAATGGCCATATTACCGATGAGGAGTATGGCAACTATAAGAAGAATAAGTGGAAAATGCTAATTATTCAGCTATTGCCATTTATATTTATGCTAATTGTTTTATTGGTAGGAGCAATCATTTATTATACTGGTTACTCATATAAAGGTGAAACCTCTGAGAATACTGCACTCTTTCTCATAACTATGGGTGTTGTGGTAATGATAATGGCCCTATTTTACACACTACCATTAGGATTTATAACTAAATCAGGGCGCAGAATGGCAGATATTCGTCAACTGTACAAAGAGGATATTCTATTTGATAGTAATTCATTACCTACAGTAAAAGGAATCATAAATGGAGAAATGGATAGGCCGATTTCTTTTAAAGAATGGAGAGCTACTATAGTCTTGTTTTTATTACCAATTCTAATTGTCGGTCTTTCAAGCATTGACGTAATACAACAAAGGCATGAAAGAGTAAAATATGAAAAAATCCTTGAACAAAAACCTCAAGTAAATAAATCTACGGGGACAGGTGACCTTGCTGCAGTAATGGATACATTAAAAAATGATTTTGCGAAAGAAGATGTATATTATTACATAGCAGGAGAAAAGGATTATTCTGAGACAGATTTATTTTTGATAGTGATTCTTGCTGATGAAAACAAAGACGAAGTTTATATGGCTCATTTCCCTGTAAAGGATGAACGTTCGTATTCCTTGGACTATTTTATATATAAATCTGACGCTATATCAGTAGAGCAGGTTAAGAAAAAAGCTGATGGGAAATTATAACAGATAAGGAGTATCTCATGCATGGAATGATTGGACCAATATTTGGTGGTATTGTGGCAATAATTGGGATTTCCTGGGTTATATTCAATTTCATAAAAGGAAGAAGACTTGCCATAGAGGCGGAATGCGCCTTAGATACAACCTTTACAGTCACCTGTACAAAGTGTAAAAACACATATGAAGTTGCTTTACCTATTTTTATTAAGTATGCAGCCATAGGATTACTCCCACCGATTATTATCATGAAAATTCTAACTAAAATATTCTAAAAAATTATTACATTTCTGTGTTTGTCGAAAACTTATTGATAACTCTCGACAACAATGTAACGGAAACTACCATCATGATTATCTCTGTGATTGGCTGAGCTTTTATCATGCCTTGGAATCCAAAAAGATGATTTAAAAATAATAAAAGTGGAACATATAAGAACAGCTGTCTCACCAGTGTGATTCCAAATGCGTATTGTGGCTGGCCCATGGCCTGGAAGGAGGTACGGCTCATAGAGATTGCCCCTACAAATGGCAGGATGAACATGATTGTTCTAAGTACCATGGAGCCTGTTGCTATAACCTCAGGTGACTGAGTAAATAATCCGATAAGCTGAGGGGCGAATATTCCAAAGATAGCCATTACACAAAGTTCAACAGAACTTACAACCATTACACCTGACTTGAGAATGCT
>JAEEGL017344240.1_pt1 | contig 15194 bp, 14 predicted proteins | sample 9134231 | NCBI WGS metagenome assembly JAEEGL01 (sample SAMN16246548, study PRJNA631951) | gut metagenome | biome: gut microbiome; feature: rumen; material: fiber-attached | host: Bos | place: Iran: Karaj | collected 2018-10 | reverse complement strand
GTGGGGGACGCGCACCGCGCCGCCGCGGCTCGCGGCCGCGCGGCGGGTGAAGGCCCAATTCGCGGCCTGGTCGGGGAAGACGCCGGTGTGCTTGAAGCTCATCGGCTTGATGTTGAACGTGATCCCGCGGTAGCCGATCGTCCAGCTCTCGGGCAGGGAGAAGACCTCCCAGCTCCCGCCGCCCTGGTTGGAGCGGTGGTAGACGGCGTCGACCTTTTTCCAGCTCACGGCCGCGGGCCAGATGGCCTGCGGATCGGGGCGCACGAGATACTGTCCGCCCCACTTTTCATATCGCTGACCGCCGCCGCAGTCGAGCAGGCGGTAGTCCTTCCAATCGGACGCGACCCACATGGGCGTTCCTCCTCATACAATACGCATATTCAGACAGCATATTATACATCGTTCCGCCGCCATCCGTCAAGGCGTGGCCGCGGCGGCGAAAAAAACGCCCCGAGGCCTTGCCACGGTGCGCAGAATAGGCTATACTGTATCCATCATGGCACCGATCCCCCATGACCCAAAGAAAAGGAGGCTGAAATATGGAACGCTTCAAAAAGCTGACGCTGCTGCATTCCAACGACATGCACGGCGACTTTCTGGCCGAGCAGGTGGACGAAAAACTGATCGGCGGCGTCTCGCTGCTGTCCGGCTATGTGAGCCGCACGCGCCGCGAGGAGCCGAACACGCTCTACTGCATCGCGGGCGACATGTTCCGCGGCTCCGTCATCGACTCGGAGTTCGAGGGCCTTTCGACCATCGAGATCATGAACGCCATCTCGCCAGACGTCGTCACGATCGGCAACCACGAGACGGACTACGGCGTCGACCACCTGCTGTTTTTGGAGAAATGCGCCAAGTTCCCCATCATCAACAGCAACATGTTCATCCGCACCAACCACGCGCGCCTGTTCCAGCCCTTCAAGATCCTGGTGGTGGACGGGATGAAGATCCTGTTCATCGGCATCCTCACCGAGCAGGTGCTGGCGCAGACGAAGAACCAGGGCCTGATCGGCACCTTCGTCGACATCGACGACGCCGCCAAGGAGATCGGCGTCATCTGCAACACATACAACGCCATCGACATCGACCTGACGGTGCTTCTGACGCACATCGGCTTTGAGGAGGACAAGCAGTTGGCCTCGCTGCTCGACCCGAGCTGGGGCGTCGACCTCATCATCGGCGGCCACTCGCACACCTTCCTCGAGGAGCCCGCCATCGTCAACGGCATCCCCATCGTGCAGGCCGGCACCGGCACCGACCAGATCGGCCGCTTCGACATCGTCGTGGACACCGACAACAACTGCCTGGCCAGCTACACCTGGAAGAGCATCCCCATCAACGCCGAGACCTGCCCGCGCGACGAGGAGCTGGAAAAGGTGCTGATGAACTTCAAGAGCACGACGGACGCCAAGTACACCCGCGTCATCACCCGCTTCAACCGCGAGCTGACCCATCCCACGCGCACGCAGGAGACGTCGCTGGGCTGCGTGCTGTGCGACGCGCTGCGCGAGAGCCTCAGCGTCGACATCATGCTGCTGGGTTCCGGCAGCGTGCGCACCGAAAAGCTCGGCCCGCTCGTCATGCTGTCCGGTCTGGTGGAGACGTTCCCCTACGACGGGCCGATCTATCTGCTGCACGTCAAGGGCGAGCAGCTCAAGCGCATGCTGCGCTACATGCTGCGCGAGGAGGTCTTCGCCGGGGCGCACAGCGAGTTCTTCCAGCTCTCCGACGGGCTGCACGTGGTGTGGTCGCGCTCGAAGCAGGAGTACGAGGCCTTCGACTTCCGCGGCGCGCCGCTGCAGGAGGAGGCTGTGTACACCGTCGGCCTGCAGATGTACCACTACACGAACTTCGACGCCGATTTCAACATCTCGCTCGACGAGATCAAGCAGAACGGCATGCCGCGCGTCATCTCGACCTCCGACCGCGACATCATCGAGGAGTACCTCTCGTCCCACCAGCACCTCGACCATCAGGTGGGCGACAGGCTGATCGTCAAGGAATAAGGTGTTTTTGCGAGGCGCATGTCCTCGCAAAAAACAGATTCGTTACGGCGCAACGCGCCGAAACGGTCATCTTCAGGAAAGTACATTTTGCCAAATACGTTTTTCGACAAACTTAAAAGGCCGCCGTACGGCGGCCTTTTTCTTTATGCGATCGGTTCCCTTATGCGATGGGCTCGTAGAGCTGGCCGGCGTCGTCCTTGACGATGTCGCCGTAGGAGGGATAGACCGTGACGACGGTGTCCTCGGGCCCCTTGAGCATCGCGTGATCCTCTTCGATGCGCAGCAGCTCATAGCGGTCCTCGCCGATGTCGCGGTAGCGGATGTAGAAATCGGCATAGCGGTGCGGCTCCTCCTCCGGGACCTCGCCGTCCTCGTCGTCCTCGGCTCCGCGGTCGGTGATGTGGCAGTAGAAGAGCCATATCTTCTCCAGCGCCAGCAGCACGAACGGCAGCGTCGCCAGCCACAGCAGCCGGCCGCGCAGGCGGTCGGCCAGCGCCATGATCAGCACGGCGTGCAGCCCGAACTGCAGCGGCAGCTCGAGCAGCGCCAGGAAGCGGTACTCGGCCGACCAGACGAACCACAGGAACATCACCACGGCGAACGCCAGCGCGAACATGGCCATGGCGTCGGCGCTCCCGGGGCCCATCAGCCTGTCGAGATAGCCGGCCTCCTGCTCGTCGAAGCCCATGGCGCCGCGCAGCAGCTCGTAGCCGTAGCTCAGCACGACCTGCACGATGTCGGTGCGGTGCATCAGCCAGTGCAGCAGCCCCAGCGAGCCCGCGTATGCCGTGAAGTAATGCTTCTCCGGTTTTTCGTATGAGGTGCACATGATGAGGTACGACAGCACGACGCAGCCGCCGATCATCAGTTTCAACAGCGTGTTCATTTCTCCCATCGCTTCGTCCTCCGGCGACAAGCGCTAAACCATTTGCTCGGGATGATACAGCTCGTCGAAGCGCTCGGGCGTGAGGAACCCGAGGCGCACGCAGGCCTCGCGCAGCGAGATGTTCTCCTTGAAGGCCAGCTTGGCCGTCTTGGCGGCGTTGTCATAGCCGATATGCGGGCTGAGGGCCGTGACGGTCATCAGCGAGCGGTCGAGGTTCTCCTTCATCCTGGCCCTGTCGGCCCTGATGCCGCTGACGCAGTTCTTCTCGAACGAGCGGATCGCGTCGGTCAGCAGCCGCACGGACTGCAGGAAATTGTAGATGCACACGGGCATGAAGACGTTGAGCTCGAAGTTGCCCTGCGACGAGGCCATGCCGACGGCGACGTCGTTGGCCATCACCTGCACGGCGACCATCGTCACCGCCTCGCACTGCGTCGGGTTGACCTTGCCCGGCATGATCGAGCTGCCCGGCTCGTTCTCGGGGATCGTGATCTCGCCCAGGCCGCAGCGCGGGCCGGAGGCCAGCCAGCGCACGTCGTTGGCGATCTTCATCATGTTGGCGGCCAGCGCCTTGAGGGCGCCGTGGGCGAACACCAGCTCGTCCTTGGCCGTCAGCGCGTGGAACTTGTTGGGCGCGGTGCGGAACGGGCGGCCCGTCAGCTCACTGATGCGCGCCGCGACCTCGACGTCGAAGCCCGCGGGCGCGTTGAGGCCGGTGCCGACGGCGGTGCCGCCCAGCGCCAGCTCGTGCAGACCGTCGAGGCTGAGGCGGATCATGTCGCGCCCCTTCTCGACCATCGCGCGCCAGCCGCTGATCTCCTGCCCGAAGGTGATGGGCACGGCGTCCTGCAGGTGGGTGCGCCCGGTCTTGACGGCGTCGCCGTTCTCCTCCTCGAGGCGCGCCAGCGTGTCGATGAAGCTGTCGAGCACGGGCAGCAGCCCGTCCTCGATCGCGGCGACGGCGGCGATGTGCATCGCCGTGGGGAACGTGTCGTTGGAGCTCTGAGACATGTTGACGTGGTCGTTGGGGTGCAGCAGCTTTTCGCCCGCCAGCTCGTTGCCGCGGCCGGCGATGACCTCGTTGGCGTTCATGTTGGACTGCGTGCCGCTGCCCGTCTGCCAGACGACGAGCGGGAAATGGCCGTCGAGCCTGCCGGCCAGGATCTCGTCGCAGACGGTCTCGATCAGCGCGGCGCGGCGGGCGTCGAGCCTGCCCAGCGCGCAGTTGGCCTGCGCCGCGCCCTTCTTCAGCACGGCGAAGGCGCGGATGATCTCGGGCGGCATCTTCTCGCCGCCGATGTCGAAGTTCTCATAGCTCCTCTGGGTCTGGGCAGCCCAGTACCGGTCGGCCGGCACCTTCATCTCGCCCATCGAGTCGCGTTCGATGCGGTATTCCATAGTCTCTGTCCTCCTTGACGCGCGCGTCAGTTCTTTCTGATATCGCTGCCCGAGGCGGTCAGCTCCGGCACCTCGACGACGAGGTCGCCGTCGGTGGCGGCGGGCTCCTCCTGCGTGCGGACGGTCAGCTCGGCGTCGGTGACAGTGCCGTGCGACACGGGGCGGCGGTGCTGCTTCATATAATACACGACGCCCAATGCCAGCAGGCATACCAGCATCAGCGCGAGAAAGCGGATGTCGAGCGGTTCGGGCTCCTTCTGGTGCTTGAGTTTCTTTTTCATGATCGGCCCTCCGTGGCTTCATTCACCGACAGTATACCACATCGTGCGCCGCTGCGCCAGAAAAAGCGACTTTCTTCGCGCGATTTTTTGCAAATTTCAGCGCGCCGGCAGCCGTCGGACTGCCGGCGGCAGTATCCCCATGCCCTGCCCTCGGCTGATCGGGTCGATATCCGGTGATGACGATGCGCGGTGACGATGCATGCATGCGCGATCGGGGCGTGCGCGATGAAAGGGGATTCGAACCCCGAGCCCGCCCGAGGCCCACCATGCAGATGACGTTGCCGTCGGTGCAGCGCTGCGCGGCTGCGCGCGTCGATATCCGCCCCCGAAAAAGCCTACTTCCGAAGCCCGTTCACTCTTCGATCAGCTCGACTGTCCAGTTGGCCTGCTGCAGGCGGTTGTCGGTCAGCCGCAGCTCCTTCGCCATCGCGTCGGCGCGCTGCTGCAGCTCCGCGGCGGGCACGGCGGCTCTGATCCTGATCTCGGTATTGCGCGCCCGGTAGGCCGACTGCCCGGCGGTGTGCACGAAATCGCGGTAGGCGGCCAGGCGGGCGCTCAGCGCGTCCTTTTTGGCGATGAGCTCCGTCAGCGTCGCGCCGTCGACGACGGTGCGGCCGTTGGTGCGGTTGATCGCTGCCATCAGCCATTCGAGCCGCGCGTAGCAGCCGTCGAGCTCGGCGATCAGCGACGCCGGGTCCTCGGCGGGCGTCTCGCCCTCCTGCACCAGTATGTTGTTTTCGATCCTGCTGCAGAGCTGCGCGAGCTTCCTGTTGAGATCGGCGCGCTCCTGCAGCGCTTCGGCCAGCTTCATATCGTTCTCTCTCCTTTCGCGATGGCTGTCATGCCAGCTCCGGCTTTTTCCTCCGTTTGCTCGCCTGCTCGTAGGCGTAGGCCGCGGCGAGCAGCTTAGGCTCGTCGAACGGCCTGCCGACCAGCGTGATCCCGTAGGGCGTGCCCCGCTGCGTATAACCCGCGGGGACGCAGATCGACGGGTAGCCCGACACCGGCGACAGCCCGCTGAACAGCGGCATCGCCAGCAGGTCGAGCCCGTGCTCCTCGAAAGCCCTGTCGAGCCCGCCGCGCGATACGGCGAGGCATTTCCGCCGCGCCTCGATGTAGACGGGGTCGGTCAGGCCCCTCGCCGCCTTGAGCTGGGCGTCGAGCAGGATGCCCATGCCGTATTTGAGGCCCTCTTTGGGATGGGCCATGTAGAAGGCGATCATCTGCTCCAGCGTGCGCACCTTGCAGCCGGGGCCGGTCGCGGCGAGGTAGGCGTCGAGGCACTGACGGAACTCGTAGAGCATGACCTCGAAGTTGGGCATCTCGGTGGGCACGTCGCACCCCTCGACCAGAACGGCGCCGGCGCCCCGCATATCGTCGAGCGCGCGGCGGGCCAGCGCGGTCTGCTCCTCGTCGAGGTGGCGGCGCCCCTCGGCGGGGCGGGCGTTGTACCAGCTCACGCCCAGGCGCAGGCCCCTGAGCCCTTCGGCCCGCAGGAACGACGTGTAATCCGCCGGGATCAGCGCGTCGACGCCCATCGTGGCGGGGTCGTGCGGATCCTCGCCGGCGAGGACGTTGAGCAGCGCGGCGGCGTCCGCCACCGTGCGCGTCAGCGGCCCGGCGGTGTCCTGGTTGGCCGAGATCGGCACGATGCCGTGACGGCTGACGAGGCCGACGGTCGGCTTGAGGCCGACGCAGCCGTTGATGAAGGCCGGGGCGATGATCGAGCCGTTCGTCTCGGTGCCGACGGCCAGCGCCGTCAGATTGGCCGACACGGCGACGGCGGAGCCGGAGCTCGAGCCGTAGACCTCGGCCTCGGGATCGTAGGGGTTTTTCACCTGCCCGCCGCGCGAGGAATAGCCGCCCTTCATGCCGTAGGCCATGAAGTTGGCCAGCTCCGTCATGTTGGCCTTGCCCAGGATCACGGCCCCGGCCGCGCGCAGCCGCGCGGCCACGCCGGAATCATAGGGCGCGAAATTGTCGGCCAGCGCCAGCGAGCCGGCGGAGGTGTGCAGCTTGTCGCAGGTGTTGATGTTGTCCTTGAGCAGCACGGGCACGCCGTGCAGCGGCGACAGCACGCGCCCCTGGGCGCGCAGGCGGTCGAGGGCGCGGGCGGTCTCGCTCGCGTCGGGGTTGAGCTCGAGCACGGAGTTGAGCGCGGGGCCGCTCCTGTCGACGGCGGCGATGCGCGCCATGTAGTCGAGCACGAGCTGCTCGCTCGTCAGCTCTCCGCTCTCGAAGGCCTGACGCAGCGATGAAACGGTGCATTCTTCCAGCGTGAACAAGGATATCGCCTCTTTCCGTTTTTTTGTTTCATTATCGCACAGCGGGAGACAAATTGCAACACGGCCGCGGTGAGAGGCGCGGCCGTGATTTTCTTCTTTCTTCCAGACGGCTTTTGTGTTATACTGAGATCATCAAACAACCCCGGAGGCATTGCGGATGAACCCCTACTATCCGCACCTGTTCAGTCCGCTCAAGGTCAAGAAGACCGTCTTCCGCAACCGCATCATCGCCGCGCCCACCGGCATGAAGGAGCTCTCGGAACTCTGGCACCCAGTGACCAAGAACGTCGACCTGCTCAAGCGCCGCGCGCAGGGCGGTGATCGACTTCGCCTGGATCGGCGACTGCTATGAGCCCGGCCTGATCCGCACAGCCGTGCGCCAGGGCTATGACACGGCGATGAGCCTTTAAACGATCAAACAAACAGGAGGCGTTATACATGAAAAACCCCCACAAGCTGCTGCATGACCCCGCGATCATCGCCAATGTGGAATCCCTGCGCCGCATCGACGAGCGCGGGATGCTGTACGAAATGACGGTCGACTGGGACTATTACCAGATCCCGCCCGAGCTGGTACCCGCGCTGAGCGCCGGCTGCTCGACGCTGTTCATGCCCAATCTCGAGGGCGAGGCCGTGATGTACCGCAACTACGATTTCCGCCACTATGTGCACAACGACCCCGCCCAGGGGCTGACGAACGTGGCCGTGGTGGTGCACGGGCGCAATCCCAAAGCCAAATACAAGTCTGTCGGCGTCAGCGACGCCTTCTGGCTCGACAACAAAGAGGGGCGTTTCATCACCGGCAGCCTCGACGACGGCGTCACGGATATCTCGACGCTGGCCGTCAGCCCCTTCATGGTGATGGACGGCCTCAACGAGGCCGGCCTCTGCCTGAGCATCATGGCGCTGACCGTGACGCCTGAGTGGACGCCCATCGACTACGAAGAGGGGCTGAAGCTGGCGGAGAACCCCTACAAGTTCACCCGCAGGCTGGAAAAGAGCGGCGAGGAGCCCTCGCCCTTCGACAAATACGTGCCGGTGGGCGGCGTGACGCTGAACACCGCAGACCGCCTGGCCTGGCGCTGCAGCAAGGCGACGCCGGCGCAGCATGTGCCGGGCAGACCCGACGCCTCGCACGTCACGCTGATGCGCCTGATGCTCGACGGCTGCGCCACCGTGGAGGAAGCCGTGGCGCTGGCCGGGCGCTTCAACATCAGCAGCGTGCTGCCCGGCGCCGATTTCCACGTGCTGGTGGGCGACCGCACGGGCAAGGCCGTCGTGCTGGAATGGAACGGCGACGAGATGGCCGTGACGCCCAGTCAGTGCTGCACGAACTATCGCCTGAGCTATGAGGACGGCTTCCGCGACAGGGACCGCCGCTACGAATGCCTCGCCGCGGGGCTCGAGCGCTTCCCCGACAGGATGCCGGAGCTGAGCGGCGAGGCGCTGATGGCGCTGGTGTCGCAGTCGCCCGACAACGGCGTGGACCGCGGCAAGACGCTGTTCACCTGCGTCTATCACACGGCGCAGCAGACGCTCAAGCTGTTCCTCGACGGCGACTTCTCGCAGAGCTGGAGCTTCGATTTATAAGCCGCCATACAAAAGACTGCCGCGATCCATTGGGATCGCGGCAGTTGTTTTGTGGTTTATCAGCGATAGATGATATCGTCGCGCTTGGGTCCGGTGGAGATGATCGTGATGGGATAGCCGATCTTCTTCTCGATGAACTCGACGTATCTGCGCGCGTTCTCGGGCAGATCCTCGTACCTGCGGCAGCCCTTGATGTCGCACTTCCAGCCGTCGACGTATTCGTAGACGGGCTTGGCGCGGTCGAGCAGCGGGGTCACGGGGAAGTCCTCGGTGACGGCGCCGTCGATCTCATAGGCTGTGCAGACGGGGATCGTGTCGAGATAGCCCAGCACGTCGATCAGGCTGAGGCAGACGTCGGTGCAGCCCTGCAGCATGCAGCCGTACTTGACGGCCACGGTGTCGAGCCAGCCCATGCGGCGCGGGCGGCCGGTGGTGGCGCCGTATTCGCCGCCGTCGCCGCCGCGGTCGCGCAGCTCCTGCGCCTCGTCGCCGAAGATCTCGGAGACGAACGCGCCGGCGCCGACGGCCGAGCTGTAGCTCTTGACGACGACGATGATCTGCCTGATCGCCCAGGGCGGGATCGCCGCGCCGACGCTGGCGAAGCCCGCCAGCGGCGAGGACGAGGTGGTGAAGGGATAGATGCCGTTGTCGGGGTCCTTGAGGGAACCGAGCTGGCCCTCGAGCAGGATCGTCTTGTCCTCGCGCACGGCCTTGTTGAGCAGCACGGCGGCGTCGCCGACGAAGGGGCGCAGGCGCTCGCGCAGTGAGGTGAGCCGGTCGAACAGCTTCTGCGGGTCGAGCAGCTCGTCATAGTGATACAGCGCCGTCAGCGTGGCGTTCTTCTGCTCGCAGACGCTCCTGAGCTTGGCCATCAGGCGCTCGTCGTCGTACAGCTCGCAGACCTGCACGCCGATCTTGAGATACTTGTCGGAATAGAACGGTGCGATGCCCGACTTGGTGCTGCCGAAGCCCTTGCCGCCCAGGCGCTGCTCCTCCAGCGCGTCGAACAGCACGTGATAGGGCATGACGACCTGCGCGCGGTCGGACACGACGATGTTGGGCATCGGCACGCCCTTGGACGTCACGTCGTCGAGCTCATGGAAGAACTGCTCGATGTTGAACGCCACGCCCTGGGCGATGACGTTGACGATGTTCTGATGGAAAATGCCCGACGGCAGCAGATGAAGGGCAAACTTGCCGTACTGGTTGATGATGGTGTGGCCGGCGTTGGCCCCTCCCTGAAAACGGACGACGATGTCGCTGTTCTCGCCGAGAAGGTCGGTCATCTTGCCCTTGCCCTCGTCGCCCCAGCAGCCGCCTACGATCGCGCGTACCATATTGGCGTTCCTCCTTTATATGATGCGAAAATGAAGTCCTGTCGCGGGCCGGACGCATCCTGACCCAGTTAAATATTATATAGGACTTTTGGCTCGAATGCAAGCGCATAATCGCGCCGCGACGGCAAAAACTACGCGCGGGGTGATTGATATGCGCATGAACCGGAACGAATACAAGCGGCTGAGCGAGGGGCTGAGCGCGCCGTCGCCCTCGGCGAAGAACGTGCCGGCGGCTTTCCTCGTCGGCGGAGCGCTGTGCGCGCTGGCCGAGGGGATCAAGACGCTGTGGCTGCGCGGCGGGCTGACGGAGAGCGCCGCCTCCTCGCTGACCTCGGTGTGCATGATCGCGCTGGGCGTACTGCTGACGGGGCTGGGGCTTTTTGCCAGCCTGGCGCGCTTCGCCGGGGCGGGGACGCTGGTGCCCATCACCGGCTTTGCCAACTCGATGGCCTCGCCGGCGCTGGAGTTCCGCACCGAGGGGCTGATCACCGGCACGGCCGTCAAGATGTTCTCCATCGCCGGGCCGGTGCTGGTGTTCGGGATCACGGCCAGCGTGGCGTACGGCGCGGTCCTCGTGCTGCTCTCGATGATATAAAAAAGCTCCCTGACGGGAGCTTTTTTATCGTTGATCTCACTTTTTGAGCTTGCGGCACTCGTCGACGAAGGCCGCGAAGAGCGGCGTGGAGTCGGGGCCGTCAAGGGGATCGGGGCGGTCGCCGCGCATGCGCTCGGGATGGAACTGGAAGCCCCAGATCGGCAGGCTCTCATGCTCGGTGGCCTCGATGACGCCATCGGGCGAGACGCCCGTCACCCTGAAGCCGGGGGCGAGGTCCTTGATGGCGTTGCCGTGGCGGGAGTTGACCGTGAAGCCCGTGCCCCAGACGCGCTCGATGAACGAGCCGGGGACCGTCTGCACCGTGTGGCTGGAGAGAATGTGTTCGACGCCCTCGCGCTGGGCGAAGCCGTTCTTGTTGCGGCCGCCCTCGAAGACGTTGATGATCTGCTCGCCGAGGCAGATGCCGAAGATCGGCTTGCCGGCCTTCTTGAAGGCGAAATAGAGCTCGCGGTCCAGCACCACGCGCTTGCGCCCGGAGATGGAGCCGTTGCGCTCCATGAGCTGGGGACGGGGGCTGTAGGAGAACGATCCGGTGAGCACCAGGCCGTCGCACAGCCGCGCCATGTCCTCGGCGCAGCCGTCCTCGTACATCAGCACGGGCACGCCGCCCGCGGCCGTCACCGCGTTGACGTAGCTCTTGTTGGTGGCCCAGCCCTCGCGCTCGAACTTGGGGTCGTATCCGCCGCCGCCGTTGATGCAAATCAGAGGCTTGCTCATGTTACCTGCCCTCCTTGATCATGTCGATGAACATGCGGAACACCGCGTCGTTCTGCTCATAGCCCTCGCAGCTGTGCTCGGGGTTCCACTGCACGCCGACGATCGGCTTCGTCTCGTGCTCGAAGGCCTCGATCACGCCGTCCTCCGCCGCGGCGACGGCCTTCAGGCCCTCGCCCAGCCTGTCGCAGGCCTGGTTGTGGAACGAGTTGACGGTCGCCTCGCCGCCGAGATAGCGGTACAGGCGGCTGTCGGGCTGCACGGCGATCTTCTGGTAGCCGTAGCCGTGGGTGTAGAGGCTGTAGCTGGCGTCGACCTCGCTGTAGCCGCCCGCGACGTCGTCCTGATAGCCGTCGCCGTTGAGGTAGATGCGCGGCGGGATCTGGCGCTGCAGCGTGCCGCCCAGCAGGGCGTTGATCACGTGCGCGCCGCGGCTGACGCCCAGCACCGGCTTGCCGGCCTTGAGGAAGGCTGCGGTGATGGCGAAATCGAAGTCGTCCTTGGCGGTGTTGACGTCCATGACGTTGGCAAAGCTGCCGACGGTCTGGCCGTAGCGGAAGGGGTGGATGTTCTGGATGCCGACGACGATCAGCGCGTCGGCCGCCTGCACGTACTCGTCGATGCAGCGGAACGAGGCGGCGCCGAACGGCACGCCGCCGGCGCGGCGCACGCAGTCGCCGTATTCCTTGGCCATGTAGTACACGTCGCCGAAGGCGTCGGTGATGTCCTCCGCCGTGATGGCGACGACCGGTCTTTTGTCCATATCGCTCTCCCTCTCTGTCTGGTTTATTTCAGGTATTCCCGCAGCGCCTCGGCGCGGTCGGTGCGCTCCCAGGGCAGGTCGACGTCGTCGCGGCCGAAGTGGCCGTAGGCGGCCGTCTGGCGGTAGATCGGGCGGCGCAGGCCCAGCGTCTCGATGATCGCGGCGGGGCGCAGGTCGAACGTGTGCGACACGGCATCGGCGATGCGCTCGGCCGGGATCGCGCCGGTGCCGAAGGTCTCGACGAACACCGACACGGGATGCGCCACGCCGATGGCGTAGGCCAGCTCGATCTCACAGCGGCGCGCCAGCCCGGCGGCCACGACGTTCTTGGCCGCGTAGCGGGCCATGTAGGCGCCGCTGCGGTCGACCTTCGTCGGGTCCTTGCCCGAGAAAGCGCCGCCGCCGTGGCGCGAATAGCCGCCGTAGGTGTCGACGATGATCTTGCGGCCCGTGAGGCCGCTGTCGCCCTGCGGGCCGCCGATGACGAAGCGGCCGGTGGGGTTGATGAAGTACCTGGTGCGCGCGTCGATCAGCTCCTGCGGCAGCGCCTTTTTGACGACCTCCTCCATCACGCCCTCGCGCAGCGTGACGAGCGCGGTGTCGGCCGAGTGCTGGGTGGAGATCACGACGGTGTCGATGCGCAGCGGCATGCCGTCCTCGCCGTATTCCACGGTCACCTGGCTCTTGCCGTCGGGCAGCACGAAGGGCAGGATCGCGTTCTTGCGCACATAGGCCAGCCTGCGCGTCAGGCGGTGGGCGAACATGATGGGCGCCGGCATGAGCTGGGGCGTCTCGGTGCAGGCATAGCCGAAGACCATGCCCTGGTCGCCCGCGCCGATGAGATCGAAGCGGTCATTGCCGTTGATGCGGTGCTCGACGGCGTTGTCGACGCCCATGGCGATGTCGGGCGACTGCTCGTCGATCGAGGTCAGCACGGCGCAGGTCTTGTAATCGAAGCCGTAGGCGGCGTCCGTATAGCCGATCTCCTGCACGGTGCGGCGCACGATGGAGGGGATGTCGGCATAACCCTCGGTCGACAGCTCGCCCATCACCATCACCATGCCGGTGGTGGCCACGGTCTCGCAGGCGACGCGGGCGTTTTTGTCCTGCTGCAGCAGATTGTCCAAGACGGCGTCGGAGATCTGGTCGCAGACCTTGTCGGGATGGCCCTCGGTGACGCTCTCGGAGGTGAACAGCTTGTTGCGCATAGTATCTTTCCTTTCGCATGGCGGCGTCGCGGCCGCCGATAAAACTCCACCGCGTATTATATCACATCGCGCGCCGCCTGGCTATGCGCGAATTGGCGGCTTTGCACGACAATTCGCCCGGTTTGTCGTGCAAAAAAACGAAAATCAGGCGAAGTACCCGCCCCTGTCGAGATAGTTGTCGCCGCGGTCGGGCAGGATGACGGCGATCTGGCGCCCGAACATGCCCACCTGCTGGCCGAGGAACACCGCCGCCGCCAGCGCCGCGCCCGACGACGGGCCGCACAGCAGCCCCTCGGTCAGCGCAAGCTGATGCGCGGCCTCATAGGCGTCGGAGGTGCGCACGCGGATCACCTTGTCGAGGATATAGCGGTTCAGCGTCTCGGGCACGAAGCCCGGCCCGATGCCGGTGATGTCGTGGCGTGTGGGCATGCCGCCCGAGATCACCGGGCTGTCGGCAGGCTCCACGCCGATGATCTGGCAGTCCGGCAGGTGCATCTTCAGCGCCTCGCCGCAGCCGGTGATCGTCCCGCCCGTGCCGATGCCGGCCACGAGGGCGGCGATCTGCGGCAGGTCGCGCAGCAGCTCCGGCCCGGTCGTCCCGCGGTGCGCCAGCGGGTTCCCGGCGTCCTCGAACTGGTCCATCAGAAAGCCGCCGGGGTGCTGCTGCAGCAGCGCCTGCGCGCGCTCGCGCAGGCCCTTGACACCGCCGGACGACGGGCTGACGACGACCTGCGCCCCCAGCGCCCGCGCGCGGCGGATGTCCTGCATCGTCATGGTGTCCTGTGCGGCCAGCACGCATCTGAGGCCCAGCATCGCGCAGACCTCGGCGGCCGACACGCCGCCGGAGCCGCCCGTCAGGCACACGACGGTGCCGCCCTTTTCCAGGCGGCCGTCGCGCAGCGCCGCCGTGATCATCCCCAGCGCCGCGCGATCCTTGACCGTGCCGGCGGGATTGAGGAACTCGCACTTGCCGTAGAGCTCGGCGCGGCAGGAATAGGCCGCCTCGAAGCGGCGCAGCCGCACCAGCGGCGTGTCGCCGATCAGCTCGCGGGCGTGTTGATAAACGGCCATATCATGCTCCTTTCCGATAAACGGGCGTTCAAGTATTCAAAAAGCCGATCGAAAGCGCGATTTTCATGCAAAAAAGTGCGCCGCGGCGCGAAAAATCGGCAAAATCGAGGTTGTTTTTTTCCCTCTTTAATGTTAGTATATACGTGGAGGGGGATCAAGTCAAAGGAAATCGCTTGACCGCCTTTTTCCCCGCGTCCGAAATCATGTGAAGGTCATTATGACAGATCACAAAATAACAGGAGGAATACCACAATGAAGTACAATCGCACGTTCAACTTCTCCGCCGGCCCTGCCATGATGCCGGAACCCGTTCTCGAAGAGATCCGCGACGAGATGATGAACTATCAGGGCTCCGGCATGTGCGTCATGGAGATGAGCCACCGCTCCAAGGTCTTTATCGACATCGCTGCCGAGGCTGAAAAGGATCTGCGCGAGCTGATGGGCATCCCCGACAATTATAAAGTCCTGTTCGTGCAGGGCGGCGGCACGCTGCAGTTCGCCATGGTCCCCATCAACCTGCTGAAAAACGGCGTGGCCTGCTACGTCGAGACTGGCTCCTGGTCCAAGAAGGCCATTGCCGAGGCCAAGAAGTACGGCGAGGTCAAGATCGTCGCCTCTTCCGCCGACAAGAACTTCAGCTACATTCCTGACTGCTCCGACCTCGACATCCCCGAGAACGCCGATTACGTCTACATCTGCGAGAACGAGACGATCAACGGCACCACCTATCACAAGCTGCCCAACACCAAGGGCCACATCCTGGTTTCCGACCAGTCCTCCATGTTCCTGTCCCGTCCCTGCAACGTCAGCGACTACGGCCTGATCTGGGCTGGCGTGCAGAAGAACGTCGGCCCCGCCGGCATGAGCATCGTCATCGTCCGTGAGGACCTCATCCGCGACGACCTCGATCCCAAGACCCCGATCTATCTGAAGTACGCCACGCACGCCGGCGCCGACAGCATGTACAACACCCCCAACTGCTGGGCCATCTACTGCTGCGGCAAGGTGTTCAAGTACCTCAAGAGCATCGGCGGTCTGG
>JAEEGL017173677.1_pt1 | contig 15194 bp, 8 predicted proteins | sample 9134231 | NCBI WGS metagenome assembly JAEEGL01 (sample SAMN16246548, study PRJNA631951) | gut metagenome | biome: gut microbiome; feature: rumen; material: fiber-attached | host: Bos | place: Iran: Karaj | collected 2018-10 | reverse complement strand
GACACCCTCGTCGCCGCTGCGGATGTGGCTCAACAACGACGATGACAGCGGGGCCGTTCAGGAGGATTCCGTCAAGGACGCGCCGGGGGAGGGTTCGTCCGACAGCGGCGACAATGTCGTCGATGGACTATCCGACCTCGTTGACTTCTTCCCCGTTCACATAGGCTTTGGAGAAGCGCTCGACACCATCCTTGGCATTCCCGGCATCAATGCTTCAGATGTTGAAGTGCGGCTCTCTTGCAATGGCGCGGCTCTAGGTTGCGTGGAGACGGGGTTCCTGGCAAGCGAGGCAGGGAAGCACCTCTCCAACCCGAACGTCGGTCTGGGAAGCGCCGTTGTATCTACAGTGGACACGAATATAACAATGCTCTCGCAATCTTTTTCCTCGGCCATGAGGCAGAATCCCGCCAAGGGGGTTGTCCTGCTCGAAGGCAAGACGCGCAGCTCCGAGGGAACTGCCGCGATGCTGACGGCGGAACTCCGCTACGACGGCACCAATGTGCTTGCGGCCACGCTCCCCGTCCTCGTCGCGCCAGTCGAAGAGTTTTACAGGTGGTACAACTTCCGCGCCGTCGCGGGCGGAGCCGTGTCGAACGCCAGCGACACGGAAGCCCCTGATGCATTCCCCGATTCGGCAAGTGACCAAAAAAACATCGTCTTCATCCACGGCTTCAGCGTGAACGAGCAAGGCGCTCGCGCCTGGAGCGCGGAGATGTTCAAGCGGCTCTGGCAGAGCGGCTCCAACTCAAAGTTCCATGCCGTGACGTGGCGCGGGGATGAGGGCTTGCCCGACGGATTCCATTACCACGACAACGTTGAGAATGCATTCGCGACGGCATCGACATTCGCCTCGCAGTTTTCGTCGCTCTCTGGCGAAACGACCGTCATCGCGCACAGCCTCGGCAACATGGTCGTCTGCTCTGCAATCCAGGATCACGGCTTCCGCCCCGACCGCTACTTCATGCTCAACGCCGCCGTCCCCGCCGAGGCGTTCGACGAATCCGAGTGGGATGACACGGCATTGTTCAATCCGATGGTTCATCAGGAATGGGTGAGCTATCCTTCCCGGACATGGGCGAGCCATTGGCACGACCTCTTCCAGACCAACGACATTAGGCATGGGTTGACATGGACCAACCGCTTCGCCGATGTCCCAGTCCTTACAGACCTCTACAACTACTATTCCACAGGCGACGAAGTCCTTGCGGTTTACGACACACCCGACGCGGATAGCAGCGGAAAGATAACCATATCAAGTGGGACCGGCGGCTCCCTCCGGAACCACTCATGGCAGAAGCAGGAGCGCTTTAAGGGACGCTACGGCATCGACCCGCTGGCCGGGTTCGGGGGTACCTCGGACATGGGATGGGGGTTCTCCGTGCTTGGCTTTTGGGAGTTGGGTTCTCCTCCTATGTACACAAACTACTATGTCAATGGCGTATTGGCCATGACCCATGTTCGAATTACACGCTACACTTCCGCGCAGGCTGGTGCCGCTATTGATGCGCAGCTCGCTTCCGATCCCGTTTTTAGGCATGATTTGATGGTAGGTATCCCATCGGACAGCATGTCCGATGCCGATAAGGTTTTTCATCTTGCGCGGGGTGTGCCGGCTTTAAGCGGTCCGGTTGGAAGCAGGGGTGTTCTTGGCAAGGGCTTTGCCGCAAACAAGGACATGAACGAACACCCAGATGCTTCAACTTGGCCAAGAGGTGGCGAAGAGTCGTTCAACGGCTGGCGGCATAGCGACATAAAGGATGTCGCATTCCCGTTTGTATTTCAGACGTTCCGAAACTTTGTCCAAGGAGGAAGTCAATGAAAGGCAGTTATCGCACGGCAGTTGCATTTGTGGTATTTGCATCGCTCCTCTTGTATTTTGGACTGCGCCTACGCAACTCAATCCGCAGCATTGATGCAAACGGCTCTTGTGGCGACCATAAAGCCAATTCAGCCCAAGCCAGTAGTCGAACAATGGATTTTAGCATTCGTTCTTCGGGAATCCGGGCAAATGCTCCAACTATGGAAGACACCATCAGGCTTGTCACATATCCGGATTCCATCTGGGGACAGTTCCGTGCGGAAAACAATGACAGGTTCAATGAAATTCTACATGGGTTCGAGACCAAAGGGGCGCTGGCACCCATTGACTTGTTTGTCTGCGACGAGAATGGCGATCCAATTCCCGGCGCTTCCGTAAGGTTGTCTTGGTCAACGCCAGACGGCCTCGATCATGACAAAAGAGTCTTCGGAACGACTGACTCAACAGGACACTTCTCCGCAGAAGAGCGTTCAATCTGGGCTGTTGGATGGCGTGTCGAAAAGGATGGTTATTATACCGCATACAGCAATTTGGAGCTTCGGGCATACGCATCCGTTCAGGGCTGGAAAGAACGCCGATGGTTCCGCGCGCCATTCCCCGCAACGGCCATTCTTCGGAATAAGACACCGCACGAAATGTTGTTCCGTACAGTTGAAGAGCGAATGCCGCCTGCCGGAGTCAAAATGGGATTTGATCTAATTGATGGCAAACCAACGCCTCCACATGGCGACGGGCATGTAAGCGACGTAGTTTTTTACGAAGAAGTCGGAGGCCCGTGGGGAAAACGTTCTACAGAAGATAGATCCTCTTCGCTTCACATGGAATTTCCCGGAGACGGCAATGGAGTCGCAGGATTCAAAATGGACGAGTGTTCGAATTTGAAATCTCCGCGATTTGCGCCAGAAGCGGGATATGTGTCGGAGATTGAAAGCGTGGTGCAAGTTTTGAACAGACGCTACTCCGACAAGGACTTAATTCCGCCGAAGAATTATCTTGTCGTCAGGATTAGGTCTTCAATATCTCAGGACGGCATAGTGACAAACGCTCTTTTTGGCAAAATGCGCGGACATTGGTATGTCAACGGCCGGAAAAGGCTTCTCACGTTTTGGACGTGGATAAACGAGAACGCCAATGACCGAAATCTTGAGGACGATAGCGGTAGATGGTGATTTGCGAAACGAGGGAAAGAGTATGAATAATGCGACTGAACAGAAAGCCGCCGCCCGCCGGTTCGCCGAGTTCTGGCGCGGCAAGGGCTACGAGAAGGGCCAGACGCAGCCCTTCTGGATTGACTTGCTCAAAGTTCTCGGGGTAGCAGACCCCGAACGCGGCTTCATCGAATTTGAGGACAAGGCGCACATCGACGCCGCCCACGGCTTCATCGACGGCTACATCCCCGCCACCCGCGTGATGGTCGAGCAGAAGTCCCTTGGCAAGAACCTCCGCGCCGCCATCCCGCAGTCCGACGGTTCCCTCCTGACGCCCTTCCAGCAAGCCAAGCGCTACTGCCTCGACCTCCCCCTCTCGCGCCATCCGCGCTGGATTGTGACCTGCAATTTCGCGGAGTTAGACATCTACGACATGGAGAAGCCAAACGCGGAGCCGGAGCGCCTTCTCCTCGACAATCTCCACGATGAACTCTACCGCCTCCACTTCCTCGTCGATACGGGTTCCGACACCATACGCCGCGAAGAGGAAATCTCCAAGAAGGCCGGGGACGTTGTGGGCCTCATCTACGATGCGCTCCTGAAGCAATACAAAGACCCTTCCAATCCCGAAAGCCTGAAAAGCCTCAACGAGCTTTGCGTCCGCATCGTGTTCCTCCTCTATGCAGAGGATGCCGACGTTTTCACGCATCTTCAATTCCACGACTATCTGGCAAAGCATCACGCCCGCGCCCGCGCCGCGCTCCTAGACCTCTTCCGCGTCCTCGACACGCCGCCTGACAAGCGCGACCCCTACCTTGAAGCCGACCTCGCCGCCTTCCCCTATGTGAACGGCGGCCTCTTCGCAAACGAGAACATCGAGATACCCCAGTTCACGGACGAAATCCTCAACCTCGTTCTCCGCAAGGGCAGCGAGGACTTCGACTGGAAGGACATTTCCCCAACCATCTTCGGCGCGGTGTTTGAATCGACGCTCAACCCGGAGACGCGCCGCTCCGGCGGGATGCACTACACATCCGTCGCCAACATCCACAAGGTCATAGACCCGCTCTTCCTCGACGCGCTCACGCGCCGGGTGGATGAGGCGCTTTCTGGGACATCCGGGACCTCTGCGACTGGGAGCGGCGCGTCCCAGTTGTCCCAGAGGTCGCAGATGTCCCAGTCCTCCCGCGCCGCCCTTCTCACCCTCCAAGCCGAACTGGCTTCGCTGACCTTCCTCGACCCCGCCTGTGGCTCCGGCAACTTCCTCACCGAGACCTACATCGGCCTCCGCCGCCTTGAAAACAGGATCCTCGCCGCGCTCCTTGGCGGCCAGACGATGCTTGACCTCACCGGCGACATGGTGAAGGTCTCATTGTCGCAATTTCACGGTCTCGAAATCAACGACTTCGCCGTCAAGGTCGCCAAGACAGCGCTCTGGATCGCCGAAAACCAGATGCTGCGGGAAACCGAAACCATCGCCCACCGCAACCTTGACTTCCTCCCGCTGAAAAACTACGACGGCATCGTGGAGGGCAATGCCCTGCGGCTTGACTGGCCCCGCGCCGATTACATCATTGGCAACCCGCCGTTCGTGGGCGGCAAAATGATGGATGCCGAACAGAAAGCGGACATGGTTTCGATCTTTGGGAGGAAATGGAAGAATCTCGGCAACATGGACTATGTCTGCTGCTGGCACAAGAAGGCGTTTGACCTTATGGCCGCCAATCAAGCAGCCCGCGCCGCGCTCGTCTCCACGAACTCCATTACCCAAGGACAGGCCGTTGCAAGCCTATTGGGGCCGCTCATGGCGCAAGGCCTCGTCATCGACTTCGCGCATCGCACCTTCCGCTGGGACAGCGAAAGCAACAGCAAGGCGCACGTCCATTGCGTCATCATCGGCTTCCATTCTGGGGGCGCGGGCGGCCCGCCCGCGAATGGGACGACACGCTTCCAGCGTGTCATGGACGCGCAAGATGCGCATCCTACTAACGCGGGCGAGCCGCCCACGCCCCGACAACTCTTCGATGGAGAGCGCGTATCCTTTGTCCCGCACATCAACGGCTATCTTCTACCGGCGCCGGATGTCGTGATAGACAATCGCACCCGCCCTCTCTGCGATGTCCCGGCCATGGATTTCGGAAACATGCCAAACGACGGCGGCAACCTTCTGCTCACGCCGGAGGAGCGCGAAGCCGTTCTCCGCGAGGAACCCGCCCTGTCCTCCGTGATCCGCCCGTTCATTGGAGCCGTCGAGTTCATCAACCGGAAATGCCGCTACTGTTTCTGGCTTGAAGGCACCAGCCCCGCGTTCCTACGCGCCAGCCCCATCCTGCGCGCCCGTGTGGAGGCCGTCCGCGAACTCCGCCTCGCCAGCACCGCCGCGCCAACCCGGGAAAAGGCAAACATCCCGCACCTCTTCTTCTACATCAGCCACCCCGACACCCCATATTTGATTGTGCCAAGCGTCTCGTCTGAACGCCGCCGCTACATTCCCATCGGCTTCATGGACGCGGGAACCATTGCAAGCAATCTCGTCCTGATTGTCCCAAAGGCTACGCCCTATCATTTCGGTGTCCTCACCTCAAACGTCCACATGGCTTGGATGCGAGCGGTGGCCGGGCGACTTGAAATGCGCTACCGCTATTCCAACAAGGTGGTTTATAATAACTTCCCGTGGCCGGAACCAGCGGATGAGCAAAAGAACCGCATCGGAGAGACGGCGAAAGGCATTCTGTCCGCCCGCGAAGCCCATCCCGACTGCACCTTTGCCGACCTCTACGACGATTCCTTCATGCCGCCAGATCTTCGCCGCGCCCATCAGGAGAACGACCGGGCCGTCATGGCCGCCTACGGATTTTCCATCAAGATGACGGAATCTGAATGCGTGGCCGAACTCTTCAAGCGCTACCAGGCGCTTGTTGATGTGACCGGGAAAGGCGCGAAGTAATTTGGAAGGAATGAAGAAATGAGCAAACTCTATCCTTGCCCAGACTGCGGGACACAAGTTTCAAGAAACGCAAATGTCTGCCCAAAATGCGGGCGGCAACTCAATTCCCCGGAGAACATAGCAAAGGGAATTGGTTCTCTTATCGGATTAGCTACGACAATCTGGCTTTTCTGGAAGTTTGGTGTATTCAAAACGCTTTGGGCGATGCTCTGACGCCTGACACGCTTCCTGAATCTGGCCCACAATGGGGAGGGACGCGCTTTGTCGCGTCCGCATCGGCCCGGACGAAGCCGGGCCCTCCCAAGTCCCTAGCCCCTAGTCCCTAGCCCCTAGCCCCACATTGGCAACATTGGTATTGGCTGTTTCCACACTTTCACATTTCCACATTCTTCTCCCCGTTCCCTGTTCCCTGTTCCCCATTCCCCACTCCCTCCGGCACCCACATTCGGCAAAGGCATTTAGCACGAAATCTGCATTTGCACATTTCGTGCTTGACAAATTCCCCTACATGTGAGATTACTGTATGGTGAAAAAAGAGGAAACCTTGTTTTTCAGACAACTACACCCGGTTTTATCTTCGCTACATCCGTCCTAATGAGCGGGTGATAGACAAGGGGGCATTCAAGTTCACCGGAGTTGAGGCGCTTCCTGGATGGGAAACGATACACGGCTCTGATTTACGACGGCCGGCTGTCGCCAAGAGTAGAAGCAGAAGGGTTCTTTGACAGCCTCATCCCTGTGTCAGATCTTCTCAACGTTTAGTGGGCATGACCACGCGGTTGTAAAACAAACTGCCCAAATTTTACATTTTGCGTAAGGGCAAGGCGCATTGGCGCATCAGAAGCGCCTTGGCATGGAAGGTGCTAACTCCCAAGCCATGGACTATGAGGAAAAGTGGCGGGCCGAGCGCGAGCGCACGGCCTTTCTCGCGTTGGACGACGGCGCCGTCTTCCACGGCGTAGCCTTTGGCGCCGCGACGGACGCGCTAGGCGAGGTAGTGTTCAACACAGGGATGTGCGGCTACCAGGAGATTCTCACCGACCCATCCTATGCCGGGCAGTTCGTGACGCTCACCACGGCGGAGGTCGGCAACTACGGCGTGAACGCCGACGACATCGAGAGCCGCAAGCTCTGGCTTTCCGGGCTGGTCATCGGCGACTATTCGACGACTCCAAGCAACTGGCGCAGCGAGAAGAGCCTCGACCAATACCTCCGCGAGAATGGCATCCCCGGCATCTACGGCGTGGACACCCGCGCCCTGACGCTACACATCCGCGAGCACGGCAACCGCCGCGCATACTTGTGCTCTAGCGGAAAGCTAAAAGAAGAGGCAGCCATCGCCAAGGCGCAGGAGTGGCCGGGGCTCGACGGCCAGGACTACGCGGCCAGGGTCACAATAGATAATGTGAAAATGTGGAAATGTGAAAATATGGAAACATCCAATGACCAATTGGACATTGGCTGTTGTCGCTCTTCCACAATTTCACATTTTCAAATTCCCCATATTGTCTGCTATGACTTCGGCGTGAAGCAGAACATCCTGCGCTCGCTGGCATCCTGGGCGAACGTCACCGTCGTGCCTGCGAAAACATCCGCCGAAGATGTGCTCGCCTTGAAGCCAGACGGCGTATTCCTCTCCAATGGCCCGGCCGACCCCGCCGCCGTCACCTACGCCATCGAGAACATCCGCAAGCTCCTTGACTATTCTCGTCCGTTCCAAGCTCCAACCCTCCCAGGCGCGGAGCGCCAAACCTCCCAGGCGCGAAGCGCCAAACTTCCCGGGCGCGAAGCGCCAAACTTCCAAACTTCTCCCCTCCCCATCATGGGCATTTGCCTCGGGCACCAGTTGCTCTCCCTTGCCTGCGGCGCTAAGACTGCCCGCCTCAAGTTCGGCCACCATGGCTGCAACCACCCCGTTAGGAACCTCGCCACGGGCAAGGTCGAAATCACGAGCCAGAACCATAACTTCGCCGTGGTGGCGGAGAGCCTGCCGGACTGCCTTGAAGTGACGCATGTGAACCTCAACGACGGCACGATAGAAGGCGTCCGCCACAAGACCCTTCCCGCCTTTTCGGTGCAATACCACCCGGAGTCCTGCCCTGGTCCGCATGACTCCCAATATCTCTTCGCGGAATTTAAAGAAAAGGTTTTGCTTGCGAAAAATTCCATATTCGGGTAGAATCTAATGTCATGAGTATCTACTCGTTTTTCGCCAATAATCTGAAGGACGACGAGGGACGTTCGCGCAATTTCCTCCTCTTCAGACGGGACGGCATTGAAGTGCGGCGCACATACGGCGAGAGTGCCGAACGCGTCAACAACATAGCCCGCGCAGCCGCGGGGCGCCTTGCTTTGCGCCCGCGCGGCGCGCCTGTCGCGATCATGCTCGACAACTGCGCCGAGTGGATTGAACTGTATCTCGCGCACAACGCCCTCGCCGTTCCGGTGGTGCCGCTTGACCCAAAGCTCAAGCCGCAGGAGATCGCCTACATTCTCAACGACTCAAAGGCGAACGTGATTTACACCGACTCCCACCACGTGCCGGTGCTCCAGGAAATCGCCGCCGACATTCCCGAAGTCAAGGCCTTCGTCCTCATTGACGCCAAGGCGCACAACGCCCCAGGGGAAATCTCCGGCAAGCAATGCCTGGACCTGGGCGCAATCGCGGAAGAGGCCGTCAACTCAAAAGACGACCTGATTGCGGCGGCCGCCGTCAACGACGACGACATCGCCTCCGTCATCTACACCTCGGGCACGACAGGCCATCCCAAGGGCGCCATCCTCACAAACGGCAACTTCTGCGCCGACGCCGATGCCGCCATCGAGATGTTCAAGCAGTTCGTCAATTCATCAGAAAGCTTCTTCGTCGTCCTGCCGCTCTTCCACGCATTCTCATTCAACACCAACTTCATCTGCCCGATGCGGATTGGCGCGAGCCTGCAGTTCGCAACCAGCCTCCGCACCATCGGCGAGGACATGCGCGCCTTCAAGCCCTCCATCATCATGGCCGTGCCGTTGCTTGTTGAGAAGATGCACGACAAGATCGAGGACGGCATCAAGAAGAACTTCTTCGGCCGCTGGCTGAAGCGCCTTGGACTGAAGCGCCTGCTGATTCCGCGCATCAAGGCCAACTTCGGCGGCCGCCTGAAGCTCTTCATCGTTGGTGGCGCCCCCTGCTCCGCCAAGCTCCTGCGCGAGATGCGCGCCCTCGACATGCCAATCATCGAGGGCTATGGCCTAACCGAAGCCGCGCCAATAGTCTCCATCCGCCCATACGACGACAAACACGTCGGCACAATCGGCATCCCGATGCCCGGCGTGGAGGTCATGCTTGCCGACAAGGACGCGAACGGCGTTGGCGAAATCCTCGTCCGCGGCCCGAACGTGATGAGGGGCTACCTTGGCAATCCCGAGGCCACGGCGGAGGCGCTTGACAAGGACGGTTGGCTCCACACCGGCGACCTGGCATCCCGCGACGCCGACGGCTTCCTCACGATCCGCGGCCGCAAGAAGGCCCTCATCGTCAACCGCGAGGGAAAGAACATCTACCCCGAAGAGGTCGAGATATGCATTGGCCGCGACAGGCATGTCCAGGACGTCGTTGTCGTCGGCTACAGCTCCGGCGGAGAAGTCGGCGAGAAGGTCGGCGTGATCGTCGTTCCGGACATGGACTACTTCGCCAAGGAAAATGGCGGGCGCGAGCCAGACTGGGCAAAGGTCGAGGCGAAGATGAGGAAAGTCGTCGCCGCCCGCTCCAAGAGCCTTGCCGACTACAAGACCCCGCGCAAGGTGGCCGTCCAGCGCGACCCGCTCGTCCGCACATCGGCCGGCAAAGTACGCCGCTTCACCTACCAGGGCGCCTTGAATGAATAATGTGAAACTGTGAAAACAGCCAACAGCCAACAACCAATTTGCTCTAAAATCATTTCCACGCTTCCCACTAACTACTAACTACTAACTACTAACTACTAAAAAATGAACTCTACCAAGCTCAATCCCGGCAAGGCCGCAGTGCTCGGCCTCCAGCACATGTTCGCAATGTTCGGCGCCACGGTCACCGTTCCGCTGATTACGGGCCTCGACATAGGCACCACGCTCCTGATGGCCGGCCTTGGCACCCTGCTCTTCCATCTCATCACCGGCGGCAAGGTCCCCGCCTTCCTCGGCTCCTCGTTCGCCTTCCTCGGCGGCTATGCGGCAATCGCCCCGCGCCTCGCCGACGGCTCCGCCAACACAGAGATGCTTCCCTACGCCTGCCTGGGCGTGGCCTGCTCGGGTCTTGTCTATCTGGTGCTGGCCGGCCTCATCAAGGCCTTCGGCATCAAGAAGGTCATGCGCTGCTTCCCGCCGATTGTCACCGGCCCGATCATCATCGCCATTGGCCTTGGCCTTGCGCCAGTCGCCGTAAGCTCCTGCAAGGGCAACTGGACCCTCGCCCTCACCGCCCTGGCAGTGATTGGCATCTGCAACATCTGGGGCAAGGGCATGATCCGCATCCTCCCGATCCTCATCGGCCTCGTGGTCTCCTACGTGCTGGCCGTCTGCATGAAGGCGGTTGACTTCTCCGCCGTGAAGGACGCCGCATGGATAGGCTTCCCCGTCATGAAGTCGCAGACCATCCTCGGCATCGACTTCGCCAACAAGGCCGCCATCTCCAGCGCCATCATCGCCATCGTGCCGATCGCCCTCGCGACGATCATGGAGCACATCGGCGACATCAGCGCCATCTCCTCGACCGTCGGCAGCGACTTCATCAAGGATCCCGGCCTCCACCGCACCCTCACCGGCGACGGCCTCGCCACCACCTTCGCCTCGCTCTTCGGCGGCCCCGCCAACACCACCTACGGCGAGAACACCGGCGTCCTCGCGCTCTCCCGCGTCTTCAACCCGGTCGTCATCCGCATCGCGGCCGTCTTCGCGATCCTCCTCTCCTTCTGCCCGAAGTTCGCGGCCCTCATCTCCACCATCCCCGGCCCGATCGTCGGCGGCATCTCCTTCGTCCTCTACGGCATGATCTCCGCAGTCGGCATCCGCAACCTCGTCGAGAACAAAGTCGATTTCTCGAAGAGCCGCAACCTCATTATCGCGGCGGTGATCCTCGTGACGGCCCTCGGCGGCGTGACTCTCCCGATTTCATTCGGCAAGTTCCACGCCATCCTCACCCCGCTCGCCCTCGCCTCACTGGCGGGCATCGTCCTCAACGCAATCTTCCCGGCCGGCGACTACGCCGCCCGCGCGGCCGAAGGCGAGCCCCCGAAGGGCAACACCTTCGAAGTCTAACACCCCCGCTCATAGCGCCCCCGCGCGGGGGCGCTTCCGTCCGCCGGTCTTTTGGAGGGCATCACCATGAAGTCAAAAGTCTTTTTCACCTCGATGCGCACCAAGGCCGGCGGCGCCGGTCTCTGCGCCAAGCTGGCCGGCCTTCTCGACAAGGCATCCTTCGCCGACCTCGGCCTCGACCGCAAGTTCGTCGCCATCAAGGTCCACTTCGGCGAACGCGGCAACCTCGCCTTCCTGCGCCCCAACTTCGCCCGCACGGTCGTGGACAAGGTCAAGGCACTCGGTGGCAAGCCCTTCCTCACCGACTGCAACACGCTCTACGTCGGCTCACGCAAGGACGCCATTGAGCACACCGAGACGGCCTGGATGAACGGTTTTCTCCCCTACAATGTCGATTGCCCGGTGATCATCGCCGACGGGCTGAAGGGTACCGATGAAGTCGCCGTTCCGATTGAGGGCGGCATCGTGCTGAAGGAGGCGCTGATTGGACGCGCCGTCATGGACGCCGACGTCGTCGTCTCGCTGAACCACTTCAAGGGCCACGAGATGTGCGGCATGGGCGGAGCCATCAAGAACCTCGGCATGGGATGCGGCTCACGCGCGGGCAAGATGGCCCAGCACTGCGACGGCAAGGTCGCCGTGAACCAGTCCCTCTGCATAGGCTGCGGCAAGTGCGTGGCGATCTGCGCCCACGGCGCCCCCAGCATCTCAAACCGCAAGTGCTCAATCGACGGCGCCAAGTGCCTCGGCTGCGGACGCTGCATCGGCATCTGCCCGACCGACGCCATCTCCCCGACCTCCTGGGACGGCCCCGCCCTGCTTGACTGCAAGATGGCCGAATACGCGAAGGCCGTCATCCAGGGGCGCCCCAACTTCCACATCAACATCGCCATGGACATCTCGCCCAACTGCGACTGCCATGGCGAGAACGACGCGCCAATCGTGCCCGACGTGGGGATGTTCGCCTCATTCGACCCAGTCGCCTGCGACCAGGCGGCCGCAGACGCCGTGAACGCCGCCGACCCCAACCGCGACAGCCTCCTGGGCGAAAGCAAGGTGAAAGGCCGCGACCACTTCGGCACGGTTTCGGAAATCACCGACTGGACGCGCCAGCTCGTCCACGCCGAGAAGGTAGGCTGCGGCACCCGCGACTACGAACTCATCCGCCTGTCGTAAGCATCCACCCCTCCCCATTCCCCGTTCCCTCTTCCCCATTCGCCGTTCCCCGTTCCCCGTTCCCTGTTCCCCGTTCCCTGTTCCCCCTTTTTACTGCCCGCTGCGCGGGCGACGAGGGGAACGGTTTTTGTCGGCGGGGCATCCGCAGGGATGGCTCTCGTCGCGGGCCGGTTTGCCTGCGGCGCCCGCGCCTCGCAACCATCTATTTCCTGCGGGCACCCCGCCCGATATGGCTTACACATGAGACCCTGCGCGAAACGCGCGGAGGAAGCAGGGCTTGCGCCAGGCGGGCGCCGAAGGCCGACCGGCACGGCTGGCGAAGCCCACCTCCGCGCGTCGAGCGCCAAAACCGCTCCATTCGTCGCGAACGAAGTGAGCAGTAAATCTCTCCCAGGCGCGGCAGCGCCACACATCTAAACATCCAAGGCGCGTCAGCGCCAAACATCTAAACATCCTAGGCGCGCCAGCGCCAAACCTCCAAACCATCTTGAAGCGGGAAATGCCATTTGGTATAATGGAAGCCCTTGTTTAGGAGATACAAAAATGAAGAAATACGTGTGCAACGTTTGTGGTTATGTCTATGATCCCGCCGAGAACGACAATGTCGCTTTCGAGGACCTCCCCGATGACTGGGCCTGCCCCTTCTGCGGCGTAGGCAAAGATCAGTTCCAAGAAGTCGCTGAATAGCGCGACAGGAGGCAAAAATGGAAAAATCTACACGGCCTTTCGAGGCCGAGGTCGGCGAAATGCTCGACCTTGTTGTTAATTCTCTCTACTCCAAGAAGGAAATCTTCCTCCGCGAGCTGATCTCCAACGCCTCCGACGCAATCGATCGCGCCCAATATCTCGGCCTCACCGACAAGACACTCGTCGCAGACTCCCCCGAATGGGCCATCTCCATTGTCGCCGACAAGGAGGCAGCCACGCTCTCCGTCTCCGACAACGGCATCGGCATGACCGCCGAAGAAGCCGAGAAGAACCTCGGCACTATCGCCCGCTCCGGCACGCAGGCATTCATGGATGCCCTCAAGAAGGACGGCGGCGCAAACTCCCCTGAGATGATCGGCCAGTTCGGCGTTGGCTTCTACGCCGCATTCATGGTCGCCGACAAGGTCACAGTGGACACCCTCCACCGCGGCGAGGGCCAGGAGGCCGTGAAGTGGTCGTCCGATGGCAAAGGTTCATACACCATCGAGCAGGGCGACCGCGCAGCCCCCGGCACCACCATCACCCTCCACCTCACCGAAGACTTCAAGCGCTTCCTCGACTCCTGGGAGGTCCGCTCGCTGGTCAAGCAGTATTCCGACTTCATCGCCTACCCGATCCGCTTCCGCGAGGCCCAACCGCCCAAGGACGAGAAGGACGAGGACAAGAAGCGCCGCGAAGAGGAGGAGCAGAAGCCCCTCAACACGATGCGCGCCCTCTGGCGTCGCCCGAAGAACGAGATCAAGGAGGAGGAATACACCGAGTTCTTCAAGCACATCGCCCATGAATACGAGGCGCCCCTCCGCACCATCCACTACTCCGCGGAAGGCCAGCTCGAGTTCAAGGCGCTCCTCTTCATCCCGGCCAAGCCCAGCTTCGACCTCTTCATGCCTAACCGCAAGCACGGGCTCCAGCTCTATGTGCGGAACGTATTCATCGGCTCGGACTTCGAGGAGCTCCTCCCCGACTACCTGCGCTTCGTCAAGGGCGTAGTCGATTCAAGCGACCTCCCGCTCAACGTCTCGCGCGAAATGCTCCAGGACGACGCGGTCATCCGCAAGATGCGCTCGTCGCTCGTCTCCAAGATCCTCGCCGACCTGGAGTCGCTCAAGAAGGACGACGCCGCGAAGTATCTCGACTTCTTCCGCGCCTTTGGCCGCGTCCTCAAGGAAGGGCTGCACTCCGACTACGAGCACTCCGACAAGCTGAAGGAACTCGTCATGTTCCCGTCGGACAAGACCGAAGAGGGCAAGATGACCACCCTCCGCGCCTACAAGGACGCCATGCCCGAAGGCCAGAAGGAAATCTACTACCTCGTGGCGGAGTCCTACGAGAACGCCAAGAACTCGCCTCAGCTAGAGGCTTTCCGCAAGCGCGGTCTGGACGTCCTCTTCCTTTGCGACGCCGTTGACGAGTGGATCGTCGACACCCTCTACGACTACGACGGCACCAAGCTCAAGGCCATCGACAAGGGCGAAATCGAACTTGGCACCGACGAGGAGAAGAAGGCCGAGAAGAAGGAACTCGAAGACGCCGGCAAGGAATACAAGGCCCTGCTAGACTACATCAAGGACAAGCTGAAGGACGACGTGAAGGACGTCCGCCTCTCTCCGCGCCTTACCGACAGCGCCTGCTGCCTCGTGGCGGAGGAAGGCGCGATGAGTCCGGCGATGCTGAGGATGATGAAGGCCATGGGCCAGGAAGTGCCCAAGCAGCAGCGCATCCTGGAGCTCAACCCGAAGCACCCGGTGCTGACGCGCCTGGCCGACGAACTCAAATCGCCGACGCGCGACGACGAGGCCTTCCTCGCGAAGATCGGCGCGCTCTACGACCTGGCGCTAGTTGGCGAAGGCGCACAGCCGCGCAACCCGCTGAACTTCGTGAAGTTCTTCTCAGGGCTGATCTAGCGCAATGCGAAAGCAAAAACAGAAAAAGAAGGGGCCTGGTTTCCACCAGGCCCCTTCTTTTTATAACCGAGCCGCAGTTTGTCAAATAGAAAAGACACCGAAGCGCGTTAAAGGTTGACCCCGTTGTTCAAAAGGCTGGACACCGAAGCGCGCCGCGAGCAGGCGGATGGGCTAGCCCATCCGCCTGCTCGCTATTGACTTGCGTTGTCCGT
>JAEEGL013252592.1_pt1 | contig 15194 bp, 6 predicted proteins | sample 9134231 | NCBI WGS metagenome assembly JAEEGL01 (sample SAMN16246548, study PRJNA631951) | gut metagenome | biome: gut microbiome; feature: rumen; material: fiber-attached | host: Bos | place: Iran: Karaj | collected 2018-10 | reverse complement strand
GACGTTGAAGGGACGGTTCTGTCGACGTCGACAGAACCGTCCCTTCAACGTCGACAGAACCGTCCCTCATCAGTTGAAAACCGACACCATACAATTGCACCGAACCCCATAATGATGTATAATACACGGGGAGGAACCCGCATGGAACACACACTCAAAACCGCAGAAAACGAATACACCCTCGTCGAAACCGTCGACTACCCGAACGGGGGAAGCTCCGCCTTCTACTCCGACGGGGAGGACGCGATCATCCTGGACGACGGCATCTGCCGCCGCGAGGGGAACGAGCCCCCCTTTGAATACATGCAGATCACCGACAAGCAGAACGCCTGCATGAAAAAATACCGCCGCGTCTACCGCTTCCTCACCGAAGATAAGGACAAGATCGAGGACGTCGTCACCGGCGACCGGGAAGTCTTCGTGCAGCGGCCGGACGACAAAAGGAAATCCGCCCCGGACCGCTCCGAGGGGAGCGACTCCTCGCCGCTCGAATTTCATTTTGAAAAGAAGTTCGCCGACGTCTACGGGCCCGAGGCCCTCAAATTCCTCCACAAGGAGTACAAAATCACCGACTCAAACGGGAACCCATTTTTCCTCGACTACCTCGTCCACACCAAAGACGGCTCGATCGCGGTCGAGGAGAACGGCGTCACCTACCACCACCCGCAGCTCATCGGGCCCGACGCCTACCGCCGCCAGCTCACGAAGCAGAACTGCTGCGCAAAATGGGGCATCCGCCTCTTCCGATTCTCCTCGGAGGACTGCCGGTTTGAGCCGCGGATCGAGGACGATATTATTTCATTTTTCGGAAATGACACCCGCGCATTCGTCGCAGACGGCCTCGCCGCCGACCGCACCTTCAAGCTCTACGAGCACCAGGCCCTCACCCTCGCGGAAATGGAGGAGGCGAGAGATAAGGGGATCCGCACATTTCTGGCGGTGCTCCCGACCGCGAGCGGGAAGTCGCAGATCGCCCTCGAGGACATGAAAAGGTACCTCGCAGACCACCCGAAGGCGCGGGCGCTCATCACCGCGCCGACCCGCCGCGTTGTCGAGGACTGGGAGGAGAGGTGCGGGAGGGCGCTGGGTTCATTTTCAGAAAGGATCGAAATCCGCACGAACGCCTGGATGGCGATCAATTACGCGCGGTATGCGCCGGATCATTTTTCCTATGTGGTGGTCGACGAGGCGCACCACGCGGTCGCGGACGGGATGCAGCGCGTCATCCGGCACCTGACCCCGGACTTCATGATCGGGCTTACCGCGACGGACGACCGGCCGGACAAGAAGCGGCTTGAACCCATTTTCGGGACGTACAGGACGCACCTCTCGCTCGCTGAGGCGATGGAGAAGAAGATCGTCGCCGAGGCAAATGTCTACCGGATCGAGACCAACCTCGACCTCACTGAGGTGCGGTTCAACGGCAGGGATTACGTAAATGCAGACCTCGAAAAGCACATCCGGGTGAAATCGAGAAATGAACTCATCGCGGACGTCCTTCGGGAGTATTTCTCCGAGGGGCCCGCGGGGGAGAGGCAGGGGGTTGTATTTTGCGTGAATATCAGCCACTGCAGGGAGATGGAGAAGGTTCTTCGCGCCGCGGGGATCAGCGCGGCGGCCTACACCGGCGGGAGCAGTGAGACGGACGCGGTGATGGAGGCATTTCGGGCGAAGAAGATCCGTTTCCTATGCGCCTGCAACATGGTCTCGGAGGGCTGGGACTACCCGGAGCTCGGGATCCTCGTGATGGCGCGGCCGACCATGTCGAAGGTGCTCTATCTCCAGCAGATCGGGCGCGGGCTCCGGAGGACGAGCACCAAGGAGCACGTTTTTGTCATCGACGTCGTGGACGAGTACGGGGCCGCGGTGAAGCCGTTTACGATGCACGCAATCTTCAAGAACAGCGTGTATGTGCCGTTCGGGAGCATTTTAAGGAGAGATTATCACGTCGGCGACATGGTGGAGGTCGACGGCCTCGTTGAGCGTGTCGAGCGGATCGTGCAGGTCGATACGGAGACATTTGCGGAAAAATACGGCGACTATCTCAATCAGGAGCAGACCGCCCGCGAGCTCTTTATGAGCACGGGCAGCATCATGAGCTGGATCAGGAAGGGGCGAATCGTGCCGGACGCGGCATTTCCGTTCGGGAGCAAGAAGATTTACCTCTTCAGCCCCGAGACTGTCCGGAAAATAAAAACCGACAACAACATCCCCGACCACAACGACCAGACGATCCGGAAGGATTTCTTTGACTTCCTCCATGAGCGGGACTACAGCCTCTCCTACAAGATGCCGTTCCTTCTTGCATTTCTCAAACATATGAACTCGATCGGCGAGGCGAAGATCGACGATGTGCTCGCGGACTACATCGCATTTTATCAGGACCGGGTCGATAAGGGGCTGCCGGTTGACCGGAAGACCTGCCCCTACACGGCCGAGACCCTCAGGGATAAGAAGTTCATTCAGAGAAATATGCTCACGAACCCCTTCGAGAAGTTTGAGCGGAAGCGGTTCATGTATTATTCGAAGGAGCTCGGGGTGATTTCGATGAATCATGCGCTGGCGGCGGCGATGGATGCGGAGGATCTGGAGAGGGTTAGGGAGCAGATGAGGGAGGATCTTGAGAATTATTATAGGAATTTGGAGTGATATGATTCTTACTATGGAATAGGACTAATAGCGGAGCTATCCGATAGTCCTGTTATGTGATGCACTTTTGCTCTTTTTGAATAGAAAGAGTCAGAAATTTTGAAGTCAGTAAAGCAAATTGCTTTTGCCACTATTGGCGAACAGATAACAGAGGTATAGGTAATGGATGTGTTTTCTAGGAGAAATGGCTACAATATTAAAGGAATTCAGTTGGAATATGCTAGTGATGTGCTTAAGCGTAGAGTATGGGCTAGCTTCTATAAGCAAGAATATGATATCTACGACACGTTGAATTGGGAAAATTACACAACTGGCATTGAAGATATGATGATAGAGATGGGGGTGACGTATGAGTTTCCTCGGACTATTATTGATAAAAGTAGAAATGCAGAAGCACTTAAAAAATTTATTATGGGTGCTTGCGAATGGTACATTATCTATGATTTCATAGAAAAATATTTAAATATATGCGATAAAGCCAAAGAGAAGGCGATGCGAGACGAATTTAACAGAATTCTCGAGGAAGAGGCATCTGCCTATAGAATTGTTGATAAGTTAGTGGTTCCAATTACAAATTCGGCTGAACTTGCAACGATAGAACAAGCGCAGAAAACGGAGTACGATGCAGTAAATATGCATATTTCAAAAGCATTGGGATTGTTTGCAGATAGACATAAGCCAGACTATGAAAACTCAATTAAAGAATCCATTAGTGCAGTCGAATCGATATGTTGTATAATCACTGGACAAAATGGCGCAAATGCCACTTTGGGAAAAACTATAAAAAAGCTAAAGGATAGTGGCGTTTTTATTCATTCGGCTTTAGAAAATGCGTTTTCGTCAATGTATGGATATACTTCAGATGAAGATGGGATACGACATGGAGGTATAGATTTCAAGGGTGCACCTGCGGAGGATGCAAAGTATATGCTGATTTCATGTTCGGCATTTGTGAATTACTTGATGGAAAAATGGATTAAGGTGAAACGGCAATCTGTCTAAATTAGGAGTTGGCTGTAATAATCATGAAAGACTTCACGATAGAATATTATAACAATAAGGCCGATCAATTTTTTGACACTACCGTCTCAGTTAACTTCTCTTATATTCAGAACAAGTTTCTCGCCCGCGTAAAACCTGCCGGTCGTATTCTTGATCTCGGCTGCGGCAGCGGACGGGACAGCCGTGCATTTTTAGAGCGAGGATATGAGGTCGTGGCGGTCGACGGATCGCGGGAGCTCGCGAAGATCGCCGGCGCGTACATCGGGCAGAAGGTGATCGTTGCGGACTTCCGGGAGTTTGAGCCGGAGGGGACATTTGACGGAATCTGGGCCTGCGCCTCGCTCCTGCATCTGTTGAGGGAGGAGATCGCGGCGGTGATGCGGCGGATGGCGGCGCACCTTGCGGAAAGCGGGTGCTTCTACGCTTCGTTTAAGTATGGAGCGTTTCAGGGGGAGAGGAACGGACGGTATTTTACGGATATGACGGAGGAGAGTTTTCGGGAGCTTCTTGAGGGGGTGCCGGGGCTTGTCATAGAGGAGTGCTTTTCGAGCGGCGATGTGAGAGCCGGGCGGGAGAGCGAGAGGTGGCTGAATGTGATGATGAGGAAGATCCAGAAAAAGTAGAAAACATAAGTAAGCCGCCACGGATATGAAATACTTTTTAAGGTTCATCTGTATTTGAGAAAGGGATTTTACGCTGTATTATGAACACAGAGAACTACGTATATAAAAAGGAAGTAGACTGGTCCTTATTCCAATATGGCCTGGCAATCCCGCTGGAATATCAAGTTGTCTTCAACCAGATCACAGACCGTTTTATCAAGCGTGGTGAGTCTAAAAATATTACTCTGTATCTGAACGGGAAATCATTTACTGCAAAACTGAACAATAATCAGATAGATGCTAAATTCGGCAATCGCACGGATATCGTCCAAATTCGGTATTCACCAAACTCTGAGATCGCGGAGGAGCTGCGGGCTCTTTTCAGACGAAGCTATTCCTATATCAAAGGGATGAAAGCGCTTCAGGAACCGGGCTCAAAAAAGCATATAGTCATTCCGGAGGAATATAAAGAATATTTAGCGATCTATACGACAGAATATGATGATTCGTACATTTTAGAGCCGATTATTTCGGAGGATGTCCAGATTCTCCGAAGCACGGTTTCTGGAAAACAGGAGCTTCTTGTTGAAACCGAACTGAATTATGAGCAGCGCGATGAAGGAGCCGGCATTCAGATCAATCAACGGCTGGTCAAAATCAGAAAGCTGAACCGCCTGATTGGTGAAAATCTGAAGCTGCTGTATGGCTACCGCTGTCAGTTGTGCGGTCAATTGATTGGAGAGGAGTTTGGTTCCCATATTGCGGAGGCTCATCATATTGATTATTTTGTGAACAGCTTGAATAATGATACTGGCAACCAGATGATCGTTTGCCCGAACCACCATAGAATTATACATGATGCGAATCCGGTATTTGACCGGAGGAGGCGGATGTATGTGTATGCGAACGGGGTGGAGCAGAGGTTGGTGCTGAATAAGCATCTTTAAATTCATTTGTGAAAGTGCTTCAGGGAGGAATGCAGTGGCATCATTAACACATGTATGTATGTGGCAGAATAATGGATGGAAAAGAATAACAGCTACTGAGGCGGCGCGATTGCATCCGGGCGGAACGGTATCGGCACACAGCGGTCTTTTTATGTGTGACTTGTGCGGACAATATGTTCTTTTCACATCAGGTGATTCAAATATTCGTCACTTCCGGCATAGTTCCAGTGAAAAATCTAAAGATTGTCCAGAAAGAAGATTTGGACCAAATGTGCTTATTACATATGGTTCTGAAGAACACGATCTTCCTATAAAAATTACGAATATTACACCAGATTCCTTTTCATTAGCAATAGGATTCGTTCAGGTTCCAAAGGCGCTATTAACCGCTAATACACGTATCGAAATTAGGCGAACCTTGGATGATGAACAACCAATTGTTTATATGAAAGAACGCCTTTATGATAGCGGAATCACTTATTTATCTTTAGGAAATATACTGAGCGAAAAATATTATATTAAAGTCATAGGTTCAAAAGAGAGTATTCAACAATATTGGCCTGCAAGTGTACAAGGAATAACTCCAGAAGGGACACTATTTGATGTATCTAATGGAAAAAAGGTTGTATCTGATGCGGATGTGTCTGTAGGCAAGCATTATTATTTGCTAAAAAAAGGTAGCATTATTGCCAGAAAGGGAGGGCATCTTGAAATTCACGAAGTTTCAAGAAAGAGGATAAAATATGATAGTTGGAGATTATATGAGGTAGTAGCAAAAGATTATGATGAAGAATCAGCAAGGTTTTTTTTAGATTATCATTGCCGGTTAACAGAGAAACCAATTGCTTTACAACCTGTCTGGCCTGTATTTATAGAGACTCCATATATTATAAAAGCCAATTCTGACAATGTTTTTATGCATCTAATTGGTAATGCACCTACAACGCAAACATTTCCGAGAGCGCAGATTTCAAAGTATGGATGCAGTGAGGGTGTTATTCTTGAAATTAAATGCAATAATAGGCAACAACTTATATCTGCTGGTCGCACAAAGTCATTGCAATACACGTACTTTTGGAAGGAACGGCTAAACCAAAAGACGGAAATGCCTTCAGTATCGGTTACGGATATAAATGAAAAAGTGATTGAATCAGAAGTATGCAATAACCTGCCAAACAAAAGGATACTCCGAGTATGTAGTCCGTATGACGGATTTTTGATAATAAAAAGTGAAGGTTTAACAATAGAGAGACGCAAAATAGCAGCGAATCTTACGACAGAGATTGATGAAGTAGGTTGGAATACAGAAATTTATATTTATATTGGTTTAGACTGTGTTTGGAAAACAAAATTCTTTAGACCAAAAGTTGATTCAAGTAAAACTGAGATAGAGATATTGAGTCGATTACAAGCATATAGAGAGCCTATGGTTCCAGTGCCTCATTCATTAGGAGTGATGGCAATGAAGTTAAAGAATTATTCAAATATTAGGAAGTGGATATATAAATGTATTCGGGCCGGCTACATGAGCGAACGTGCATATCGCGAGATATATTCTTTTGTAACGAACAATAGGTTAAGCAGCTCTAAATGAAAACAGGAGATAAAACATGAATTATATTTCACTTCTTTCAGCTGATGATATTGCGGTACTTTGTAAGATTATTACGGAAAAGGAAATTAGAAAACTATTTCAAAACCACTTCAGAGAGTTCTCAAAAATGAAGCCTGGGTTCAGGCCTAGTGCACTTTCAGATGAAGAGATTGTCTCATTAATAACCAAGAACATGAAAAGACCATTTTTAAACGTGTTCTTGAACACGTTTATTAAGGCTGCAATAGAGCACATTTCCCAAGAAAAAAAATTACTTATTCATTCTGGTAAATCTGAAGAAAGTGCTCTTATAGAAGCAATTTCTCATTCAGAGTTTAGTAGTGATCCATATCTTTACTTTAAGCTCATTGGCGAAAAAGCAGACGAAAACTTGATAGAGAAAATTAGGAATTGGGTATCTGAAGATGATGAGTTAGATGAGGGGAGTGACGAATTAGAAAATGAAGATGCCATAGAGCAAGTCCTAACCATGATGGAAGAAAAAATAGAGTTATTAAATCAGGAGAAGCGAGAATTAAGAGCTCAATTAGAAGAATCTGCTAATAAGTACAATACGTCCGAGGCAGAACATAGCTCAGAAAGGAAAACTCTCTTGGAGAGTAATGATAGACTGAAAAAACAACTCGAAGAGACTAGAAAAAAGCTAACTGTGATGCAAGCTGAAAAACAGGAAGTAGATGCCGAATTGCTAGATTTGCGAGCTCGTGCTGTGTATGATGATACAGATAAGATAAAAGATGTTTATTCATCTGAATTTCAATATGTTTCATTGTGTGTAGTTTCAGCAACCGAGTATAATAACAACAAATGGTTGTTTAGACTGGCTGACGTAAGCAGAGAGGGGCAACTTGAAGATTTTCATGCAGACCCAGATAAACCTAAATACTTCGCTAATCGTGAGAGATTATTTTGGAAAGATGGACCATCTGAAGAAGGGACAGTAGGGATTTGGAATTGGAATGCAACTCCTAATAATACAGACTCTTCAAAAGATTATATAGTAACAGCATTTAACAATGTTGCGATTCCAGTTGAGGAAATTGTAATTCCTGATTGTAAAAGTGCCAGTGAATTGTTAACAAAGCTGAAAGAAGGTATCAATGTTGAAACCAGTACGCCGCGAGTGGTCTTTGCAGCGTATTTAGGAAAAGGCAACTTTATTGGTTTTTTATGCAGTAGTAAAGAGCTTGAAAAGGAGTTCTCAAAAATAAAACTATGTAAATCTGTGGTATCACTTCCAAAGTATGAATTTGAAAGTAAGGACATTACACTGCTTTCTAACGGTAAATACTATTTTAGAAATATTAGCCTCGGGATTCCGGTAGAGATTGTCAACGTCAAAGATCCATTAGAAATAGTTCGTAATGTTGTTGTATCACGAAATACATGGAAAGTATTTAAGGAAAAAGGGAAAACTAAAAATGAATGGCGCACAGTTATTCATGATTTTTTGGGGGAATTGGATACTAAGAGTATAGCAGAAGAAGTTGCTGAAGCATCGAACTGTTCGCTTTTAGAGGCAAAAAAGAGGCTGAATGAGTTTATCGTGCATGCCAGTTCCTATATAGACGGCTCAGACCTTGAAGATTCAATAATTTTGTCAGTTATAAATGAAAATCAAGAACTTATGGATCGCTGCAAAGCGCTTCTTTTTGATGATTGGAAGAAAGAGAATCAAAGGAAAGTTGATGATGCCAATAATAAGCTGCAAGACTTAAACAACCAACTGATTGAGATACGAGAGAAAATTGATCGAGAAGTCATAGAAGGAAAAAACCGTGTAGATAAGCAAAATAAAGATGCAGAGGAACGATTTGAAAAAATAAAAAACGAGCATGATTCGTTAGTTGCAGAATTACAGGGATTAAGAGATCAAATTGAGAATCAAAGGAAGTTGGCTGAAGATGTAGAAACGGAGGTGTCGCAGAAAATTACACGAGCAAAAGAAAATGCTGCAAGTTTTATTGCTAATATGGCGTTTGTAACATCCGCACTAAAAACTCCAGATGGTCAATTATCATTAGTGTCGTCGTCGAAAAATACGGTTGCAGAGCCACGGAATAGCTCTTTGGCAAAATATACGGGGGGAAGTTCTTTGGCAATAGAAGAGTTTGAGGATATTCGTACAGTAGACGGTGCAGTGGATTTGATTACCGAAGAGCTTATAGATGCTGGTGTTATGGATAAATATGCTAGATCATTTGCAGCATTTCTATATTCTTCGTTCATAGAGAGGGCTCCCATTCTGTTAATTGGTCCAAACGCAACATCTATAGCAGATGCCTTTTCTGTGGCATTATTTGGGAAAACAGCAGGGGTGATTGAATGTGAAGGATATTATGAGAGTAACATACTTGCTGATTGCAGATCGGGAAAAGACAAGGTAATAAAGATTGTCAACCCGTTTAATGCTAGCTGGGTTTCTCATATTCCGGATATTGTTTGCGGTCAGGATGCGTACTTCTTTGCAATACATCCCTACGCAGAAGATGTTCAAATAGAGCCCAAAAGCTTATACAATTATATGCTTCCTGTTTTTACAGAGCCGGTTGTTGAAAATAGTCCTGTTGAGTTCACTATGGGAGGTTACTTGTCAAGTGATTTTATAGAGTTAAGTAAGGTGAAACCAGTTACAGCATACGATAAATTATTAAAACAGATGAAAGTATTCCCTTTGTTGAGGAATCGCATTAGCTCAGTACTTGGAAGTATGCATTCTATACTTAAGGATAAGGGTCAAGATTATGATGTGCTCTATGGTTTGCTGCCATATGCTTATGCAACCATGCAAATGCCAATTCTTGTAAATGCAATTCAAGATAATGAAAGTAAGACGTTTTCTATTACTAAAGATATGAAGGCTTTGATGGCGGGCTTTGTTGGAGAAGTGGAATGAATAAGTACAATCAGCTCCTTGATAAAGTATCTAGCGAATTCTTCATTTTAAGAGGATCGACTGAAGAAATTTTGCAATGGAAGGTTCGCCTTATTTATAGCGTTATTGGTAGAATGGCGATAGCTTCTTTATATGATATAGATGAAGAAGGCAGCATTTCAATAACACATATGAAACGAAGAGTTGAGAGGTTGCTTTTTAGTTATAGAGCCATGTATCCGGAAATAAAGCGCTACTTAACTGTAAATCCGGAAGAACTTTCAAATGAAATATATAATATATTCATTCATACGGGATACGTATATCATGAGCCGAATCGCATTGTTATGTCTGCAAAATCAAGCGCAGTAGAAGGAGATATCCAATTTACAAGAGGATATATGCTGGATGAAAAACAAAGGCTAAGCGGATTGGGTACATATAATCTATTTGATAGCGGCAAAATAGAAAAATCAGTGGCGGAAATGTTTCAACTGGAGGAATGTTCATTAATTGAGAAGTGGAATAGATGTGTTAGGAGAGCTAGATGGAGCGAAACCAATCTTGATAATTCTACAGAATATTTAAGAACTTCCCCACCTTTTAATAGAGGATATTGGGTGAATAAGCCGAATCTAAAAGGCGAAATATCTATTTTGCGTAGTGGTTATAGTGGCGCTAGAATATATTACCTATACAAAGCTGAAAATGGAAAAATAATGGTAAGTCAGTTGCCTCAGTGGGAGGTCGAGGATTATTGTTATCGGTCACTTGCAAACGGCTGCTTGATGAACATTGGTAATCTTCCAACCACTTCATACAGGTATGATGGTAATATAGTTTATATTAACTTTGGATACTTACCGGCTCCTTCCGAATTATACTTTTGGAAGTTGTATTCCTGGCCAATATCAATGATGTCATTGCCTAAAGATTTTAATAGAGTGTGTGTCCGTAAGGTGTTTGAGGCAATTAAAGCAGTGATGGTGGAACGTGGATATCAGTTTGAAGAGGTGAAAAACTATGTCTAATGGAGCTAATTCTATTCATTTGCAATTGCGAACAGAACTTGAGGACTATATTAAATCACAATATTTTGGAAAATCACCGATATTATTGTCTGCAGTGAGTAACCAGTTGGATGATGAGGGGTTGCTGTACCAAAAGCCTTATATTGAATCTTCTCCAGCTTACAAAAGTGTGAAAAATGGATTACAAAAAGCAGCTATTCCGGACTGGCTTCGGGGATACTTTTTGTGTCTTGCGGATGCGGGGATTGGTGTGTACCAAGCTCCGTTTTTACATCAAATAAAAGCACTGGAAGCTGCTGTTGATGGACGCGATTTGTTTGTTGCTACAGGAACTGGTTCAGGTAAAACAGAATGTTTCATGTGGCCGCTAATGGCAAAACTTGTAATGGAAGCAAAAGAGTCCACGTCAACATGGAATATGCGTGGCGTAAGGACTATTATAATGTATCCTATGAATGCATTGGTTTCCGATCAGGTTAGCCGCCTGCGCAAGCTTATTGGTGATTCAGCTAATAAATTTATTGGAATATTTAGAGACACTTGTGGTGATGATGTGAGACGCCCACAATTTGGTATGTATACGGGACGCACGCCTTATCCAGGGCCAGAACCAAATACCAGTCAAGATAGACGCCTGGAAAAGACACTGGCTAGAATATCTTTTCCACAAAGCGAAAGTGAGGAGAAATATTTTGAAAAGCTTATGCAGGAGGGGAGAATACCTGCAAAAGCAGATATGAATAGTTTCCTTGAAGGGATTCACAATAGCCGACATATTCCGAATGAAGAAGATGCCGAATTAATAACACGATTCGAAATGCAGCAGTTTTGTCCAGATATTTTAATAACAAACTATTCTATGCTTGAATATATGCTGCTTCGAACGCGAGAGGCTAAAATATGGGATGATACGAAGACATGGCTGAATAGCGATGTCAATAATAAACTTCTCTTTGTGATAGATGAAGCTCATATGTATAGAGGGTCATCAGGCGGGGAAGTGGCATTATTGATACGAAGACTATTTCATAAGTTGGGCATTACACGAGACCGTGTACAATTTATCCTTACAACGGCAAGTATGCCAGATAGTAGTGAGGAAGACAGAGACTCTGTTTTAAAATTTGCCAAAGAATTGACAGCGGCAAGTCAGAATGCTGATTTTTGTTATTTGACTGGTGATAGAGAAGAAATTTCCGGGCGCTTAAAATATGATGTGGATTTTATAAAATTCTTAGAAGCAGAGCCGGCATGTTTTGAAGACAGGGAAGATATTCGGTTACAGGCATTAAATGCATTTTGGAATGGGGTGTGTGGTAGTGCAGCACCGTTTATAGATCTAAATAATGCATATGCATGGATGTATGATCACATAATAGAATATAGACCCTTTCATGAGTTGATAAAGCAGTGTCGCGGTAGTGCGGTATCGTTGCATGAACTTGCGCCTATTGTTTTTCCGGACAGAACTGAAGATGAGGCGTTAAAGGGAATAAGTGTCCTTCTGGCAATAGCGCCGTTGGCAAAGAATTCTAAAGGAATGGTGCTTTTCCCTGCAAGGATGCACATGTTGTTTAAGGGAATAAAAGGAGTTTACGCCTGCGCAAATCCTGAATGTAAACATTCACATACAGATGGAGAACTGACATTAGGCGAAGTGTTTTTGTCAGATGGTAAATTAATATGTCCACATTGTAATAGTGCGGTATATGAATTGTATAATGATCGGCGTTGTGGAGCTCTCTTTTATAAAGGGTACGTGTTGGAAGAAGATTTGGATTTTGGCAGTAACGTATATTTATGGCACTATCCAGGCCAGTTAATGGATCGACGGATGAAAGAAGTTCATTTATATATTCCTCCTGCTGATTATGAACTTCCGCCTAGGCAAGGGAAAAATGCATTCAAACCATGCTATTTAGATATCAAGAGCGGATTTGTTAATTTTAAAGACGATTCTCAAGCAGGACAGACTGGAATCCGTAAATTATATTATTGTAACTACTCCGCAAAAGGAAGACCGGAAATTATTACTTTCCCAACATGCCCTCATTGCAGACATCAATTATCATCAGCACAGTTAACTTCTTTTAGCACTCGGGGGAACCAATCGTTTTTTAATTTAATAAAATCACAATTTCAGGCTCAGCCTGTTGTTCCCGGAAAAGATAACGACCCGGAAAACCTTCCAAACGAAGGCAGGAAAGTACTTCTTTTTTCAGATAGCAGACAGAGGGCAGCTAAGTTGGCTAGAGATATGTCGGATGCATCTGATATAACAGCAGCTCGTCAGTTATTTGCGCTTGCAATTAACATGATGGAAAATTCTGTTACAGAGCGGACAATGAGTGAACTTTATGATTACTTTTGCTTAGCGGCTGCGCAAAATCATGTAAAAATATTTCATGATTCGGTGCGCGATAAATTTGCAGAAGATTGTGAAACTGCATTGAAGAACTATAATCGGGCTATAAAACGCCAACGTGAATATGTGCCGAGATTTTCGATAGCGAATGCTCCTGTTCAAATGCAGGAATATCTCTTGAGATTGTATTCGGGGGGATATAACACGTTGTATGATTCTGCTACCAGTTGGATAGAACCAACGGATCAGGCAATGTTCGATGCTATAGATTTGCTTGAAGAAAGCGGGATTTCGGTAACGGATGAGGAATTTCTACAGTTCTTTAATGCCTGGATGATTTTTCTCTGTGATACAGGGACTGCTCTGGGTCATACAATTCAAGATACCGTTAGGCTTCATGTTCGACCAAATTATGGAGGATATGGGCTTAATAAAGACTGGTCATTTTCTAAAAATATAAAGGATATAATGGGCTGGACAGAGACATCGAAAGAGGCAGATAGGTGGAAAAGAGTTTTGCGAGAAACTTTTTTGGATTCTGCACAGCCGGATAATGGAAAGTTATATGTTGACCTTTCGCGTGTAAAGCCGAGACTAAATGGATCAAAGGATTGGTTTAGATGTGAACAATGCTCTGAAATAACACCTTATCTATTGAAAGAACGATGCCCAAGTTGTGGATCAAAATTAATCCATAAAATATTGGAAAAGGAATTAGAGGCATTGAAATTTTGGAGAAAACCAGTAGATGATGCCTTGGCGGGTGAGCAGATTCGCGTTATTGATACTGAAGAACATACCGCGCAATTGTCTCATAAAGACCAACGAGATGATTTATGGAGTAAAACAGAAAAATACGAATTGCGGTTTCAGGATTTAATTCAGGAAAATGAAACACCCGTGGATATTTTGAGTAGTACTACTACGATGGAGGTTGGAATAGATATAGGATCACTTGTTGCTGTCGGGTTGCGGAATATTCCGCCCACTAGAGAAAATTATCAGCAACGTGCTGGGCGTGCTGGAAGGCGAGGATCAAGCTTATCGACGATAGTGACTTTTTGCGAGGATGGTCCTCATGATACATTATACTTTAATAATCCGGTGCCGATGTTCAGAGGAGATCCACGTAGGCCGTGGATAGATATAGAAAGCGAAAAATTACTTCAGCGACATATTGCAATGGTAATTTTTCAGGAATACCTGAAAGAAAAGCATGAGAGTTTAGATCATATTTCAGCGGCAACATTTATCGATGAACATATGGAACCGTTTTTGGAGTGCGTAAAAAATTATCATATTGCCGAGGGAGATTTATTAATCCCGGAGGGAAAAGCTTTTTCCTCAAGTTCTTTTGCAAGTTCGCTAGAGAAAAGTTTACTCAAATTGAGGACAAAAAAAGAAGAGCATCCTGAACTTTTTGGAGTTGAAGAAGGCGCTAGGGATACAGAGGTAAAAACGCTTTTAGATGCTTTATATGAAGAAGGGATAATACCCACATACTCTTTTCCTAAAAATGTGGTCAGTACGTATATTAGTGATCCTAATGGAAAGACTCTTTATGATGTTGAACGTGGTTTAGATATTGCGATAGGCGAGTATGCTCCGGGAAGATCTATAGTAGTAGACAAACAAACATATCAAATCGGAGGACTATATTATCCAGGAAGTGAGAGGCGACATGGGCGAGCCCTAACTCCAGCACGAGCTTATGTTGAAGATCCCAATTATCTTAAGCAAGTTTTGGCTTGTCCAGAATGCGGTTGGTTTGGGTTAGAAGAAGAAAAAACAGAAGTCTGCCCGTTTTGCGGAAACACACATTTAGTTATGACGAGGCAGATGTTACGGCCATGGGGGTTTGCTCCTAAAAATGCATCTTCGATTCCGGAAGTTCAGCTTTCGGAAGAATATTCAGCTGTTCAGCAGCCTTTGTATTCAACCCTTCCGGAGTCAGATGAGATGGTACCTGTGCTTGGCTGCGAACATATTAGAATGGCGTCGAGAACGAACCAGAGAATCATTATGATGAATAAAGGGCAAGAAAATAAAGGCTTTATGGTTTGCAAAGACTGTGGAGCAGCAATGCCTGGAGATGACATACACGCATT